>MDTE01045372.1_pt1 | contig 12292 bp, 2 predicted proteins | sample 811231 | NCBI WGS metagenome assembly MDTE01 (sample SAMN05326651, study PRJNA326480) | marine metagenome | isolation source: seawater | place: Indian Ocean: Red Sea | collected 2010
CGGGTTGCCCGTCAAGTTGGCGGCGTCAGTATCGTCGCAGTCCCCCTGACACTCGCTCTGGCCGTCCGTGTCGTTGTCCGTCTCTTCGCCATTCACTCCCGGGTTGCCAGCGTCATCCAGGAAGTTGCAGTTGTTGTCCTGACCGTCACAGGTCTCATCATTGCCCGGGAAGTTCGCCGCATCCCCATCGTCACAGTCTGCACAGTCCAAGCTCGTGTCCGAGTCGCTGTCGCCCTCGCCGCCACCATCGTCATTCGACGTCACAAAGTCCGCACCGCCCAAGCAGTCGTTGTCCTGGCCGTCACAGATCTCTGGGTTGCCATCGAAGTTGGCGACGTCGGTATCGTCGCAGTCTCCCTGACACTCGCTCTGGCCGTCGGCGTCATTGTCGGTCTCTTCTTCATCCACCCCAGCATTGCCAGCGTCATCCAGGCCATTGCAGTCATTGTCCTGGCCATCGCAGACCTCTGAGTTGCCCGGGAAGTTCACGTCGTCGGCATCGTCGCAGTCTTGGCCGCCGAGGATGGGCTCGCCACTGACACCCGTGCCATTGGTCGCATCGGTCGCCGAGACAAAGCCCGCGCACTCGATGAACTGGTCACCGTCGTCATCCCGCTCGGTGACGAAGTCTGGCTCCGAGCTGCCTGAGCTGCAGTTGGTGTCGTAACCGTCGCAGACCTCGGTCGCACCGGGATTGACTGAGGCTGAATAGGTGGAGGTGTCCACATCCAGACAGTCGTCGCCCTCCAGCAGCGGGTCTCCGTTGTCGTTGAGCGCCGTGCTCGCGCTCTGCCAACTGGAGCACTCAATGTATTGGTCCAGGTCCTCATCCAACTCCGAAGCGATGTCTGGATCGGCGTCCGAGGCGCCGCCCGTGCAGTTCGTGTCGTAGCCGTCGCAGACCTCGACAGCCCCCGGATTGACCTCATCCGAGTAGGTGTTCCCCGGATCGTCGAGACAGTCCAGACCACCGCTGAGGTTCTGGGCCCCGGTGAGTTCGGATCCAGCCACCAAAGGACCACACTCGATGTAGCCGTCAGCGTCCTCGTCGATCTCGCTGGCATCGGCCACGGGATCTGGGTCGGAGCTGCCGGCACTGCAGTCGGTGTCATAGCCGTCGCAGGCCTCCGTAGCCGCTGGACTCACCTGGGCGCTGTAGCTGTTCACCGTGACCAACTCGTCGAGACAATCGTCTCCATCCGTCAGGTTCTGCACTCCAGTTCCGGCTGCAGCCGCCACAAAGCCAGCGCACTCGATATAGCCATCCGCGTCTTGGTCGACCTCCGCCGGGTCTTCTGGGCTAGAGGTGCCAGAGGGGACGCCACCATCCAGACAGTCCGTATCGTAGCCATCACACACCTCACTCTCCCCAGGGTTCACCTGATCGGTGTAGGGGTTGGAGGTGTCGTCTAGGCAGTCGTCGCCCCCCACGATGCCCGGGGGCTTGTCGCCCTGCCAGTCAGCATCTGTCACCGCCGAGCACTCGAAGTACGTGTCGAAATCTTGGTCTCGCTCCAGCAGGTTGTCCGGAGGCAACAGGGAGCCTGTACTGCAGTCCGTGTCGTAGCCGTCGCAGAGCTCGGCAGCCCCCGGGTTGACATCATCCGACCACGCATTGACCGCAACGCTGTCATCGAGACAGTCCCCCCCGCCGGTCAGGTCCTGCACTCCGGTGCCCGCAGCAGCCGAGACAAAAGCCGGGCACACGATGTAGCCATCCTGGTCGTCATCATTCTCGTCCGGGTCATCGGGGTCCGAGTCCGCGGCCCCACCAGTACAGTCGGTGTCGTAGCCATCACAGACGTCCGTCGCGCCCGGGTTGACTGAGGCCGAGTACGAGTTTGCTGTCACCAAGACGTCCAGGCAGTCCTCGCCACCGACTAGGTTCTGGGGCCCGGTGGACTCTGCTCCAGTGACCAAAGGCCCGCACTCGATGTAGCCGTCAGCGTCTTCGTCGATCTCGCTGGCATCGGCAACGGGGTCCGGGTCGGAGTTGCCCGAGCTGCAGTCGGTGTCGTAGCCGTCGCAGGCTTCTGCCGCCGCTGGATTCACCTGAGCGCTGTACGTATTTGTCGCCAGGTCCAGGCAGTCGTCACCTCCGACGATGCCCGCTGGAAGCTCCCAGTCTCCATCCGTGACCGCCTCACACTCCATGTACTGGTCACCATCGTCGTCAGCCTCCTCCTGAACCTCAGTTCCCTGGAAGTTGCCCGTACTGCAGTCGGTGTCGTAGCCGTCACAGAGCTCGGCAGCACCCGGGTTGATGCGATCCGACCACGGCGAGGTGGCCAGGTCCTCGTCACGGCAGTCGTCCCCACCCAGCAGCAGGTCGCCGGTCTGTCCCACACCGTTTGTCGCCGTCGTGCTTCCAACAAAATCCGCGCACTCGATATACCGATCGAGATCGTCATCCTGCTCCGAAGCCAACTCCGGCTCCGGACTCGCCGTACTGCAGTCTGTGTCGTAGCCGTCACACACCTCCGCGGCGTTGGGGTGGACCGCATTGGCATAGGCCAACGTCAGCTCGTCCAGGCAGTCGCTGCCTCCATCCAGGCCTGTGGGGAGCACCACGCCCACCCCCTGAACCAGATCACACTCGATGTAGGAATCACCATCCTCGTCAAGCTCGTTGACGTCCTCGGGAGTCGATGTGCCTGTGCTGCAGTCTGTGTCCCAGCCATCACAGACCTCTGCAACAGCGGCCACATTGACTTGGTTGGCATAGGAGTTCGTCGCCGGAAGCTCGTCGAGACAGTCGTCACCGCTGATGATGTTCGGTGGCTGCTCCCAGTCTGGATCGGTCACCGCCTCACATTCCATGTACTGGTCACCGTCGTCATCGTGCTCCGCTGTGACCTCGGGCGTCTCATAGTCGCCGGTGCTGCAATCGGTATCCCAGCCGTCACACACCTCGACCGCACCGGGATAGATGCGATCCGACCAGGGCCCCACCGAGAGCTCGACGTCCCGACAGTCATCACCACCGAGAAGAGCCTCTCCCGTCTGACCGACACCGTTGGTCGCCGTGCTGGTCAACACGAAGTCGGCACAGTCGATGTACTGATCGAAGTCGTTGTCCTGCTCGCTCAGCTCGTCCGGTTCGGAGTCTCCTGAGCCGGCACTACAGTCCGTGTCGTAACCGTCACAGACATCCACCGCTCCTGGATTGATCGAGTCAGCGTAGTCGTTGGTCTCATCATCGTTGCAGTCGTTGGCACCAAAGAGGGTCTGGTTCGCGTGCTCTGAGTTGTCCCGCCACTCACCCACCAGCGCATTCGCCGCATCGATATCAACGCACTCGACATAACCATCTGCATCCTCGTCGGACTCATCCGCGTGATGTCCCGCTGACGGCACGTATGCCAAGAGGCCCTCGGTCTGTGAGCAGTCATTCACCCAACCGTCGCAGAAGTTAAACGCAGACGGGTGGATGGCATGAGCAACCTCCATCCCGTTTTGACCGAGGGGGTAGCCGTACTCGCTGTTGAGCTGCACATCGCTGTCGAGGCAGTCACCGTCTCCACAGATGGTGTAACCATCCAGATCCTGATCTCGCTCATCGGGCTCACCGGAGGTGCCGTCTCCCAGCTGCCCATCACAGTTGTTGTCACGCTCATCACACAACTCATCGGCGTCGGGATGGACCGTAGAGTCACCATCGTCGCAGTCGCACTCAGCGGGGTCGTCGCCTACATCACAGGGGTCAAAGCCGTCCCCATCGAGATCAAACGACAACGTGTCCTCGTCCACCACGCCGTCGCAGTCATCATCAATGTTGTTGCCCGACTCCAGCTGTCCCGGGTTGATGTCCGACGCATTGTCATCACAGTCCCCACCACCCAAGAGGTCGGTGGGGACATCCGGTGGTGGCCAGCAATTCACATACGAGTCGCCGTCGAGGTCCAGCTCCCAAGCGGGGATCTGTCCATCACAGTCATTGTCCAGGCCATCGCAGATCTCCGGGTTGCCGGGCGCCACATATTCGTTCTGATCGTCGCAGTCGTTGTCGGCCGGCGTGTAGCCATCCAAATCCAAGTCCAGCTCACTGCCGTTGCATGCATAACAAGCCACGAGCCCTGCGCTGCAGTCGGCAACTGACGTGGGCAACTGGTCATCACAGAGGGTGCCGTAGCCCGGGTCTCCCGGACACTGGTTGTCCACCGGCACGAACACTGGATTATCGGGATCACTGAAGTCCGTATAGGAATCGCTCAACTCTGGCGCTCGCGGATAGATGGACGCTGCGTTGGGATCGTCGGGATCATCGTTGCAGTCCGAGCCGCCCGCATATCCCACGATGCCCGTGTAGCCTGGCGGCAGCGGCTCAGTCTCTTCGGCGCACTCGACGAAGCCATCCGTATCGTTGTCTTCTTCCACATCGGGAATGCCATCACCATTGGAGTCGGGATCAGGCCCCAACTCCAAGATCAAGGACCACGCCAGAATCGCACCACCCACCAGGTTGTCGTCCTGATCGATGGCCGTAAGAGTCCACGAGCCCGACGACGTGCTCCCGTCAAGAATTGAGAGGGGGTCCTCTGGCTGATGGGCACCCACAAAGGGCGCCAAGCTATCGGCGAAAGCGAGTGGCGCCTCGTCATCAAAGACGGTGCCGTTGAAGTCTTCACCATCAGCCGCCACGGAGCCACCCACAAGAATCAGGCTCGTGGCATCGGGCGCCGACAGCACCAGACGCACGTCATCCAGCTCATCGTGATCGATGACCACCTCGACGTTGGCGTCGACGATCTCTCCCACCACGTCGACGCTAAGCAGGAGTAAGAGTGGGTTGCCCGAGCCAAAGGGCTGACCCGCAGCGCCGCCTGTGACCACCCCATCAAACTCTTGTGTCATTCCTGCGTCGGTGTACTGGTCTCCGTCCCGATCATCATCCGCCGAATTCTCGATCCCATCTCCGTCCAGATCGTCGTCCAGGTCATCCCACAGGCCGTCCCCATCGATGTCTCCTACCTGACCACCTAGGCCCAAAGCCGCAGCCAACGAGTCAGCATCACAATCATTGTCCTGTGCATCACACAGCTCGGGGGCGCCCGGGTGGATGGACTCGTTGGAGTCATCACAGTCTCCCTCGCAGATGGAATGACCGTCTTCGTCTGCATCGCGCTCGGTGTCGTCCAGAAGACCATCACAGTCATTGTCCAAGCCGTCACAGGGGTCTTCCAAAGCCCCAGGGTTGACCGCCGCACCGCCAACTTCGTCATCGCAGTCCCCACCGGGAAGGCACTGTCCGTCAGGCGCGACCAGCTCCGAGCAATTGGCCCCTCCAGCGCAAAGGCACAGCACTAACGGATCGGGTAGGCATTCCACGTATCCATCGCCGTCGTCGTCGAATTCATCCGCTGGGGTAGCGCCGTCGCAATCATTGTCCGCACCATCGCAACGCTCAGGAGCACCTTCATAACTGGTGGCGTCTGTGTCATCGCAGTCCTGGCCCGAGCACAGGGGGCGCAAGTCATTGTCTTCGTCTCGGTCGGGGACACCGTCGATCACATCATCGACGCAGTCACAGTCATTGTCGGCGCCATCACACAGCTGCGGAGCCCCAGGAAAAGACTGCGGGTCGTTGTCATTACAGTCCCACAGGAACTCTCCGGCGCACGTGCTGACCGTTTCAGTGCTCGCAGAGGCACTGTCGTCATCATCACCGTCATCGTCGTCGTCGTCGTCGTCGCCATCACCACCCGAGTCACTGGGGTCGTAGTCCGGATTCGGAATGGCTGCTGCATGGTTCTGGTCGGGAGGGCCGCCACAGTTGAGGATCTCGTCGCTGTTGGGATCAACAAAGCCATCCCCATCCAGGTCCAGGTAGTAGGCCGGCATCTCCAAGTAGTCGTCGACTGTGTTGCAGTTGTTGTCTACCTGGACACCGACAGGCCCGGGCTCGCACACCTCATCGTTGCCTGGAAACCGCGTTGGGTTCGTATCGTCGCAGTCTCCCTCGCCCTCGTCGTTCGTGTTGCAGAGTTCCAGCAGCTCGGCCTCGGTGGCCGCACACGAGGAGCCCAACGCGCAGACGCCATCTCCATCGAGATCGACAAGCTTGGTAGCGGTGCCGTCACAATCATTGTCAATCTGGTCGCCGTCCTCACACACCTCGGTGGCTCCGGGATTGGCGTAGTAGCCACCGGCCTCCCGATCGTCATTGCAGTCCGCATCCACGAGGTCCTCGCCGGTGCAGTAACCATCGTGATCGGCGTCCAGGCCAACCCCATCCTGGTCGGTATCCAGCGAGACACAGTCCACCTCGCCCTGGAGGACGACTTCCTCATAGAAGCCCTTCTCCTCGTTACGAATGACGAGCCGGCCCAGGTTCACTCCCACAACCTCCCCATAGAACTGCACAGAGAGGACCAGGTTGGATCTTCGGGAGATGAGGAAGTTGTAGGGTGCCTCCAGATCAGTAGCCGCTTGATTGGTCAACTGGAATGCCGCGGCATGGGGAGCCTCGGCGTTGTCCGTTGCAAAGAACACTTCCACTGGAAGGTCAATGTCCCCAGTGTTGAGCAGGGGAACCCCGCGTTCCGGCACCTCACCGGGATAGAAGTGCGGTAGGAGGGGGCCCCCTTCTTCTGCGGCCTCATCAATGACACGGGCGGACCGCACAAAAGAGAGTGATCGAACGCCAATGCTGATGATTGAATCGGGCTGGACACAGCCTGAGGGGCCCGCGAAACCGAGCAACACAAGCAGCAAGCCAAAGGACCACAGAGGATGATATCGGTGAACAGGCCCCATGCAGCTCCCCGTGAGCCCAGACCGCACAAAGGCCCGGATCGCAGCGCCGATCAACGATGCTAGCAGCCACTCGCCGCCTTAGTCGAAGATTCCCTCTTGGAACTTGGGGCCTCTCAGCCACCTTCGCCAAGGGCGTAGACGTGCACCTCCTCACCGGCCGCACCCATCCACGAGCCCAAAACCTTTGCTCTAGCTTCAAGCGAGGACAACAAGTCAATCACTGCAGGCTGAGGCTCTCCAGCTGAGAACCGACGCATGGTGGCTGCCAGCGATGCCCCTGTTGGCCAGCTCCGCCCCTCGGTCCCGATGTACACAAAACAGCCGGCAACTGGCGCGTTCTCTACCAGCGCCTCAGGCGGCGACTTCCGAAAGCCCTCCACCTTCCGACTGTCCAGATAGAGGCGCAGAGTCGGCATAACCTGACCTTCTTCGGCTCCTCCACCTTCGCTGAACAGATAAATGTAGGGCTTGCCGGTCCGCGCTCGCTCGTCGCTACAGAGCTGTGCTGCGTGATCGAGTCTCAGTCGTTGCGGGAAAGGCGCGGCCGCCTGAGTGTATTCGTAGCCCAGCCACCGATCGGGGAAAGGAGAAGCCCCAGCCATCCAGGCCCAGCGTCCGGGGCTCGGCACCAAGCCTCGATGTGTCGTGAGAAAGGCAAGCTGATGCACTCCAAGAACCAGGACGAGAGCACCCACCGCCATCCTAAGTCCGGGGCGCGGCAGGGCGCGAAGTCCACACGCAGCGCACAGCGCCGCCGGAGCCAACAGCGGAATCGAGTAAAAGGGCTGCTTCTTGCCCAGTAGCGTGAACAGTAGGAGTCCGCCGAACAACCACGCCTCGAGCAAGCTCCTCGAGTCCGCCGCTATCGACTTCCGTCCTCGAACCAAATAGCCACCGATCCCGAGCAAGGTCAGGCCACCGAGCGCGAGCCCCATCTGGCAATCCAACCATGCCAGCGGGTAGTAGAGGAGCCCCCTCAAGCCCCAGGTAGGAACAACACTCGTTTCGTTCCCAGTCGCATCGATCTCGCCTCCCACTTGACTCAGCACCTCGTGCAGGTGGCCACTGCCTATGCGAAAAAAGTTCGAGTAGTAGTAACCGCACAGCAAGGTGGCCACGCCCCCCGCAATCGCCCAATCCCGCAGGCGAGCCGCGAAGGCAGCACGCCCCTCATTCCTGCCACGGAGCAGGTCAATCAGCAGCGGAAGCAATAGATAGACCGCAAAAACCACGCGATCGGCCAACATGCCGAACCCACAGACCACCCCCAAGAGAACAGCGGTTCCGCGGCCACGCATGCCGCCCCGCACGACGATCAATGCGAGCGCCAGGGCCACCAGAGCCGACACCGCCAGGTTGGGTTCGTAGCGGCGCATGTTCCCGAAGATGGAGGGGTACAGGGCGAGCAGTGTGACCGCCAGCGCCCCAGTGGGTCCGTCACGAATGCGTCCGCCCAGCCAGCCTGTGGCGGCCAGTAAGATCAGCAAGAATGCACTCAACGAGAGAGTCGCCACGGCCCGGGAGCGTCCAAAGGCGCTGAGTCCTAGAGAAGCGACCGCGTGGGGCAAGGGGGGGTAGTACTCCCCCCAGATCGCCTGATGGGCGTCTGCGTACGAGTTGTCCCGAAAGCGAAAGAACACCTCGGTCAGGGTGTAGAGGTGGTCAGCCTCGTTCTGAAACCCGTTGGGCAAATCGTTGCGTTCGAGCCACCACGACGTCGTCAACACGAGCGCGACAGTCCAGGCTAGGACCACGACGGGCACAACAAATCGGTCCTTGTTCATCAAGAACCAGAGTGTAGAGGAAGCGAGGGAGACGTCGTGCTCACACCGATGCTTACCGAACTCCCGTGCAGCCAGCGAGATGCCAGGCTATCGTGTCATTCAGCAGGGGCCAGAAGGCACCCGTCACAGGCGGCACTTGATGGCCGCCGTAGGAAGAGTCAGGAGGTTCGCCACCGTGGAGCGATTTGATCTAAGTGGCCTGAAAGTGTCTCTGGTCTACCCACCTTACGGCGCAATCAAGAACGAACCAGGCATCAAGGCGGTGAAGGAGAACTACGGTGTCTTTCCCTCGCTGTCCCTGCTCTACGTTGCTGGCTGCCTCGAGCAACACGGTGTGCAGGTGCAGTACATCGACGTCAACGCCGAGAACCTAACGCTCGAAGAAACAACGGCACGCCTGCAGGAGTTCGGGCCGGACTTCATCGGCTACACGATCACCACCTACCTCTTCTACCAGACCCTGTCCTGGGTCCGGGCCATCAAAGAGGTTGTCGACGTACCGACCATCGTGGGGGGCGTCCACATGGGCATGTACCCCACCGAGTCCATGACACACACGTGCCTCGACTACGGGGTAACCGGTGAGGCAGAGATGACCCTGCCCCCGCTCCTGCACGCGCTGATGAACCGCCAGCCCCTGGATGGCATCAAGGGGCTGGTCTGGCGTGGCTCCGACGGAACCCCCGTGTACAACGGAAACGCTCCGACTCTGGCCAACATCTCGGACGCAGCGTGGCCCGCCCGTCACCTCCAAGACAACAGCCTCTATTACTCGTTCATCAGCAAGTACAAGAACTTCTCCTGCCTCATGACCAGCCGGGGGTGTCCATACCGTTGCATCTTCTGCGAACAGGGGGGCTTGAAGTTCCGACCCCGAACTCCGGTAGACGTGGCGGACGAGATCGAGCTCGCCCTCAAGGAATATGGCATCCGCGAGTTCGACTTCTTTGACTCGGCATTCACCATCCAAAAGCCACGAGTCATCGAGATCTGCCAGGAGTTGGTGCGCCGCAAGCTGGATGTCATCTGGGCCGCACGGACTCGCGTCGACTGCATCAGCAAGGAGATGCTGCAGTGGATGGCGCGGGCTGGCTGTGTGCGCATCTACTACGGGCTGGAGAGCGGCAACCGAGAGGTCCTCAAGACACTCTTGAAGGCGGCCGACCTCGACCAAGCTCGGGACACTGTTCGGGACACCAAGGAGGCCGGTATCGACGTGTTCGGTTACTTCATGGTGGGCAACCCCGGGGACAATGCGTCGACGGTACGACAGACGATTCGCTATGCGCTGTCCATGGATCTCGACTACGCCCAGTTCTCCAAGGTCACCCCCATGCCCGGAACTCAGCTCTACGACATGTATCTCGAGGAATTCGGCGAAGACTATTGGCGGAACTACATCCTGGATGAGAGCTACGACAGCTACATTCCCAGGCCTGGCTGTGCCATGACAGAGGCTGAGATCCAGGAGCTCACCCAGTTGGCTTATGTGCGCTTTTACTATCGGCCCATGTTCGCGGCCCGGACGCTCGGTCGCATGAAGTCCCTGCAGGAATTCCGACGCTCGGTGTCCACCGCCTGGCAGATGCTGGCCCAAAAGCCTGAAGGCCAATACCAACAGATGGACCTGTCGTAGCTCGATCGACTCCGAGTGGTCACTGCTAGCGACACCCCAAAGGCCGCTATCATCCTTGGCATGCGGCTACCCCTTTCCTGTTGCTGCGCGCTCGTCGTCCTCGCACTGTCTGCGTGTGGGTATGAGTTCGAGCTTGGGGACCTGCTCCCAGGCGAAGATGCCTGCTTCGACTGCGACGGCGATGGTTGGCCCACCCCCGAGGACTGCGACGATACGAACCCCGACGTCCACCCCAACATGTATGACGCCTGTGACAACGGCCTAGACGAGGACTGCGATGGCCGCATAGGGAACGACGAAGCGCGGGAGCGCCATTGGCGACTCGATGGGGACGGCGATGGATACCCCAACCCCAACGACCAACATCAGACGAATGGATGCTCTCCCCCACAGGGATACATGACGCTCGTCTACGGGAAAGACTCCGATACCCCCGGCCTCCCCATTCCCGTGGACTGCGCCGACAGTCTGCCAGAGGTCCATCCGGGTGCTGTCGAGGTCTGCAATGGCATGGATGACAACTGCGACGGTCGCGCAGACGAAGACGGAGACACCGACAACGGACTGCGTGTGCCCTTCTTCGAGGATCTGGACGGGGATGGGGTCGGCGGATACTTCGCGGGACTGGCCTGCCCCCACGAAGAGTTGGTGGTCGTGGGGGGGGACTGTGATGACAGCGACCCTGGGGTCGGCTCCAGCGACCCTCGGGATGACGATGGTGACGGCTGGATCCGCTGCGAGGATGGTCAGGTCGTCGACTGTGATGACACCAACGAGAATGTGTACCCCGGTGTAGACAACGATGGAGATGGCTGGGGGCTGTGCCTCGGCGGCAACAAGACCGAGGACTGCAACGACTGGGAACCATCCATCCATCCCGGAGTGGACGAAGACGGTGATGGGTACGCGCTTTGCGCCCTGCACGACCAACCAGCGGACTGCGACGACAACAATCCGGACCTCTTTCCGGGCCTGAATTCTGATGAAGACGGTGATGGCTTCGTCGCCTGCCCGGAGGACGGGAGCGCGCCCGACTGCGACGACCAGAACAACGACATTTTCCCCGGCATGGACTTCGACGGTGATGGCTTTAGCTCCTGTCCTGTCACTGGCGCCCAGGAAGACTGTGACGATGAGGATCCATCGATTCACCCCTTTGCACTGGACAACTGCTTCAACGGTGAACCCAATGACTTGAACTGCAATGGCCTGATTTCTGAGGACGCAAGCCCGGTCGGGATCGTCTTCTCCGATGGGGCCGAGGCCGAACACATCTCGTCCATGCTGCACAACATCGACCAAGGCGCTGGCTATTGCCCTGTCTGGCTCGACATCGCCGACCTGCAGGAGGGCCACCACTTCGGTCACTTCAGCGCGATCATCGTGACCGCAGACACGGGAGAGATGGGCAACTGGTATGGCGACCCCGCTCCCCTGGAGGTCGCCCTGCTCGATCATCAGGTGGACTTTCTGCTGATGGGGGAGGGAGGGCGAGCGCTGATGAGCGCTCTAGGGTCGGGCCCCGACACGGTCATCAACACGGTGTTCGACTACGACAACGCCTTCGCCGATGACCCCGACTATGAGCTTGTGGACTTTGGCTCCAGCGACAACCAACTCCAGGACCCTCGCGTGGTGGCGGCGCCCAATGCAGCGACACCCAACCCCGAATGGTACGAGCCCAATGACGTCACCAGCATGCCTGGCTGGGACGACGATGCTGCCACCATCTACAACTCGACTCTCGCCTCACTGCAGGCCGGCGTGCTCGCCTCCACAGCCGTGTCGGAGACACCTCTAGCCCTGTACTCCATCGCCCTAGAATCAGTCAGCGACCCCGGTCACCTGATCGCCCGAGAGCGCTCATTCACACACGGGCACCTCGTCTATTGGGCGTGGCATCAATCGGTGGGAGGAGCCGACGGCCCCCACCTGACCGAGAGCGGTCAGGCGCTGTTCAAGAATCTCGTCTACTCCATCGCGGACGGCGCAGACAGCTATGTAGATGCCGATCCAAGTGTCGACGTTGGGGACGACGACGATGACGCCTCGGGCGACGACGATGACGCCTCGGGCGACGACGATGACGCCTCGGGCGACGACGATGACGCCTGTC
>MDTE01032230.1_pt1 | contig 12291 bp, 15 predicted proteins | sample 811231 | NCBI WGS metagenome assembly MDTE01 (sample SAMN05326651, study PRJNA326480) | marine metagenome | isolation source: seawater | place: Indian Ocean: Red Sea | collected 2010
GCAGGACGAAGTCGATGGCAAATTTTGTTGCATGGCCCAGAGAAAAGTCCTTTGCCTCTTCCAGAAGGGACTGAATTATGGTCAGGACTGCCTCGTGGAATTAGTCTTGCAGTTGATCCAGATCCACTAAAGCTTTGAATTGGTAGGTATTGTTATTTACTTATGGTGGCAGTTCTGGGAACCCAAAACCCATCTGTAATCGAACTCTTTGTAAAAATAAGATTACTCCAAGCAATATAATTACCATGATTGTACCTATCCCAAGTTGATTCCAGCGCCATTGATGAAACTCAAGCATGTTTAATTCGCCTTGTTTTATATTCCAATTGATGTGGTTTCCATCTGATTGAGGAGAAAGCGGGTTGCCGGAAAGATCATGACTTTTAGAAGAATCAATTATCACATTAAGTTCTAATCCTGGTATATCTGTTAACCCTCTAAGATCAATAGTTAACTTGACATCCTGCTGGACCCCAACTAACCAATTTTTTTCTTCTAAGTTTAAGATTGGTGGCGATAGTTCAAATCCTGCGGATTTTGTGGCAGTAGAAAATATCTTCTGAAAAACTAAATTTGCCTCTTGAGCTCTCGATTGTGGAACTTCTATTTCTTGTTCCCCTTCATGGGTAGTAAAGATTTTTATTTCCGAAAATAAGCTTCTTAAAGACTTTTCGAATTCGATCTGCCAAGGCAGAATTTTATTGGAAGAACTTTGTATCTCCCAGTCGAACTTTATTCTATCTGGTCCTGGCACAGCAATGTGGGTTGTTATCTGGACGCATCCACTCAGGAGAATAGTTAATCCAATAACTATTACCATTACAAAAGTGGAAAAACCAAAGCTCAGTCCACGTGTAGGGCCTGTAGGAGGCTCCTTTGGCCGTTCAGTTTTTTTCTGGACGTTGCTTCTTTGAGATTGATACGGATTGCTTCCTGTACTAGCAGTTGACTCTAAATTTGGAAGTTGAATGGACCAATTGGCTGGTCTTGCAAGACTTGGCGATTCCAAGACAGTTAATAGTTGCTTGGTTATTTGTTTTATTTCATTGTTTTTGCAGTGACCTAATTGTCTGCAGGCTTCTATTGCTTTTTTGTCTTCACCTTTCCCCATCAAGGCAGTGATCATTAGCATGCGTACTTTTTGCCCTTCTTCGCTATTTATCGAATGCTTTCTTGCTAAAACCTCTAGTGCAGATAGACATTGGTTGTAGTCACCTCTATCCAAGGCCGCCTCAGCAAATGCTAGGGCTGAGTCCATCTTTTAACTTCTTCCTACAAGCATAGTTCCTATACCTGAGTCGGTGAATACTTCGAGTAGCAGTGCATGAGGGATGCGACCATCAATAATATGAGCAGCGGCAACACCTTGTGCTAATGCCCTTATGCAACACTTCGTTTTGGGGGTCATACCACCATTTACTATTCCTTGATTGATTAGTTCACGGGCTTCAGATAAACGTAGTTGCCTAATAAGTGATGAAGAGTCTTTTTGATCTCTCAAAATCCCTGGTGTATCAGTTAACAGAATTAATTTCTCGGCCCCTAAAGATGCTGCAAGCTCCCCAGCTACGGTATCTGCATTTATGTTATGTGACTGTCCGTTTGGTGTTGAGGCAACGCTAGATATCACAGGAACATAACCTTTTGAAAGTAGTGGTTCAAGAACATCTGGATTTACACTTGCAACGTCTCCTACGAGGCCATGGCTGCCATCACCCCAGGGTCTTGCTTTGATTAATTCGCCATCGATGCCACAAAGACCAACAGCTCCGGCTCCTAGTTGATTCAGTCCATTAACTATTTGTTTATTAACTCTGCCAACAAGAACCATTTCAACAACATCCATGGTTTCTGGACTTGTGACTCTTAACCCGTCACGGAATTCAGCGGCAATATCAAGACGGCTTAGCCAATGATTGATTTCCGGTCCTCCACCATGAACTACGACGGGCTGAACTCCAACGCTTGAAAGAAGAGCTATGTCTCTAAAAACAGCTTTTTGTAAGCTTTTATGGGCCATTGCTGCCCCGCCATATTTAATGACAATCCTTCTTCCGGTAAATCTTTGAATGTAAGGCAGCGCCTCACTTAGCACTGAAACTCTCAGGGATTCATCTTCTATTTTTCTTGTGGATTCGTTCAAGGTTTGAGCGGATAGTTATATGTCAATTTCAGTCAACTTAAAGTTGACTTACTGGTTCGACTTCGTTTGGTTTTGGAGTAATCATTAGATCTAACTGATCTTCAGTCGGGAAAAGTAATTCTGCTTGCATGCCTTTTGCAAAGAATCGCCCTAGTCGTTCTTGTTTCTCTTGCCAGCGTGATACTGAAACACCAGCAATTTTAAATCTTAAGCGAATTCCATATCCCTGAGATGTTTTTAACTCTTCGATCTCGAGCAGTTGAGGTGGATTGTCTTGATCCCAAAGTTTCAATGCGATTAAAGAAGACTCAAGATGCGCATTTTGTCCGTAGCGCCATCTGGTTACGTCTTTGACAACTTTGGCTAGCTCTGTGGAACCTTCTTCTCTTGCCTTAGGGAGATCTGAATCAGATCCGATGCGTTTTGCAGGTTTTAATTCAGTGGTCTTTAAAGCTAACCCTCCTAGGAAGATAGGAAATCCATAAAATAGAGTTGGAACACTGAGATTGGCGGCCCCTGTTAAATAGGCCATTAGTCCTATAACTGTTAGGACAGCTCCCGTAACCGTGATTAAGTTAGCTGGAGAGAGTAATTCTTTCATGAGTACATTCTCGCGCTCGATGTCCCAGGATGGTATTTAAGGAGACAGAGCGATGTCCATTCCTAAAAGGAAATCTGTTGAACTCTCCGAGTTGATAGCTCGGTTAGATCAAGACAGGGCTTGGCTTTTGGAACAAATAGATGGTGGAAGATGGGCCGAACTTCGCACGGATTTGGCCGAATTAGAAAGAGATTTGGGGCGACTTTTGTCTAAAGCAGCTGATCTAATGGAAGAACCTTAGCCGACTAGAAGAATTGTTTAGAATGGAATTTCATCAGTATCTGGGACTAAAGGAGCACTATTCCAACTAACTAGATCTTGATTGGATTCGGTTGGATTTGCTGATGCAGAAGAAGGATCCTTGTGAGATGAAGATGTGGCCCCAGACTGATTTGGGACAGGAAAATCTTGATCTTTTTCGACCCCACCATTGATAGAAAGATTATGGATCTTAGAAAGAGTGAACTCTGCACGTTTTTCTTTGGTGCCATCCTGTCTAGGGATCGTATTCATCCTCAAACGACCTTCTATGACAAGCTTTTGCTCAGTTTTAATACGACTTTGTAGCTCTTGAGCCATATTTCCCCATCCCACAACCTTGAGTTCTCCAGGAGGGTCGTCTGCTCGAAGCCCATCGAACAAAACGTCCATTTCTGCTATGGGAGTTTGGTTGTCTTGGGTATAACGAATTGTTGGAGGTTTTTTGACTTGTACTTCCAGTAAACAGTGGTTCATTTCATTTTCATGTGTTGAGGAACATCTTGATGCAATCTCGACAAAATTGCCAGAGGCATATTTTGCTACTTGCAGGGACTGGAGAAGGTCCAAAACTGGCAACTGCCATGATTGATAATGGTTGGAATGTAACCGTTAGTGTTGTTTCACATACGGCGTCTTGGGCTTATTCGGATGTTCCTTTGACTTCCATTCTCGTTGGAGCGCTCAGTGGTGTTGATGGAATTAAAAAAACTCTTAAAAAGGCTGAATCTCTTCACAAAGGATATGAATGTGTTGTTGATGCTACTCATCCTTTTGCCGAAGAAATCAGTGCCAATTTGCAGAAGGCTTGTAGTGATTTTAAGCAAAGATTACTTCGCTTAGAAAGGCCCCTCGAGCATGTTGTTGGAACCCATTTAATTGAGAATGTAAATCAGATCTCTAAATATTCTTTGAAAGGTAAAAACATCTTGATGGCGATTGGCTCAAGGTATTTACGAGAAAGTGTTGCAGCGGTTAATCAATCTGGTGCAAAAGTGTTTGCGCGAGTTTTGCCAACGCCAGAAAGCTTTAAGAAGGCTTTAATATCTTCAATTCATGAAGATGCTTTGGCGATAATTCGCCCTTGGGAAAGCAAGCATGCTGGTGAGTTTGAAAGAGTTCTTTGCCGACGATGGTCGATTAGTGATGTTGTTTGCCGACAGTCAGGAGGACCTACACAAAGACTTTGGCAAGAGATTTGCTGTCAGGAGAAGATTGATTTATGGCTGGTTGCTAGACCCAAGCTTGTTGATGGTGTGGATGTTGTTTATTCAGTTCAGGAAGTCTTAAATGCAATTTCAAGTTATAACTAGGCTGACTAAGCCCATTTTAATCAAATCTTAAATGGTCAAGCAAAGCCAAAGGGATGAACTTGTTATTGTTATTACAACCGAAGTTAACAGAAAGGTTGCTGATGCCTTAGCAAAAGAAATCTTGAATAGAAAACTAGCTGCATGTGTCAGCCTTAGGGATATTAGGAGTTTCTTTTGGTGGGACGATGAATTAGAGGAGGCTGATGAAGTGCAACTTTTGATCAAGACGATGAAAAGTCATTTGAATATTCTCATGAAGACTATCTACTATTTACATAGTTATCAAAACCCTGAAATAATATATTGGGCTTGTTCGTCAAGGGATAAATATAAAGAATGGGTTGAAAATAATCTTTTAAGCCTGTGAACTTTTATCAGTATTTTCTTTGAGAAGACTCTTGAGAGAGACGTGAGATCTCGGACCTAGTTGAGTGACAATTTGTCCTGCACATATTGAACCAATCTCCCCACATCTAATTAGCTCCTCACCATTTGTATAAGCATGCAAGAAACCACTAGCATAAAGATCGCCAGCTCCTGTTGTATCTATTAATTGTCCCAGCTTATACGCATTTATCTCCAAGCATTCTTTCCCCGAAATCACTACCGAACCTTTTTCTCCACGAGTGAGGGCAATTGTTTCACATTTTCCTCTAACTTTTGTTAAAGCATCTTCAAAGTCCTTAGATTCATATAGAGATATGATCTCGCTTTCATTTGCGAAAAGTATATCTATATAATTTTCAACTAGTTCTATGAAACTTTTTCGATGTCGATTTACACAAAAAGAATCTGATAAGGATAAAGCAACTTTACCCCCAGATTGTTTGCATGTTTTAGCTGCGGAGATGAAAGCTCTTTTTGCTGCTGGGTTATCCCATAAGTAACCTTCCAAATATAGAACCTTTGTTTTTTTAACCATTGAAAGATCTAAATCTTTTGGCTCGAGTAATACTGATGCTCCGAGGTAAGTACACATTGTCCGCTGAGCATCTGGAGTGACAAAAATTAAACAACGAGCAGTAGATGGGCCTGAAATGGCTGGCTTTGTTTCATAGAGTGCACCAGCAGCTTGTATATCATGAGTGAATATTTTCCCAAGTTGATCATTTTTTACTCGGCCAATAAACCCTGCTTTGCTTCCCAGTTGAGCTAGTCCGGCGAGGGTATTTGCTGCTGATCCACCCGAGGTTTCAAGGCCTGGACCAATAGCTTTATAAAGTTCTTCTGCCTCTTTCTCATCAAGTAAAACCATACTACCTTTGTGTAGGGAGTGAGTCGTTAAAAAGTAATCTTCAGTTTGCACAAGAATATCAACAATCGCATTTCCAATGCCAACAACATCTAGCTCTTTATCTATGAAACTTGAGTTGATTGACATTAATTTGGTTGGCGAAGATAGTTAAATTATTCCAGTTTGTTGATGAGAATCCTAATGATTTAGGAGTGCTCTCTTTGGTCCATGAATTGGATCTTCCACAACAATTGTTTGGTCTCTACTTGCTCCTAGTGAGACTATTGCTATAGGAACTTCCATTAATTCCGCTAAGAAACGAAGATAATTCATTGCGGTAGAGGGAAGGTCCTCTAATCGTCGACAGTTTGCGGTTGAACATTTCCATCCAGGGAGTGCCTTGAAAATAGGTTTGCATTTTTCAAAACTTTCTGCAGAACTAGGAAAATGTTCAATCTTTTTTCCCTCTAGTTCATAAGCCACACATACTTTGATTTCCTCTAGCTCGTCAAGAACATCTAGCTTTGTAATTGCCAGACAGTCAAGTCCATTAACTTCTACTGCATATTTACCAATGACCCCATCAAACCATCCACAACGCCTTCTTCTTCCTGTGGTGGTTCCAAATTCACCGCCCCTATCACAAAGTTGATCATTGATTCTTCCTTCTAATTCAGTTGGGAATGGCCCTTCTCCAACGCGTGTTGTATAAGCCTTTGCGACACCTATTACTCTGTCAATTAGTGTTGGGCCTACGCCGGCTCCAATACAAGCACCGCCTGAAACGGGATTGGACGATGTGACATATGGATATGTTCCATGGTCTAGGTCTAGAAGAGTGCCTTGCGCGCCTTCAAAAAGAATGTTTTTGCGATTACGAGCTGCTTGGTGGATAGTTCTTGTACATTCGACTACATGCGTGGCAAGTCTTGATCCATAACCTAAATATTCCTGAATTACATCTTCGGGGTCTAAAGGAGTTACATCATAGATTTGCTTTAAGAGGTCATTTTTCTCGTTGAGGGGGCTAAGGAGTCTTTCTCGCAGTCTTCTTTCGTCCAGTAAATCTATAACTCGAATTCCATTCCTTTGAGCTTTATCAGCATAAGTGGGACCAATGCCCCTGCCTGTGGTCCCTATCTTTTGAGTTCCACGTCTTTGCTCCATTGCTTGATCTAGCAAGCGGTGATAGGGCATTGTTACGTGAGCTGTTGATGCTAGTTGAAGACCAGATAAATCTATGTCGTTTTCTTTAAGCATTTCGATCTCTCTGAGCATCACTTTTGGATCTACAACTGTGCCGGATCCAATTAGGCAAATGGTATCTGGATAAAGAATTCCAGAAGGGATTAGGTGCAGCTTGAGCACTTTCCCATCTACCACAATGGTGTGTCCAGCATTAACCCCTCCCTGATATCGAACGACTACATCAGCAGATCGACTAAGTAAGTCAGTGATCTTGCCTTTCCCTTCATCGCCCCATTGAGCACCTATAACAACAACGTTGGCCAAAGAAATTGCGGCACGAAGCCTTCAAACTGCAAGACAAGCAACCTTGGCAGATCTTCCTGCCCTGAGTCAAAGGACTGAAATCAAAGAGAATCTTTAGCTCTCTTTGGTTGCAAGTGCCTCAGCCTTGTCAAGCTGAGAATTTAGGCGTTCCTTTAGTTGATCTGGTAATGGACGGTTGGAGAATGTTTTGTAATGTCCAGCCATTGCATTGAGTGCAGTTTGCATAGTGGTGTATGAGAGGCTTTTATTTACTTGTGAACGATTTCTATATCTTGAAATATATGCAGTGATTAATTGAATGGCTTGGGTTTCCGAGTCAATTCTTTCTTCTGCCTCTCTTGGGATGGCTATTGTTTGCTTGAGGCTTTCTGCAACGGACACGGTGTCTTCAACGTAGTTCCCACTCATGACAGGCTCACTAGCTTGAACACTTGTTGCTAGAGGTAAAAGAATGAGAGATAGTCCAATGCAAATAGCCACAGCTGCCTTTATAAGCCTTTGGATTAGGCCAAGGAAGCTAGAAGTCATTTCTTAAGCGCAATTCACTCAACTTTATAGGGCTGAATACAAATAATTAACTTCTGTAAGTAAAAATTTCTTGTATTAGTTTTTCTATGGCTTTTGAGGTGTCTAGTAGCTCTGATTCTTTTTTGCCCCTTTGAATTACTTCAACTTTTCCAGAATCTGCATCTCTTCCAACTACCACTCTCCATGGAATTCCGATGAGATCAGCATCCTTGAACTTCACCCCTGCACGTTCGGCCCTGTCGTCAAGAAGAGTATCAGCACCCTTCTTTTGGAGTTCTAGATAAATTTTTTCCCCTAAGGCTTCTTGCTTTTTATCTTTAATGTTTGCAATCACAACAATTACTTCAAAAGGTGCAATTGATATAGGCCAGTTGATTCCGGCCTCATCGTGGTTCTGCTCCACAGCAGCCTGTGCAAGACGTGAAATTCCTATTCCATAACAACCCATCCAGAAGGGTTCTTGTGTTCCAGATTCATTAGTAAAGGTTGCATTTAGTGCCTTTGAATATTTACGTCCAAGTTGAAAAATATGTCCAACTTCAATACCTCTTTTTTCTTGCAAGGTTTGATTTGTATCGTGAAGGCAGAAATCGCCAGAGTTTGCTTTCCTTAGATCAAATGTTTTAGGTACACCCCCTAAAAGATCCCAATTAACAAAAATACGATGTTTATTGGGGTTATTTCCACCACATGCAAAACAAGTAAGCTCTGCAGCTGTGTTGTCAACCAAACGAAGGAATTGAGTGTTCCAACTAAGCGCATTATTTAGGACTGAATCTTCCAGGTCAGGCCCAATAGATCCGAATGGCCATTCTTTTAGGCCTTGGGCTGATATTTGTTCTTTGCTGATTTTATTTATGCTTAACACCCCTTTCCCCAGTTCTTTTGTGATCACATTAATTAGTTTTACTTCGTTAAGCTCTTGGTCCCCTCGGAGACTTATCAGTAAAGGTTGTTCTTGCCCATCTTCGCAAATAGCTAAGAGCAAAATAACTTTAATGACTTGAGATGCTAATAGACTATTTTCTGAACATAGGTCTTCAATAGTGTTTTGATTGGGTGTATCAATAACTACTGGATTCTTATTCTCGAGAGGCTTTGCTTCTGGCGCTTTGGAAACTGCCTTTTCTTGATTCGCAGAATATGTTCCATCTTGACTGATTAATATTAGATCTTCTCCTGATTCTGCAGTGACCATGAACTCCTGTGAAGCGGCACCTCCTATTGCTCCACTGTCAGCGTCTACTGGTACTGCCTCTATTCCACACCTAGCAAAAATTCTTATATATGTATCATTCATTTTCTTATATGTATGCTTTAAACTAATTTCGCTTGAGTGGAATGAATAGGCATCTTTCATAATAAATTCTCTGCTTCTCATTAGCCCAAATCGTGGGCGGATCTCATCTCTAAACTTTGTTTGTATCTGATAGATATTTATAGGAAGTTGTTTATAAGAATTAATCATTTCATCTATGATTTGTGTAATTACTTCTTCGTGAGTTGGGCCTAAGCCAAGTTCTCGACCTTGCCGGTCTTTCAGGTGGAACATGATGCCTTCGCCTGCGGTATAACCTTGCCACCTGCCACTCTTTTCCCAAAGGGTAGAAGGATGTAGTTGAGGGAGAAGGACTTGAAGGCAGTCAGAAGAATTCAACTCTTCTTGAACAATTTTGGTGATTTTGTCGAGAACTCTCCATAGCAAAGGCATATAGGCATATATGCCTGATGTGACTCGTCGAATGTAGCCACCTCTAAGAAGGAGCTGGTGAGAAGCTATTTCGGCTTCGGCAGGCACGTCTCTTAGGGTCACCAGCATCAGGCGGGAGACGCGCATAGAATTTATTGCATACAGAATTGGAAGCTAACATCTGGCATTTAAATAGTCGATCTCAACAATGTCACAGTGGTATAAATTGCTCTTTTTGAAATGGACCTGTTCTGCTAATTTCTGATGCGACTGTAATCGACTCGGTAGGGATTATGTTTGATGGGTCGGTAAGTTCTTCTTCGATAGATGATGTAGGTAAAGATATAAGCCGTTTAATAGCTGGTTCTGACTCGCTTGTTGGAATTGATGAGGTCCAGAAAACTTTGAATCGTTCTAGAGCATCAGTTTATCGTTATACAAATACAGATTCGCGCAATCTTAATCCACCTTTTAATCCTAGGAAGTTAAATCCTGAATATAGAAGTGATCAAAAAGACCAACTTTTATTCCATCCAAATGAAGTCGCACGGTTTGCTAAAGATATTCTTCGGATTAAAGAAGTAACTGTAGAGGTTTTAAATTCACCTTCTACTGCAACCCAAGAAGTACTTATTTCTATACTCGAGGAGTTGCGTTTTATTAGGTCTCATCTGGAGGAATTGAAAGGTCCTCCAGATGATCTTTCGACTCATCGAGAGCTCCAAGATATACCTGCTGCATAAACTTGTTGAATAACAGAATAATTAGAGCTTTAATAGGTAGAGAGTTCTTCTTCCCCCTGTCGAAGTAAGCCATGAAATGTCTCTAATGAGGTTTTTCTTGCTTGGTCTTTGTAAATGATCCCTGAATGGACCCAGAACCAGTAGCAGTTTCAAGCCCCTCTAGTAATTTTGAGGAATCATCAAGTAAGTCTTCTATTCAAGTGGAAGGAAATGATGAGGATGACCCGATTAGTTTGAGTGGCACTTCCATTGCTTTTTTTGGTTTAGCTATGGCTATTGCTTTAGTTGGGGTCCCCCTATCCGCCATCGTTTTTGATAGGCCTCGGGTTAGGGAACGTATTGCTCCTACTGCCTTTCAAAGTGATGGACCTGAGTCTTCTCTCCCCATCTCCTTCACCAGGTTTAATAAACCTCGTCGTTGAGATCCCTGCAGGAAGCAGGAATAAGTATGAATATTTTGCAGAAGCTGGTGTAATGGCGCTGGACCGTGTTCTTCACTCCTCTGTTAGATACCCGTTTGATTATGGTTTTGTACCTAACACCCTTGCAGAGGATGGAGCTCCTCTTGATGCGATGGTGATTATGGCAGAACCGACTTTTGCAGGATGCCTTATAAAAGCACGTCCTATTGGGGTCCTGGATATGCATGATTCAGGCGCTTATGACGGGAAGCTTTTATGTGTTCCATTAGCTGACCCCCGTCAGAAAGCAATTAGAAGCATTAAGCAAATTGCTCCAAATCAACTCGAAGATGTTGCGGAATTTTTTAGGACCTATAAAAGCATGGAGGGAAGAGTAATAGTCATTGATGGGTGGCGTGATTATGATGCTGTTGACGAATTGCTTACAAGCTGTATCACTGCAGAAAAGATTAATCTTGCTAAAAATATTACTTCCTAGTCACATTGTTTTTCTTTTAACTCTTCCTCCATATACTTAACCATGACATTAAATGCACGTATTTATAGTTATTCGGCTTGTACAACATGCAAGAAGGCTCTGAAATGGATGAGAGAAAACAAAATCAATTATGAACTACTAGATATAGTTGAGAACCCACCTGATAAAGATATGATTACTAATGCAATTAAACAATTGGGTGATCGCAAGAAGATTTTTAATACAAGTGGACTTAGCTATCGCAATCTAGGAGCAAAGGTGGTTAAGTCTATGTCAGATGCTGAGGCAATTAATGCATTGGTTAATGATGGAAAGCTAATTAAAAGACCTTTTGTAATTACAGAAGAAGGCTATATATTAGTGGGTTTTAAACCTGATATATGGTCTGATATTTTATTGCCTTGAAATTATATAGTATGTGAGATTCCTTTTTCTAAACTCCTCCTTCTGTTGCATTAGGACCTTTTAGATCTTCTAGTATTCCTAATATAAGTTCTTGGCTTTGTTTTCGAATATATTCGTCTTCTAGTAATTCAGAGAGTTCATCCAAAAAGCTATCCATAATATCTAAGCTTAAGTCTTCGATCAATAGATCTTTACTTGCTAAACCATCTCCTGCTTTGCGTGAAAAATCGATCATTGCTTCTGTCATTCCTGAGGCTAATTTATAACTAATAGCTGATTCTGTTTTTTCAACAATATCCATTTTTTTTAATGAAATAGGGATTGTTGGACCTTTAAATGTTGCTTTTAGGGCCTTTGTGAAAAGTGAAATAACTTTTGGGCGTATACTTGGTCCAATATGCTTTAGCAGAAGTGGCATCCATAACTTGATTAATAGGACTAATTTATTTCTTTCTTTTCTTTTCTTTGAATTGTAAATGTTAAGTCTTCTAAGTTTCTTGTTGATTTCTGAAGACCTAACTTTTTCTTGGGATAAATTTATTATTCTTGCATATATTGCTTCAATCATCTCGATGGTGACTAGGGAGACTATTGCGTTACTAAGAAATACTTTTATTGGCCTTATGGGGAATAGTCTAGACACACGTTCTATTGTAGGGAATACTCTTAAGGGCCTATAGAAAGGTAATAATAGTGGAATATCAATTAAGCAACTTGCAAATGCTTTCTTAAGACTTATGTTGGGCTTGCCAGTCCTCAACCGAAAAATTTTGAGTAGAATATCAATTAGGAATAGTATTTGGAAAGGAATATCAATTGACCATGATCTGTTAATGGCAACACCATTATCATTTGTACTCCTTGAGTAGTTAGAAGCTACTAGAGGAAGTATTTCTTTCCCCCAGAAAACTCTTTCTTTCTCCCATCCAGACTGGATTATATAGCTAGTATCCATTAATTTAGA
>MDTE01146531.1_pt1 | contig 12290 bp, 15 predicted proteins | sample 811231 | NCBI WGS metagenome assembly MDTE01 (sample SAMN05326651, study PRJNA326480) | marine metagenome | isolation source: seawater | place: Indian Ocean: Red Sea | collected 2010
AGCTTGGAACCATTCTTTAAATAATTCTGTATCCATCTCACCTAATTTTTCTACTTTCAATTTTACTTTCCAAATTAAATAGGGTCTATTTGAAACATCGATTGCAACTCTAGTTAATGTTTCATCCATAGGTATCATTGCATGTGCATATCTTTTTATGCCAACGAATTTCTTTGATGCTTTTTTTAAACATTCACCAATAGCAATCCCTGTATCTTCAGTTGTATGGTGTAGATCAATATGAGTATCTCCCTTCGCTTTTATGTTTATATCCATAGAAGAGTGCTTTGAAAGTTGCTCAAGCATATGATCTAAAAATCCTATCCCTGTTTCAACTTTGTACTTTCCTTTACCATCAATGTTAAGTTCAACATTAATGTTGGTCTCTTTAGTTTTTCTACTTATTTTTGCTTTACGCTTCATAATTTAAAAAAGGTATATATCTATTATTCAATTATGGCAATAATACTAGGGCTGGTCTTGAACTATTTAAATTAATATCCATTTATATGCTATGACAACAATTGTATTAGTAAGAAAGAACAATGAAGTAGTAGTTGCTAGTGACGGGCAAGTTAGCATGGGAAATACTGTAATTAAGAAGACAGCCAACAAAGTTCGTAAAATTGAGAAAAGAAATGTGATCGCGGGATTCGCAGGTTCTACAGCAGATGCCCTAACATTATTTGAGAGACTGGAGTCCAAGTTAGAAAAACATGCTGGAAATTTAACAAGAGCAGCTGTTGAATTAGCTAAAGATTGGCGTACAGATAAATATTTAAGAAGATTGGAAGCTTTAATGGCAATCGGTGATAAAGAAAAAAGTTTTATTATTTCGGGGACTGGAGATGTTTTGGAGCCCGAAGGAGATGTAATAGGAATTGGATCTGGTGGAAATTACGCTCTAGCAGCTGCTAAAGTTTTAATGGATACTGATATGTCAGCTGAGGATATTGCAAAAAAAGCCATAAAAGTTGCGTCAGACATTTGTGTTTTTACAAATGATAATTTGAGTATGGAGAAAATATAAAATGGAGAATTCTAACGTTACAAATTTTCCAAAAGATAAAGTTACAAAAGAAGACTCCTCAGTAAAAAATTCGCTTTCGCCGAGAGAAATAGTTTCTGAATTAGATAGATTTGTAGTTGGTCAAAATAAAGCTAAAAGGGCTGTTGCAATAGCACTGAGAAATAGATGGCGTAGACAAGCTTTATCTGGAGACATGAAAGACGAAGTTCTTCCAAAAAACATTTTAATGATTGGACCAACTGGTGTTGGTAAAACTGAAATATCCAGAAGATTATCTAAATTAGCTGAAGCGCCATTTGTAAAAGTAGAAGCTACCAGATTTACTGAGGTTGGATATGTTGGAAGAGATGTAGAACAAATCGTTAGAGATCTTTTAGAAATTGCTATTTCAATGGAAAAAGTTAAAAAAAGAAAAGAAGTTCATGCACAAGCACAAAAGCTTGCAGAAGAAAGAGTTTTGGACTCATTAGTTGGAGAAAAAGCTAGCGTTGCTACAAGAGAAAGTTTTAGAAAAAGATTAAGAGATGGTGATCTTGATGCAAATGAAATTGAGATTGCAGTAAATGATACAGCAGGTGGAATGCCATCATTCGAAATACCAGGAATGCCAGGTGCAAATATTGGAATGATAAATATTTCTGACATGCTTGGTAAATCAATGGGACAGAAACCAAAAAAGAAAAAAATGACAGTAAAAGAATCACACGAAATTTTAATTAACGATGAATCTGACAAACTAATTGAACAAGATAAAATTATTAAATCAGCTAAACACTCAACTGAGAATAATGGAATAGTTTTTTTAGATGAGATAGATAAAATCTCTGCTAGAACAGAAAAGGTTGGTGGCGATGTATCAAGAGAAGGTGTGCAGAGAGATTTGCTTCCACTAATTGAAGGAACAACTGTAAGTACAAAATATGGACCAGTTAAAACTGATCATATTTTATTTATTGCATCTGGAGCCTTTCAGTTAGCAAAGCCCTCGGATCTCCTCCCAGAATTACAAGGTAGATTACCAATTAGGGTTGAGTTAGATGCATTGAATAGTGAGGATTTTAAAAGAATTCTTAAAGAACCAGATAATAGTTTAATAAAACAATACAAGGCATTACTCAAAACTGAAAATGTAGATTTAGAGTTTACTGATGATGGTATTGACACAATTGCAATTATTGCAAATGAAGTTAATTCAACAGTTGAAAATATTGGTGCCAGAAGACTTCACACGATTATTGAAAGAGTTCTTGATGAAATCAGCTTTACAGCAACAGATAGATCGGGTGAAAAAATTATCGTAGACTCAAGATATATAAAGGAAAATATTGGAGAATTGGTAAAAGATACAGATTTATCGAAGTTTATTTTATAATTTTGTATTCAAAATTCTGAGTTTCTTCATTCACTTGAACTTCCTCAGCACCATTTCTTAAGTGAAAGTTTTTTGCCATATCTGTCAAAGGCGAGAGAGTTATCAATCTATTTAAATGGTTTGATTTTTTAATCATTTTGAAAACCTCTTTAACAATTAATTTTCCTCCACCTTTCTTATTAGACCAAACTGTATAGGCTATTGCAATTTTGCCAACATTTTGATCTCTAGTTGCGCTAGCCAAAAACGCATCTTTGCTAAATAAATCTAATTCTCTTACAGTTTTTGGAATTGCGTTAGTAAATGCAAAACACATTACTGCATAAATTTCTTTTTGATATTTAACACCAAAAATTTTTCTTCCATAACTTGTTCTAAACTCATTGTCCAATTCTGGTCTTACCGGATCTAAAGATATATCACATTCTTTAAGCTCAACTAGCTCCGCACCTTTTACCCAATCAAAAAAGTTTTCAAATTTTTTGGTAATATTTTTTTTACTTTTTCTGATTCTTGCTCTGATATTTCTAGATATTTTTTTTACCACTATTTTTTTTTTAAAAATATATCAAAGCTACCTTTTGATGGACTGTTAACAGCATCAAAATCTATTTTAGAAATTATATTCATCAGCTCCTTATTATTTTTTATAAAATTAGGAACGGAGTATTTTAGTATACTTAATTTTGAAGATTGATAAGGATTGTCAAAATTTTTTGATCTTAGTCCTTTTCCAGTTATAATATTAATTTTTGTAACATTTTGACTGTAACATTTCATAATATATTCATTAATTTTTATATTAGCCTCTTCTAAAGTATGTCCATGAAGATCGATTGTTCTTGCTGAATTAAATACATGCAGAGCAGATTTATCTTTATCTTTAATATCTAAACTATCTGAACTTTCTATGAAATTTTTCCAATCTTTTTTATCTTTATCTGATAGGTTGTCTGTCAATTACGCTTGAGTGTCAATTAAAACCCAATTGGGATTTGTTGATCTACTATCCTTAGAAAATTTCCAAATATCATGAACTTTTTTTATTTTTTCTGGATCTCCAGAAACTATTTTGCTATCTTTATCTTTAATGCATAAAATAATTTCACTTACAAAATCGACCGTAACTTCTAACATATTATTATTTTGCTCATGACTTTTAATCTCTGCTGAATTAATTCCTATAAATGTTGTCTCAGAAGAATATTCCTTCTCACCTCTTTCTTTTATTGCTTGAGTAAATTGGTCATATACATTTTTATCTAGCAAAGATTTAATATCTTTTAATTTACCCATAGAAAAACTCGTTACAATAGTTTCGTATGCAATCTTTGCACCTTTAATAAATTCTTTTTTAGCGCTTTCATCAAATGTATCAGCATTTAATTTTGAGGAAGTTTTGACTTCTGGTGCTTCGTGTGGAAAGCTAGCGCTAATATCTTCCTCAAATCCAGTTTTTTTTCCTAAAATTCCTCTTAATCTTAGGAAAATAAACCCTGCTATCATTGCAAGAAGTATTATATCAATGTATTCAAAACTATAACTCATGTAATTAATAATATGTACTATATTGCATAATTACAACTGGGTATTTAAATAATAGACAAATGAACACACTTTTATTATTAATTATTGGAATTCCTTTAATAGAAATATACCTATTTATTGAAATTGGATCACAAATAGGTGCTTTTAATACAATATCCCTAATACTTATTACTGCGGTTGTTGGGGTGATCTATGCGAGATATGAAGGTTTAAATACTTTAAAATCTGGTTTTTCGCAGTTAGTAAGAAATGAGATACCAGTTTATGAAATAATATCAGGAGCTGCTTTAGCATTTGCTTCTATGCTTCTAATTTTACCTGGTTTCGCAACTGATATTTTGGGTTTGTTACTTATTTTTCCTTTTACAAGAAAAATATTTATTGGAAAGTTTTCAAAAAATTATAGAAAAAAGAAAGATAATAATTTTATAGAAGGACAATACGAAGATATTGACGAAGAAAATGACAATAAATCATAAAATTTTACTTAGTTATATTAAAGATCTTTCGATCGAAACGCCAGATCCTGAGTCCCTATTAACAGCAAGAGAAAACTTTTCTAAATATTCTCTTAAAGTGAATATAACTCCAAAAGCTTTGAAAAGAACAATAGTAGAAGTAGATACAAAACTTACTTATTCATACGATGGAAAATCAAAAAAATCATATTTTGAGATGATCTACGCAACTGTCGTAGATATTAAAGAACAAAACTTAGATAAAGAAAGTTTAAAAAAATTTTTATTATGTGATTTACAAATATTAATTTATCCAAAAGTAGAAACTACATTCGTTGAAATATTAAAACTGTCTGGATTTCCTAACGTAAAATTACAGGGGAAGATTGACTTCAAAAAATTATATAATCAAAAATTAAGCTAATAAAAATTTTTTTTTAAATTTAATTTTAAAAAATTTGTATGTAAATCTAACTCATCTTTAGATGGAGTAAGAATTTTTTTAGAATACTGATTTTCCTTGAAATCCATTTTAGATTTTTCGGAAACTTTTTCATTAAAGTTAAGCTTTGGCTCTTTTTGATCAAGTAAATTAATATAAACTTTAGCAAGTAATTCACAGTCAATTATTGCTGTATGTTTTTTTCTTCTTGAATTATCTATCCTAAATCTCTTGCATAAAGCATCAAGACTTGTCAAGGAACCTGGAAATTTATTTCTCGCTATCTCTAAAGTATCTACAATATTTTTTGTTTCTAACTCTTTTCTTCCAATCAATTTAAGTTCATTATTCAAATGGCCGATGTCAAACTCAGCATTGTGTATTATAATTTTTTTATCTTTTATATATTCTAAAAAATCGTCAACAATCTAAATAAATTTTTTTTTGTCTGCAAGAAATTCATCTGAATGCCCATGTACATTAAAAGCTTTTTCAGAAACTTTTCTTTCTGGATTTAAATAATAATGAAAAATGTTTTTAGTCGGAACTAGGTTGTCTATTTCTATACATCCAATCTCAACGATCCTGTGACCATCTTTTACATTTAATCCTGTGGTTTCTGTATCAAGAACTATTTCTTTCATTTATTTAAAATTTTTCTCCTTAAGATTTTTATATTTTTTTTAACAGTTTGAGGTTTAAAGTCATTTTTAATAATAAATGAAGATAATTTTTTTTTCAAGGATAATGGTTTTTGAATTTTTTTAAAAATATCTAAAAGTCTTTTATTATAATTTCCTCTTTTCTTTAGTCTTGAGTAGATTTGTTTTTTTTTTGAATCTACATAGACTAGAACATATTCTTTTCTATCTAACTTGTTTTATACCAAAAGCGGGATATCTAAAACAACCATTTTTCTATTTATATTTTTTTTTAAAAAAATATTCATTCGAGATCTAACAAGTGGATGCACTATACTAATAATTTTTCCAAGATTTTTTTTATTACTCAAAATAGCGTTGGTTAAATCATTTTTATCTAATGGGAATGATTTTATGAATTTTGGTAATTTTGCTTTCAATTTTAAGAAACAAACTTTATTTTTTTTATAGATTTTATTTACTTCATAATCAGCATTAAAAACCGGGTAGCCAAACTGTTTAGCCACAAAACTTTTTCCTGAACCAATATCTCCTATAATTCCAACAACTATCATCAATCTAAAAGTTTAATCGTTTCATCATTAATTTTGGGCATCTTTTTATGCCAAATTGAAAATGCTTGGTGAGCCTGATAAATAAACATCATTTTACCATTTTCGGCTCTGTTACCAAATGTTTTTGCTTTTTTTAAAAAATATGATTCACTTGGATTATAAATAACATCGTAAAAAAATTTATTTTTTATATTTGAATAATCTAGCTCAATTTTATCTTCTTCTTTAAGACCAATACTTGTTGCGTTAATGATCATATCAAAATCTACCGTTTGACCCCAATCAACTATTTCAATATCTTTAAATAAATTTTTTAATCTTTCAGCATTTTCTTTAGTTCTATTGCTTAACATAATTTTTGAAATATTCATTTTTTTAAGAGAATAAATGATTGAAGGTGCAACACCACCTGCCCCTAATAAAAAAACTTTTTTGTTAGTAAGATCGTATTTGGCATATTTAATTGCTAAATCAAAGCCAGCGATATCTGTATTATGGCCAATTGTTTTTCCATCCTGATAATAAATTGTATTTACAGATTGTGTTTTATTTGCTTCTGCAGTTAATTCATCTAAAAATGGAATAATTGCTTTTTTGAATGGAATAGTAACATTGACACCACTTAATTTTCCTTCTTTAACATCAAATACAATATTTTTTAACTCAATTTCCTGTAGTTTTTTTTTATCATAAACGGCATAAATATTATTTTCTCTTATCCAATAATTATGAAGCTTGGGTGACAAAGAGTGCTCAACGGGATTTCCTATAACTAAATATTTTTTCACTTTTGGCTGATATATTCCTTAATTTTGTTGATTGGAAGACCCATAATGGTGTTTTCATCTCCCTCTATTTTTAAAAATAAAGATCTGCCCTCACCTTCAATTTGATATACATTATAAGCATAAAGAGCTTCATCTGATATTTTTGATAAATATTCGCTGATTTCTTTATCCGACATTTCTTTCATTGTTAGAGAGGCTTTGTCTGTATAGTTCCATATCATTGATCCATTTTTAGATATACACACAGAACTTATTAAATGATGTTCTTTTCCATTTAATTTTCTCAAAATATTCATTGCTTCGTCTCTAGTTTCTGGTTTTGAGATTAATTCACCTTCTAAATCAATAACGCTATCAGCGCCCAAAACTATTTCTTCACCTTTTTTTTGGCTTACTTTATTTGCTTTCAATTCAGCTAAATTTTTAGAAATAATTTCAGGTGAGGCTCCTTCACTTAATAAACTTTTTTTAACTGAATCTTCATCAACATTCGAGGGTTCAACAATGCAATCAATATTATTTTTATTAAGTATTTCTTTTCTTACCTTGCTTTTTGATGCTAAAATTATTGTCATTGTTTTTTGTTTTTTATTTCATAAATTTTAATTATCGAAGCGGCTGTTTCTTCAACTGATCTCCTTGTAACATCTATTGTTGGCCACTGATTTTTTTTAAATATTTTTTTAGATTCTTCAACTTCCTTTCTTATATTTTCTAAGTTTGCATATTCATTGTTTTCTTTTTCTTTTAGGGAATTAAGTCTATTTTTTCTAATATCATAAAGTCTTTCTGCTTCAGTTATTAGACCCACAATACAAGATTTAAAATTTTTATCTAAAATTGTGGAAGGAATGGAGTTTTCATTAACAAGTGGAATGTTTGATGTTTTAAAGCCTTTGTTAGCAAGATATATTGATGTTGGTGTTTTACTGGTTCTGCTAACACCAAGTAAGATTATATCTGATTTATCAATGTCTTCGGTTTGGTTACCATCATCATGATTCATAGTAAATTGAATCGCTTCTATTCTATCATAATATTCATCGTCCAATACATGTTGTGCACTTGGTTCGTGAGATGCCTTTTGATTTAAAATTTTTGAGAAGTTTAATATTAAATCTCCCAAAACACCAAAGCATGGTATTTGTTTTTTATTAGATTGCTCTGCTAAGTGTTTTGCAAGCCTACTATTAACAATGGTATAAAGAATAATTGGGTTTTTCTGTTGTTTTGCTTTTTTTAAAATGCTAGCTATTTGATTTTCAGTTCTAGTGAAAGAAAACTGGTTTAGTTCATAATCAAAATTTAGGAACTGTGCTTTAAGAGCCATAAATATTCGGTCTATCGTTTCGCCGGTTGAGTCAGATATTAAATATATTTGGTATGTATTTTTCATGTATAATGCGTTTATAAACTATAGGTAAAATAAGGAAAATATAGAGTTAAAATAAAAACATAATATTTTGCTTATTTTAAGCTATTTAATTAACATTTAAGTAAAACGAGATTATTTTATCAACATTAAGTTAATAACGGTAATTTATTGTTTAAATTTCTTTAAAATAGAACTTTAAATAAAATTACATTTGTTGATAAGATCTTAGTAAGGTGTGATAAATGAGTAATTTACGTTATTCACAAATCATAATACTAATACTATTAAATACTTATTATCTTATTATTATATGACACCTATTAAAGAATGTATTTTAAATAAAAGTACTAAACAAAATCCAATTTGGTTAATGAGACAAGCTGGTAGGTATTTACCAGAATTTCGAGAAATAAGAATTAAAAATCAAGATTTTATAAATTTATGTTTAAGTGAAAATTTAGCAACCGAAATAACTTTGCAGCCTATAAAAAGGTTTGATTTTGATGCTGCAATAATTTTTTCAGATATTTTAATGTTACCACACGGTTTGGGACAAACAGTTAAATTTGAAAAGAATTTTGGACCACGATTAGAGGAGGTAAATTTAGAACTTCTCAAAAATGTAGATGAAGTTGATTTTTCACATAAATTAAATCCTGTTTATAAAGCAATATCTCAGGTTTCCAACACTTTAGATCTAAAAAGAAAAGATGTGATAGGTTTTGTTGGTGCACCCTGGACTATCTTAGTTTACATGATAAACAAAATTTCACCCAAAAATGGATTGAATGAAAATTTTTTTCAGGATGAATTTTTAATAAATAGATTGTTAATTATTATTGAAAAGTTCTTAAAGATACATATTAAAAATCAAATTAAAGCAGGAGCAACCCTAATTCAGATATTTGATAGTTGGGCAGGTCTAGTAAAAGAAAAAATTCCAGAATTTATTTATATCCCCACTCTAAACATAGTAGAATTTGTAAAGAGTCAAAATGTCCCAGTAATCTGTTTTCCGAGGGGGATCAAAGATTATAAAACATATTGTGAAATATTAAAACCAGATATGGTAAATATAGACTATGAAACAGATCCTAAATTAGTAGAAAAAAATATAAATATTCCTATTCAAGGAGGATTAGATCCAAAAATATTGTTAACTGATAAAGAAAATATGCGAAAAGAAGTTACTAAATATTTAAATATTTTTAAAGACCATCCATATGTATTTAATTTAGGCCATGGTATTTTACCCGAAACAAAAATTGAAATGGTTGAAGAATTAATTAACTTAGTAAGAAATTTTAAATGAAAGAAAAACACCCACAAATTAAGTTTGGGAAAACAGGTGTTTTAATTATAAATCTAGGCACACCCGATTCCACAAAATGGTTTGATATTAGAAAATATCTTCACGAATTTCTTTCTGATAGAAGAGTAATTGAGGGTAATCCAATAATTTGGAAGATTGTTCTTAATCTTATTATATTAAATTTTAGACCTTCAAAAACAGCCAAAGCTTATAAAAAAATATGGATGAATGATAAAAATATGTCTCCACTTAGATATTATACTGAAAAACAATCTGCAAAGCTAAAAAGTAAGATAGAAAACGAAAATGTGATTGTTGATTTTGCAATGAGATATGGAAATCCAAGCATTAGAAGTAAAATACTAGATCTTCAAAAGCTGGGATGCGAAAATTTAGTTATATTTCCATTGTATCCACAATATGCGGCAGCGACCACTGCTACAGTCTGTGACGAGGTTTACAAAACTCTTATGCAAATGAGATGGCAGCCAAGTCTTAAAATTATACCTCACTATGAATCAGAAGTATTATACATTGATGCTTTGGTTAATAGTATAAATAATAAGTTATCTGAGATTAACTGGAATCCTGATTTGATAATTGCTTCGTATCATGGAATTCCCCAAAAGTATTTTGATAAAGGGGATCCCTATCATTGTTTTTGTCATAAAACTACAAGATTGATTTCTGAAAAATTTAATAAAATAGAAATTAAAACAACATTCCAATCAAGATTTGGACCACAGAAGTGGCTTCAACCCTACACAGATATAACTATCGAGAGCCTACCAAAAGAGGGCAAAAAAAACTTGTTAATTATCTGCCCTGGATTTGCTTCAGATTGCGTTGAAACTTTAGAAGAAATTAAAATACAAGGAAAAGAAATTTTTTTAAAATCAGGAGGAACAAATTTTGATTTGATACCTTGTTTAAATGACAATGACGATCATATAAAATTAATGGAACACCTGGTTAATAAAAATTTATAATTTTATGAATACTTATTTATTTTTTAAATCATTACATTTAATTGCTGTTATATCTTGGATGGCCGGTCTTTTGTATTTGCCAAGAATATTTGTGTATCATGTAGAAAATTTAGAAAAAAAACAGGCAACAGATATTTTTGAAATAATGGAAAAGCGTCTATTTAATTTTATTATGAGACCAGCAATGGTATTTTCTTGGCTATTTGGAATTATCTTAATTTATATTAATGGTTTAGAAGTTTTGCTTTCAGCATGGATCCAAGCAAAACTGATTTTAGTTGTAGTTTTATCTCTTTATCACGAGTATTTAGGAAAATGTTTAAAATCACTAAAGAATGGCACTAATGAAAAAAAAGCAAAATTTTTCAGAATTATTAATGAAATTCCTACAATTCTACTAATATTGATAGTATTTGTGGTTATTTTTAAGCCTTTATAGGGTTGAATTTTAATTTATGGATACTATATTCTTATCATCTGAAAACTAAACAATCCCCATATTATGAATATTCAAGAATTAAAAGAAAAAAGCTCAGAGAAGTTAATTACCGAAGCTGAAAAGTTAGGCATTGAAAATGCTAGTACATTAAGAAGGCAAGAGATTTATTTTGCAATATTAAAAAAATTAGCTGAAAAAGGCGAAGAAATTACTGGCGGCGGTGTTTTACAATTACTCCAAGATGGTTTTGGCTTTTTAAGGGCAATGGAATCAAACTATCTGCCTGGAGCCGATGATATTTATGTAAGTCCAAGCCAAATTAAAAGATTTGGTTTAAGAACAGGAGATACCATAGAAGGTCCTATAAGAGCACCAAAAGATGGAGAAAGATATTTTGCCTTATTACAAGTAAGCAAAATAAATTTTGAAGAACCAGATAAATTTAAACATAAGATAGCTTTTGATAATTTAACTCCATTATATCCAAATAAACAATTGGTAATGGAAGTAGAAACAACAAAAATTGAAAAAAAGCCTGACCTAACTCCAAGGTTGATAGATTTAGTGAGTCCAATTGGTAAAGGTCAAAGATCATTAATTATTTCACCACCAAAAGCTGGTAAGACAATGATTCTGCAAAGTATCGCAAACTCAATAACAGCAAACCACCCAGAGTGTTATCTTATGGTATTATTAATTGATGAAAGGCCTGAGGAAGTAACAGATATGCAGAGAACAGTTAAAGGTGAAGTAATTAGTTCAACTTTCGACGAGCCTGCGCAGAGGCATGTAGCCGTTGCTGAAATGGTTATAGAGAAAGCAAAAAGATTAACTGAACACAAAAAGGATGTGGTTATATTATTAGACTCAATTACTAGATTGGGAAGAGCATATAACGCTGTAGTACCTAGTTCCGGCAAGGTTTTGACGGGAGGTGTTGATGCAAATGCTCTACAAAGACCAAAAAGATTTTTTGGTGCAGCAAGAAATATTGAAGAAGGAGGCTCTCTTACAATTATAGCAACAGCATTAATTGATACTGGAAGCAGAATGGATGAAGTTATTTTTGAAGAATTCAAAGGAACTGGAAACAGTGAAACCATATTAGATAGAAAAATCTCTGAGAAGAGAATATTCCCAGCTATAGATATTACGAAATCAGGAACAAGAAGAGAGGAATTAATTTTTGAAAAAAATGACCTTCAAAAAATGAATGTACTTAGAAGAATAATTGCCCCAATGGGATCAATGGATGCAATTGAGTTTATAAATTCAAAATTAAAAGATACTAAAAATAATGCTGAGTTCTTTAACTCAATGA
>MDTE01169061.1_pt1 | contig 12290 bp, 10 predicted proteins | sample 811231 | NCBI WGS metagenome assembly MDTE01 (sample SAMN05326651, study PRJNA326480) | marine metagenome | isolation source: seawater | place: Indian Ocean: Red Sea | collected 2010
AAATAAAAATTATAAAATAAATTGTTTTCATGGCCTCGTTCTTCCTAAAACAAATTCACTAAAGTATTTTTTTCCAGACTTATCTACTATAGCAATTGAATAATACCATGATTTCCCAGATCCAATATTATATGTATCTTTAAAATTATTATGTTCTAAATTATCTATCATTGCTAATAACAAAGTATCTGACAAAGATTGAGTTTCTGATCTCCAAATTTCATATTGATAGAAATATTCCAAGTTTTCAGTTAATGGCTCCCATTTCAATTCAATAAAGCCTGTATAGTCATCACTTATATTTTCAGAATTTAAATCTAATGCATCAATTTCAGGGAAACTTGCATTTGGTATAAAACTATTACGAGAATAACTATCATTTAAAACAGTTTCAATTAAATAATAATGTGATAAAATGTCTGGGTTTGAATAACTTGATGTATCAATATAAACTGTATCTAAATAGCTAGCACTATCTAGTAGGCAACTACAACTATTTAAACTGAGCAAATCACTAATATTTGAAGATTTATAAATATTGTACTTTTGAAATAGTTGTTCTGACTCTAAGGTCTTAGACCAGCTTAAATTTCGATAATACTTAGGTTGGATAGTATCTTGAATTAATTCAACATAATAATCAAAATTATATACTGGAATAATTGGCCTTGAAAAAATCTGAATACTATCTAAATAACTATCATTATCTGTTATTACCTCTACATATATATCTCTAAATTCACCTGGATACATATCTTCAAATATATATAAAGTATCAAATATATTTGTGAATTGAAGCACCTGATCAGAAAAATAAATTTGATACTCTTGAAAACCCTGCTTACCATATAATCGCCAATCTATTGATGAAGAAAATGGATAACTCATAAAGCTCGACCTTCTTAGTTCCATTTTGTATTGAGAATCAATCTGTAAATTTTGATTTTCATTATTAATGACTAATAGTGTTTCTTCTTTAGTACACGAAAATAATAAAATTAATAAACTGATTATTATATATAGATACTTCATATTAAAAAATATGACTCCAGTTCTTGTTTCTCTTTTTGTAATAATTCAATTTTATTTAATAATTCATTTGTTTTTGTTTTATCTGAATAACAACTTTTTAAAACTTCTCTAATTTCATTTAATTTTTCAGAAAGCCAACGATCTTTTAACCTAATTACACATTCTTTTGCCATTATTAGTGTAGGATTCATTTTCTCTAATTCATAAAGGAGCTTTGTCAATTTGTATCGATCATTTTCTAATTTTAGTTCATTTAAAATTAGACCTGATTCAGGTAATTGTGTAGAATTAAGATGAATATATATTTTTTCAAAAATATTTTTTAATGATTCTGTTTTCAACCAATTAGAGTCTAAATATTTAAATAAAAATTGACGGATATTAATTTCTTTACTAAAACATAATTTAATTATCTCTTCTTCCAATAGTATAGATTCATCTAGTATCGTTGATTTTTCTTCATATTTTCTATTACTATTTATATTTTTTTTATTTATACGACTATTTAATGATGCTATAATACTATCTTGACTTATTTTAGTTAACTCGCTAATTGATTGTATATTTAATTCCCTTAATATTGGATCTTTTAATTGAGAAATATTGGACAAAACATCATTTATAAAATTTGTTTTTCCCATTAATGTCTCAATATTTTCAGTAAAATTATTATAATGAAATTCTAATAAATTAACTGCATTTTTAATACTCTCTTCAAATGGCTCTGGCCCTTCTGTTTTAACCCAATCATCGGGATCAGTATCCTTAGGGATTTTAACAATTTGAGGATCTAAACCATTATTTAGCAAAACATAGCCTCCCCTTATAGATGCTGCAATACCTGCTTTATCACCATCATATGCTAAAAAAATGGTTTTACAAAAACGTTTCAATTGCAAAGCATGGCCATTCGTTAGAGCTGTACCAGATACAGCAACAATATTTCTTATGCCCGATTGAAATAATTGTAAAAAATCTAAATAACCTTCTACTACGATTACAGATTGTTTATTTCTAATATACTCTTTGCTAATATGCAAACCATATAGAATCCTACTTTTATTATATATTGGTGTTTCTGGAGAATTCATATATTTTGCAACATTATCTTGATTGAATGATCTACCCGCGAATGCAATAACCTTACCCATATTATTTGATATAGGGAATATTATTCGTTTTCTAAATCTATCAATATGACCTTTTTCAGTATCTAAAAAAAGTCCAGATTCTTTTAAGCATTTAGAAGAGTATTTTTTCCCTCTAATTATATTCAACAAGGCATTTTTATTCAAAAAACTAAAACCTAAACCAAAAGATTTAATAATTTCATTATTTATGCCTCTATTTTCTAAGTATTTGAGCACTTCAGAACCATTTTCAGTGTATAAATTTTCTAAATATATTTTTGAAACATCATGATGTAATTCTAATAATTCATTTATAATGTTTTTTGAGTACTTTTCATCACCTTTCAGCTCAATTTCTATACCATTTTGATCAGCTAATTGTTTAATAGCATCAATAAATGTTATTTTTTCATATTCCATAATAAAGTTTATTACATTTCCTCCTATACCGCAACCAAAGCATTTAAATATTTGCTTCTCTGCGTTTACAGAAAATGAAGGAGTTTGTTCTCCATGGAAAGGACATAACCCAAAAAAATTACGCCCCTTCTTTTTTAATTGTATATAATGAGATATTATTTCAATAATATCTGCAGAACTTCTTACCTGTTCTATTGTTTTTTCTGATATAAATGACATATAATGAATTAGTTTATTTAAATTCTACAATAGTGATACCTACGCCACCACTATCTTCATCTGAAAAGTAAAATTTCTTTATATATTCTTGATCTTTTAGATAATCTTGAATAGATGACATTAGTGTACCTGTACCCTTTCCATGTAGTATTTCTACAAAATCCATATTAGATATAATAGCTCTGTCCAAAAAATTTTCAACTAATAATATAGCTTCATCAACCTTTTTACCTCTAACATCTAATCTAATACTTTCTAAGCTTTTATTGTAATTAAAATATTTATTTTGAAAATCATTTTTTTTATCATTAACAATATCTATATTTAACGATAAGTCTTCAATTTTTGCAATTATTTTTTTTCCATCGATATTAATAGCTACATCACCTTTTTTATTTGGAATACTCATTATTTGACCTTTGGCATTTAATTTTTTCAAAAAAACTCTTCTTCCTACATTTAAATCTTTTATATTAATCTTATTTAATAATTTATTTTTGTGTTTTAAAATTGTTAATCTATGTTTTTCCACATCATCTTTTAGTTTAATTCTTGCTTCTTTTATATTTTTTGTATTGGCTTGATTATGCCTTAGTTCTAATACGATATTTTCAACCAATTTTCTAGCATCATTTATTATACTTTCTGCTTTTTGGGCAGCAATGAATTCTAACTTTTGATAATGTTCTAATATTTTTTTTTCCATTAAGCTTATTGATTTTTCTTTAGCTATAATCTTAGCCCTTTGTTTATGAATATACTTTTCATGATCTTTAAGTTTTTGTTGACGTTTTTCTAAATCAGCTAAAATTTTATCAAGCTTTATTGAGTCTGAATTAATAATTTTTTTTGCTCTATTTATTATTGATTTATTTAAACCAATGTGATCTGATATTTCCAAAGCATAGCTTGGCTTTGGCATACCTAAATTAAATTTAAATGTTGGCTTTAAATTTTTTGAATTAAATGCCATGCCTCCATTGATTACTTTAGAATTACTTGAGGCCCAGATTTTTAAAGCATTCAAGTGTGTCGTAGCAACAACTAATGCTTCTTTTTTAATAAACTTTTCTAAAATTGATTGTGAAATTGCTGATCCTGCCTCTGGATCAGTTCCTGTACCTAGTTCATCCAATAGTATTAAGGATCTATTTGTTGCATTATTTATTATTTTTACTATATTTTGAATATGTGCAGAAAAAGTAGATAAATCATTTGTTATTGATTGCTGATCACCAATGTCTGTTAATATTATATCAAAAGTAGGTAATTGCGCCTTCTTTGCAGGAATAAATAGGCCTGTTTGCATCATTAAACTAAATAAACCTACACTCTTTAATACAACTGTCTTTCCACCAGCATTTGGTCCAGATATTAAAATTACTTTTTCTTTATCAATTTTAATATTTAAAGGAACTCCTTTTTTATTAGTTAAAAAAAATAATGGATTAATTGCATCTTCTAAATTAATTTCTTTTTTATTTGTAATTTCTGGTTTGATTGCGTTTAAATGATTTGCTAATAGTGCAATAGTATGATGTATATCAAACTTCACTATTTCATTAAATGAATTAATAATGTTTTTTGAATGTGATAAGATTTTGACACTTAATATCTTTAAAATTCTTTTTATTTCTTGTCTCTCCTTAAAATCTAAGTTTATTAATTCATTTTTTAAATCCAATATATCTATTGGCTCTAGATAAATAGTTTTACCAGAGTCAGAATGATCTATTATTATTCCTTTTATTTTGCGTTTATATTTATTCTTTAATGGTAAAACAAATGTCCCCTCTCGCCAGTTTATTTGATTTTCATTAAGCCAATTATTTTTCTTTGCATTAATAAAATATTGCTTCATTAATAACTTAATCTTTTCATCTAGCCTGCTTTTCTTAAATCTTATTTTTTTTAAGTTTGGGCTAGCATCATTCTTGATTTGAAAATTTTCATCAAACTTTCTCTTTATCATTGATTCTAATGATGAGTCAAAATACAAATTTTTCTTTGATTTTGACCATAATGGAAATTTAGATTGATTAAATATATTCTTTAATAATCGACCTATGAATAATATTTTGAGTATCTCTTGAATTTGATTCTGATTTAAAACTGAACCCTGTATTTTTAAAATATGTATCCAATCTGCAATGCTAGGTATTTTATCTAATAATAAAGCATCATCATTTTTTATATAAAATAATAATTCTTCGGTTAAAGCATTATTTTTATTTAAATAATCTATATCTTGAGATGGCTTTAAATTTGAAAAATAGGCTATGTTAGTTTGGCATAAACATCTACTTTTTAACCAATTAATAATCCAGTGGAAGTCAAGCTCTTTATATAATTTGGGATAAATTTCTAAATTAACTTTTTTTATAATTATGACCTGTTAATTGGGAATATCAATAATTTTAATAACTTGATCTAAATCATCGCTAGATGGAATATTTAATATTAACATTTCTTTAACATGATTACAAATTTGATACATAATTGATTCTTTCTCTAATTTTTGTTTTATAGATTTTCCCTGTTCTAATTTAAATGGGATTGTTTCGATTGTAAAAATAATTAAACTAACAATAAAAAAACCCTTTAATAAACCTAATAATAATCCAAGGACTCTATTTAACCAACCCAACAAAACAAATTCAAACAATTTTTGAACAAGCTTTGAAATCAATGATAAAACATACAATAAAACAAAGAATATAATTAAGTATGATAATGCTGATAACATAGATTCATTTTTTATATAAGGTTTTAAGTATGGATTTAAATAATAATAGTATTTTCCTGATATTAGAAATCCAATTATAAAACTTAAAACACGAGATATCTCTTTAATAAAACCATTCTTGATACCCGAAACAGAAAAAAATATTAATATAATTAAAATAAAAATATCTGGAGGAGTAATCATAATCAATTAAACTTTTTTATAAGAATTTTCTTTACATCATTACCATCTATTATGCCAGAAAAATCTTTCATAATTAACTTCATTATTTTCCCCATATCTTTTAAACTATTTGCACCTGTTATTCTTATTATCTCATTAACTTTTATCTCTAACTCATTGCTTGTTATAGGGCTTGGTAAAAATTCTTTTACTACTGATAATTCAAATTTTTCTTTTTTTACTAGATCATGCCTTAACCCAATAGAATACTGCTTAATTGAGTCTTTATGCTGCTTAGCAATTTTTTGTAAAACTATTATACAATCTTGATTGTTTAATTTTTCACCTTTATTTATTTGCTCCATTTTTAATTTACCTATTAAATTCCTTAAGGTCATCACCAAGGCTCTATCTTTGTTTTTAATTTCAACTTTTAATTTTGATTGCAACTTTTCAATCATAATAATTAACGCCTATAAATAATTCAAAATTTACTTTAATCAAACCCAATAAACCATAAAGCTTAAATAATAATTTATATATATATCGAATAAAACATAAATTAACACATAGTTAAACACAGATTATTAAATAATGATCAGCAGATAAAATTTAAAAACTTGTTTAGGATATACTATAAATGAAAGAAATATTAAATCAGCTAATTGACCTTTATCATATTGATAATAGATTACAAGAAATAGAATTATTAAAAGGAGACTTACCTGTAACAGTTCAAAAGCAAAAATCTGAGCTAAATGAAATACAATCAGATAATGAAAAAAAAATACATCGAATTAATGAAATTAATAGTGATATAAAAAATAGACAAAATGAAATTGATGATTTTTCAATCAAATTGAAAAAATATAAAGACCAAATTTATCTAGTAAAATCAAATAAAGAATATGAAGCTTTAAGTGTTGAAATTGAACATATGAAAAAAACCATTTCAGAATCTGAAGGTATTATACTAGATTTAGAAATAGAAAAAGCTGACTTGTCTGAAACTATTGAATTTAATGAAAACTCTATTAATGAAATAAATAAGGTCTTAGATATTAATCAAATAAGTCTTAACAAATCCTTAGAGGAAACTCAAAGCGAAGAAAAAAAATTAGATTTAAAGAGAAAAAAACTTTTGTCTAAAATTGAACCATCATTGTTAATCAAATATGAAAATATTTCTTCTTCTAGAGGTGGTTTAGGTATGGCAAGTATTAGAGACAAAGCCTGTGGTGGTTGTTATAGCCAATTACCGCAACAAACAATTTTAGAAATAAAGAAAAATAGTGAAATTTATTATTGCCCGTCCTGTGGCTTATTGCTTTTTTGGGATGGTGCAGAAACATTTTAAGGCCAGAGAGATAGTTGCCCTAGTATAAAATATATTAGGGAGGAAAGTCCGAACTCCGCAGGACAGAGTGCCTCTTTAAGGAGGAATTCTTAGTTTATAAATTAAGAATATGGAAAGTGCAACAGAGAGAAGACATCCATTAAAATGGATAAAGGTGAAAGGGTGGTGTAAGAGACCACCATTAGATATGGTAACATATTTAGATAGGCAAACCCCACTCGGAGCAAGATCAAATAGCTCTACGTTGTCCGCGTTTAAGAGCGGGTAGATCGCTTGATTTTAGCTGGAAGGCTAAAACTAGATGAATAACTATCATCCAAATTTTGGATACAGAATTCGGCTTACTATCTGGCCTATAATTATTTTATGATTGATCCCATTTTAAAAATAAAATCTGTAGATAATTCTTCTGTTAAAAAAATAACAGAAAAATTTGTGGTTCCTAATTTAATTGCAAAAATTATGTCTCTTAGAGGCATTGAAAATAATAGTTTATCAAAAAAATATTTTTATCCAAATATCAATAATATTCATGATCCTTTTCTAATGTTTGATATGAAAAAAGCTGTAGATCGAATTTTAAATGCTAAAAAAAATAATGAAGTTTTATTAATATATGGAGATTATGATGTAGATGGCACTACTGCAACAGCCCTACTATTTAATTTTTTTAAATCATTGAAAATGAATGTGTTCTACTATATCCCTAATAGAGAAAATGAAGGCTATGGAATATCAAAACTAGGAATAGATTATGCTAAATCTATAGGTTCAAAACTATTTATAACATGTGATTGTGGGATGAATGATGTAGAACAAATATCTCAATTAAATAAAAGTCAAATAGATGTAATTATTACTGATCATCATAAACAAGGGGAAAGGTTACCTAAAAGCTTAGCTATCTTAAATCCAAATAGGAAAAAATGTCAATATCCATTTAAAGGACTCTGTGGAGCTGGAGTAGCATTTAAATTCGCATTAGCCATTTGCAAATCTGGAAATTTTGAAAAGGCTTTAATTTGGAAACACGTAGATTTAGTAGCACTAGGTATTGCTGCTGATCTTGTGCCAATATCTGATGAAAATAGAATTATTGCATATTATGGATTAAAACAATTTATTAAAGGTACAAATATCGGTTTAAATGCTTTAAAAAAAACATCTAAATTAAATGGAAATAAAATTACTCTTGGTCAGTTGGTTTTTAGAATTGCTCCAAAAATTAATGCTGCAGGTAGACTAGGTGATGCTGGTCGAGCTGTTAAACTTATGTCAACAAACAATCCTATACTTGCTATGGATATTGCAAAAAAATTAGAAGAAGAAAATTGCAAAAGACAAGTAATTACAGAAAAAATTACTAATGAAGCGATTTATTTTGTAGAAAACAAATATGATTTAAAAAAAAATAAAGCAATAATTTTATCAAATGATGGTTGGCACAATGGAGTTATTGGAATAGTTGCTTCTCGAATAAAAGAGCTCTTTTTCAGACCTACAATATTAATTTCCTTAAATAATAAGTCTGGAAATAGAGCCTCTTGCAGGAGCATTCCCGGCTTTAACATCGTAGATGGACTTGATAAAGTAAAAAATACCTTATCAAATTTTGGTGGGCATCCAATGGCTGCTGGATTTTCTATTGAAAAAAATAATATTCAAACTTTTTTTAATGAATTTAATAAAAATGCTAATAAAGCTATCAATAATGAAATTATCAAACCTATTTTATACATAGATACAGAAATAATGTTTTCAGATATTACTAATCGTTTAGTTAGCTTTTTAAATTACTTAGAACCATATGGACCTAGCAATAGTAGGCCCCTATTTATTACGAAAAATGTTGAAGTTATCGGTATACCAAAGCTAATTGGGAAAAAACAAGATGTTTTAAAGTTTACTGCAAAACAATCTGAAACAGAAAAGGAGTGTATTGGATTTAATATGGCAAATAATTATGAAAAATTAATCCAAAATAAATTAATAGATATTGTTTTTACAATTACTGAGAATGAATGGAATCAAAAAAAGAATATTCAATTAGATATAAAAAACATAGAGGTCAGAGATAAACATGTCTAATGCATATATTTCTGGTGTTGGTCATTTCTTACCAGAAAAGATAATTACCAATAATGATCTATCAAAATATATGGATACTTCTAATGAATGGATATTAGAAAGAACAGGTATAAAAGAAAGAAGGTATGTTGAGCCTGGAATTGGCCCATCAGATTTAGCAATACCTGCAATAGAAAAAGCACTAGAAAATGCAAATTTATCTGTAAAAGATATTGATTTAATTATTTTTGCTACATCAACTCCTGATTATTATGCACCGGGTTCAGCCTGCTTAATACAACAAAAAATGAACTTCAACAATATTGGCGCATTAGATATTCGAGTTCAATGTTCAGGTTTTATTTATGGTCTATCAATAGCACAGCAATATATTAAAGCTAAAACATTTAAACATATTTTATTAGTTGGTTCAGAAGTTCAATCAACAGCAATGAATTTATCAACCGAGGGAAGAGACACAGCTATCATATTTGGAGATGGAGCAGGCGCTGTTATTATTAGTCCTTGTAAATCTAATCAAGGCATATTATCTGTTCATATGCATTCTGAGGGTAAATATTTTAAAGATTTATGGCTTGAAGCACCTGCATCTAACTCTGGTCATGAAAGATTAACTAAAAATGAATTAAAGGATGGTAAACAATATTTAAAAATGAATGGAAAAGAAGTTTTTAAGCATGCCGTTAAAAGATTTCCCGAAGTTATCTTAGAAGCGCTTGAATATAATAATATGAAAATTAATGATATTAATTTACTTATACCTCATCAAGCTAATCTAAGGATTACTAACTATATTCAAAAAAAATTAGGATTATCAAAAACAAAAGTTTTTTCAAATATTGAAAAATATGGAAATACAACCGCAGCATCAATCCCTATTGCATTATCTGAAGCATTGACTGAAAATAAAATAGCAAATGATGATATTGTTGCGCTTGCTGCATTTGGCTCTGGCTTTACTTGGGCATCATCAATTATAAAATGGAAATCTAAATAAAAGCTTATGGAAAAATTATACTTTAAAGAAGAACACTTTATGTTAAGAGATATGGTTAGAGAATTTTCAAAAAAAGAACTCTTACCAATAGCACAAAAATTAGATGAATCATCTAGTTTTCCCCATGAATCAATAAATAAAATGCGAGAACTTGGTCTTATGGGAATTCCATGGAGTGAAAAATATAATGGAACGGGCATGGATACACTTGCTTTAGTTATCGCTATAGAAGAAATAGGAAAAATTTGTTGTTCAACAGCAGCTACAATGATGGCACATACTAGTTTGGGTACTGCCCCGATTGCAATGTTTGGTACTGATAATCAAAAAGATAAATATCTTCCCAAACTAGCTACTGGTGAAATTATTGGTGCCTTTGGACTAACTGAACCAAATGCAGGTAGCGATGCGGGGAATACACAAACGAAGGCAATCTTAGATGGTGATGAGTATATTGTTAATGGCCAAAAAATCTTTTGTACAAATGCAGGATTTGCAGGGTTAATTATATTTACAGCAGTGTTAATTAATGATGGACAAGAAAAAGGGGTGAGTGCATTTATTGTAGAATCAAATACTAAGGGGTTAAGTATAGGTAAACCAGAAAAAAAAATGGGATGGAAGGCATCTGATACTAGAAGTATCTATTTTGAAAATATGAGAATTCCAAAAGAGAATATATTAGGTACTCCCAAAAAAGGATTTAAACAATTTCTTAAAACTTTAACTGGAGGAAGAATCACAATAGGAGCGCTTGCTTTAGGAACCTCCCAAGGTGCATATGAATTAGCTTTAAGATATTCAAAAGAAAGAGAGGCCTTTGGCAAAACTATAAATCAATTTCAATCCATTACCTTCAAATTAGCTGACATGGCAACTAATATAGAAGCTGCAAAACACTTAGTATATCATGCTGCTTGGAAAAAAGATAACAACTTCAATGTAATTAAAGAAGCTGCTATGGCAAAACTATTTTCTAGTGAAACAGCTATGTCTGTTGCTACAGAAGCAATTCAAATTCATGGTGGTTTTGGATATATAAAAGAATATAATGTTGAACGTTTTTTTAGGGATGCCAAAATACTAGAGATAGGAGAAGGTACAAGTGAAATACAACGTATTATAATAGGACGAGAAATTTTAAAAAATATTAATATTGATTAGTGAAAATAAATTTAAAAAAAAATAATTCAACATTAAAAATTAATAAACAAGTTCTAACTGACATTACAAAGGATATTATGCTAAACTATCAATGTACTAATAGCTCAATATCAATTATTTTACTTGATAAAGAACATTTAAGAAAATTAAATAAAAAATTTTTTGAAAAAGATGAATATACCGATGTTATTGCTTTTAACTTAGAGGATTATGACTATCCCATTGAAGGAGAAATATATATATGTCCAAACCAAGTTAACGAAAATGCAAAAATTTTTAAAGTAACTTTTGATAATGAACTTAAACGTGTAATTATCCATGGTTGTCTCCATCTATTGGGGTATGAAGATAATTCAAAAAAAGAAAAAGAAAAGATGAGAACTTTAGAAAATTATTATATTAATAAATTTCAAAATTCTAACTTAATCTAGTTTGGAAATTTTTCTTCTAATATTATTATTATTACTTTCTGCTTATTTCTCAAGCTCTGAAACCGCATTTTTTCATTTACGATCATCTAATAAAGATGTACCTGATAAAGTTAAAAAATTTTTAAAACATCCTCAAAAACTATTAGTATCTCTTTTAGTTGGCAATACGATTGTAAATGTTCTTATAGCATTTTTAGCAACCTACTTTACTATTTCCTGGGCAAATAAAAATAATTTCAACCAATCAAAAGCTCTTTTATTTGAAATTATAATTATTACGATTTTAATTCTTATCTTTGGTGAAATAATTCCTAAAACAATAGCTATTAAAAAATCATCTAGTATTGCATCTATCTTTAGTAAGTCACTAAGCTATTTTATTGTTGTACTTAAACCAATTACTTTTTTATTTAGTACTATTACTACATTTTTTTTACAATTATTACCTAATAAAACGGAGAAAATTTTTGATTCTGAAGAAGAATTAAAAATTCTTGCTGAGATTGGTGAAGAAGAAGGTACTTTACAAGAAGATGAATCAGAT
>MDTE01148748.1_pt1 | contig 12289 bp, 14 predicted proteins | sample 811231 | NCBI WGS metagenome assembly MDTE01 (sample SAMN05326651, study PRJNA326480) | marine metagenome | isolation source: seawater | place: Indian Ocean: Red Sea | collected 2010
AAAATCAAACATAAAAGATTAAATTTGTTACTTAGATCTTGTCTTTATAAAAATTTGTACCAAATTAAAGTTACTGAATATTTAGTTAAATGCGAAAAAGATTTCCAGAGTGGGTAAATACAGAAGTTGTGATTAAGGCAATAAAAATGCGAGAAGATGGAATGCTATCTAGACAACTCAATCTATGGATAGAAAACCTATTAGAAATAGAAAAAAAATAAGTATTTAAGAGATACTTTTAATAATTCTTAGAGCTGCCATTGCTGCTCCATAGCCATTATCTATATTCATAACAGCAATACCTGGAGAACAGCTTGACAACATACTATTCAAAGCAGCTTTTCCATTCTTGCCAACTCCGTAGCCTACTGATACAGGCACAGCAATTATGGGTTGCGCCAACAATCCACCCACAACAGTAGCCAAAGCTCCTTCCATTCCAGCACAAACTATTAAGACATCATATTTATTAATTTCTTCTAACTGATTAATTAATCGATGAAGTCCAGCTACTCCAACATCTACAAAAGATTTACAATTCACTCCATAAATTTCAAGTGATAATTGTGCTTCAAGTGTTACGGCCAAATCACTTGAGCCTCCTGAAATTATGGCAACTTTTTTATTTGTATTGAGTTTATTAGAATTTTCACCAATTATTAGACATTTTGCTTCTTCATAGAATCGAGCATCATCATATAAATCTAAAAGAGCATTAGCTTTTTCGATATTAATCCTAGTAATGAAAACGACCTCATTTTTACCTAACAAATTTTCAGATAATCTCTTTAGTTGATCTATATTTTTATCCTGGCCCCAAATCGCTTCAATGAGTCCAAGCCTTTCTGTTCTCTGAAAATCATACCTGATATCTAAAATCATCCTTGCCTATCTAACTCTCCCTCGTAAACTAATTCAAAAGGATTTTCGGTGGCATTTAAAGCTCTTTTGACGGTATCTTCAAATTTTTGTTGTACTAGGTTTACTTCTGAGAGTGGTATACTTTTCCATAATTTTTTATTTTTCCAATTTACTAATATTAAAGCTTCCTCTTTCTTTTTATCCCAGAATATTTGTCTACCCAAGAAACCATCTTGGGAAGATAACCATGGTTCCCATATTTCTTTTTCAGAATTCAACCAAACCTCTTTTGCATCTGCAGAGACTTTAAGTCTTAATTCTTCTATGACTACATCATCTTGATAATTATCCATAGGAAGAGCTTTTAAGTGGGCAATATCAGATTTAAAAAATAAAATCACTAAGAAAACAAATATAAAACAAAATCGTTTAAATTTCACTTCTAAACTAAAATTAAAGTTCATTTTTATTAAGTAACACAACAGAATGGCAACAGATACCTTCTTCTCTTCCTTCTGGTCCCAACTTTTCGTTTGTAGTCGCTTTGATTCCTATAATTTCTGAATCAATTTTTAATGTTGTAGATATATTTTGTCTCATTAAATTAATCATAGGTTTTAATTTTGGTCTTTCAGCCACTATAACGCTGTCTATATTATTAATTTCCCATCCCTTCTTGCGAATTAAGATCATAACTTCAGATAATAATAATAAACTGTTTGCTCCTTTCCATTTTTCATCCTCAGGGGGGAAATATTTCCCAATATCACCAAGTGAGAGAGCTCCAAGCAATGCATCCATAATTGAATGACACAAAACATCTGCATCACTATGTCCCTCAAGTCCTAAATTATCAGGATGTGTTAGTTTTACACCTCCTAATATTAAATCACGCCCTTTTACCAATCTATGAATATCATAGCCATTGCCTATGCGAAACTTTAGTGGGGATTGAGTCATATTTAAATTATATGAAATTGAAATAAATTTTTCTTTAATTCTTCAACTATGCAGGTTAATTTTCAAAAGTTTCGCAACCTACTGAATTTGAATATTCTTACATAAAATTGATTTTAAGACGATTATTATATTTAATTAGTAAATTGCCATACTTTTTATATATGAAATTAATTAAAGTTATTATGAGAACATTTTTAAACAAAAATATATCCTTATCTAAAAGTTTCGAAAAGAAGTTTTTTTCATTCAATAAACAAGACACTATACTTCTCTTTAAATTATTTAATAAATATGTAAAAGAAGATTCTAAAATTGCTGATATTGGTGGGGGCAAAAAACCAATTAAAAGTCTGTACGAAGAAACAAAAATTTCAAATGAAATCGTCTATGATGGATACGACATTTCTAAACAAGAATTGGAAATTGCAAGAAATCAATATACAAATATTTATGAATTAGATTTAGTTCAAACTCATAATAAATTCACTACAAAATATGATTTGATTTTATGTAATAACACTCTTGAACATTTAAATAACCTTACTAAAGGTATTAAAAATTTAACTTTAATGATTAAAAATGAAGGGAAAATATACATTAAAATGCCATGCAAACATGCTCTTTTCAGTAAATTAAATTTAATACTTCCTAATAAATTCAAGAATAAGATTATGCATTGGATTTTTCCATCAAAAAAAGGGGACGGATTTCCTGCTTTTTATGATAAAGCTACTCCAATTGAAATAATAAATATATTTAAGGAAGAGGGTTTTTTATTAGAAGAATATAGCTATATAAAATTTAGTTCCTATTTCACATTCCTATTTCCCTTATACTTCGTTTGGAGAATAATTACTCTTATTCAAAATTTAATGATAAAAGATTATTGTGAGAGTTTTGAGATGATTTTTTATAAAAATCAATAAAATAATTTTTTACATAATTTTAATCAAACAATTTATTCAAAATAGTGATAAATTTCTTAGGTTTAATAGCCTGAAGAAATATATTTTTCAAGTTAAGTTTTTACTTATTTTTAATTTAATCTTTGGAAACCTGAATGACAAATACCGCTATTTAAAAAATCATTTATTTCTTTATTTTGCGCATCAATCTTGGAAATTTTCAAAAAAATATTGTCTAAGATGTTTAAATATTCATCAATTATTTTTTCTGAGTGAGCAATGGATAAATAACATGCTGTGGAAGCCAAAATATTATGTTTTAACATTTCTTGTGTTATGAAAGTTTTATAACTTAAAGCTTTCTTATTTTTGAAAGAAAAATTTGGCAAAGATGATAAACCAGAAATATTAATATCTAAATTATGTTTATTTGCTAGATGATTCCAATTTTTCTTAATATATTTCCCTTTATTAGTTACTACCTCCCAACTCTTTAATTTTTTCATTACCTCTAAAGTCTTAAGCGCTGCAGTTGGTCCAATTCTTTCGGTCCAAAAAGTACTACTTATAAATGATGATTGAGCATATTCCATCACTGAATTTTTTCCTATAATTGCGCATATCGCATATCCATTACCTAAAGCTTTACTAAAGATTGCCATATCAGGTAAAACATTATATTTCAGGTGAAGTCCACCATAAGTTTCTCTAAATCCAGAAGTACACTCATCAAAAATTAATACAATATTATTTTTATCACATATTTCTCTTACTTTTTTTAAGAAATCATTTTCAGGTGGAAAGTTTCTTTCAACTTCCATCTTTACGGCAGCTAGTTTATTGTGATTTACAATCTTTTCTAAAGAGGAAATATCATTATACTTAAAAGCTAATACTGAATTAATTAATGATTTTGGAACACCATTAGGTTCCAATCCTGGAAGTAGGTGGCTATCAAGTTCATCATCACTTTTAAGGTTTGCGGCTAAATACCAATCGTGCCATCCGTGATAACCACAAATCGCTACTTTGTCTCTACCAGTCGCAGCTCTAGCTATCCTTATTGCTACAGCATTTGCTTCGCCACCACTCCTTGTAAATTTTGCCATATTTGCCCATGGATGAATTTCTATTAATTTTTCGGCAAGAATAACTTCCTCTGGGCAATTTAGAGAGCTCATATTACCTTTAGAAATATTTTCCTGAACAGCAGCATCTACTTCACTATTGCCATATCCTAATAAATTCGTCCCAACACCCATAAGATTCATATCAATATATTTTTTATTATCTAAATCCCAAACAAAACAACCTTTAGCACTAGAAAAATATGAAGGCCATAAATCAGGAATAAAGATTTCACTTCTTTTTGATAAAAGCATATTCCCACCAGGAATTAACATTTTTGCTTTTCGCCATAATCTCTGTCCCTTATCCATTGGATATTTGTTGATCTCTTTATATATTATCTTCTTTCAAAGATTTCAGATATCCAAAATTTCTTGTAAAGTGGCAATTTTTTTTTGAAATATCTGGGTTTCTTGAAAGAAATTGAACCACTTCATCAACAGAAAATAATTCTTTAGTTGGATTTAAGTTTTTAATAATAGAACTAATTACCTCAAAATCTTCTGGATAATCTAGGGTTACCCTAAAAAATCTCCTAATTGGATTATGTACGTAATGCGACCAATGTAAATTAGCGCCAATAGTTTTAAACCATGGGGTTACATGCTCTCTTTCAGAGGAGAGGCCTGCTTTACTATGAGCAATTCTTAATACATCAGACTTAAAAATCTCAATATCAAAACCATCTGGAACACTCAACCTATTTTCGTCTGCACAATTTGAGAGATAATCCCAATTTTCTTTATTGAATTCATTAATTAGTTCATCAACCAAAAAAGGATCTACTAAAGGACAATCACCAGTAATTCTTATAATATTTTTTGATTTATATAATTCAGAACACTCATAAAATCTTGATAAAACATCATCTAAACTCCCCCTAAATACTTGATATCCATAACTTTTAACAACCTTAGATAAAGAGTCATCACTTTTTTCATATGATGTCGCTAAAACAATTTTGTCAATATTCTTTGACTTAACTAATCTATTGAGTAGAAAAACAATTATGGGAACTTCATTAATCTTTTTTAGTACCTTTCCTGGAAATCTTGAAGAATTTGTTCTTGCTTGAACTATTGCTAAATTCTCAAATATCATTTTGCAGACCTCTAGAATTATATTTAATTTCCTTAAATGAGTCTCTTAAAAGATTTTCTTCTGTATGAAACCTCTTGCCTAGTTTCAAATAATTCCATACGTTTTTTTTATCTTTCGAAGAAACTTTTTTCACTCTTAATATCCCTCCATGAGTAGCAATATTTATCTCATCATTTGTTTTATTTATTCTCAATATTAATCCTGCACAAAAAGGGTGCATATTTTTATCCTCAAGAAAGTCGACCTCTTGGAAAATAAAGATTTGATCATCTAGCTGGGTTTTAGCACCCAAATATGGATTATCAAATGCATTACAAAAAGACTCTATTTCTCTCCCAGACCAACCCCAATTTATCCATGCTTGTTTTTCTGTATTTAATCTAGGGAAATAAGTTAATTTTCCCCAATCGATTTCAGAATTATTTGTAGAAATATATAAATAATTTTTATTAATTATTTGATAAAATTTTTCAATTAATTTAATTCCATTTTCTATATTAATTTTTTCATAGAATAATGGTTTATTTATTTCTGGGGAAATTTTATACTTTGAAGATAAGATAATAGGCCCTCTATCAATTGCATCTGTTATTTGTTGAATATAAGCTCCCCCCTCGAAATTTCTGTTTAAAATCTGCCAGCTAAAGTGTGCTCCTCCCAGATAATCAGGAAGAGGTATACCGTTGTAATTAAAAATCTTACTTTGAAAAATTGATATTATTTCTTTATTAAAGATCCAAGCCGGACCAAAACAAAGTGCTAACTGATTATATTTTCTTATGTTTTCTAAAACATGATTATTATCATTAACATTGCTTGCAATTATAGTTTTGCAGCCTAAATCATTTAGTAATTTGACGTATTCATCATTAGCGTGTCTTGGCGCTAGGATTATTAAAGTTTCTATATTATTAGATACAAATAATTTTACTGTCTTAATAAGTATTGGCCCTGACCCAAATAAAGTAATTTTTTCTAATTTTGAATTAAAAATTAAAATGTCACTATTAGAAATTGATAATAAAATTTCATTTGTTAATTTACCCTCATTGTTTATTCTCCATTTAGGATATTCACCAATAATAGACCAACCTGCTTTTAAAAATGCTTTTTTTGATCCAATATTTTCTTTATAACATCCAGCGCAAAGTCCCTTTAAATTCAATTGAGTAAATGCAAAATATGTAATTAGTTTGATAGCTTCATTGGCAATTCCCCTCCCCCAAAAATCTTTATTGCCAATTAATATTCCAACATTTGCATTCAAATTATTAAAGTCAATATCACCAAGTTTAATATTCCCAATATGCTCATTATCTACTTTAGTAAAAATACCAAATAAAATAATCTCCTCACTATCATTACATTCAAGAACAAACTTTTCTGCAGATTCTTTGGTATGTATTGAATGTCTTGATTCAAGAAATTGATTAACCTTTTTATCATTAAGCCAATTATGGTAATTTAAACTGATATTCGTTTTAGAAAGTTTTTTTAAATTAATTAAATTTCCTAAAATTTCTTCGGGAAACTGTAAAATTTTATTCATCTTAAAACTCTATTTTTTTTAATTTAGCAAGACCCTTTGCTTCCCATAACTTTAAGTAATCTAATAAATCTTTAAAAGGAACAGAATATAAAATAGAAAGATCTGTTATATAAATTCCCTTTGACAGTAGTCTTGGCAGACAATTCATCATTAAATTCCAAACTTTTTCTAATTTTGTTGTTCCATCATCACTAATACCAGGTTCACTAGACTTTTTATACAAATCATATTTAGGATTGGATAAACAATAAAGTCCTTTATTATTGGAAAATGCAAATTTATCATTTTCTAAAATATAAAAAATATTCTTTAAAACATTAAAAGTTTCTTCTAATGATTCTAAAGATAAGCTCTCCAAATTATCCAAATTTGTATGATATTCTTCAAAAGGATATCTCGTTAAAGTAATTGATGGTATTTCTAGACCAGGTGATTCAAAAACAGTTTCATCATTGCCATAATATTCTCTAAATCCATAAAAAGATATATCATTTTTTATGGACTCTTTAATTGCTAGACCGACAACTTTATCAAGATAAGAATTACCAAAAAAACTTTTCTGAACCTTCAATTTAGAATTATTGGCAATCGATTTTAATAATAAACAACCTTTAATTTTTTTGGAATCTTTATAACTCAATTGATTAGCCCAAAACATAGGGGCAAATAATTCAGGTCCAATAAGCAATCTATAAGAATATCTTCTATCTTTTAAAGTTGATAGATACTGAAAAAATGATATTCCTACAGAGCATCCTGAAATATCATCGTTAGCCTGGTAAGGATGACAATTATGAGCATTAATTATAAATTCATCCTTTGATTCACCTTCGAGATAAAACTCATATACGAGCATTTCAGATTCATAAGTTTTTGTTTTAATACTTATCTCAACATCCCCTTTATCAAATTCTTTTATTTTATTCCACGGAATACATAACCCCCACTCTTCAATTCCCTTCCTATAGAGTCTTGTCCAGTCATATACTACTGCTTTAGGTAGATCTTCCCTCCAAGATAAATGATCTATTAGTTCACTATGAGAAACTTTGCCTTCATAAGATGGACAAAGATATGCGCAACCAAGAGGACTTTCCTTCAGACAATCGTATTCTTTACCATTACTAAATTTTATTTTTGCTTCAATAGCATCCCAACCTTTAGGAATTACCCACCCATTTAATTCACTTTCGGATTTAAACTTGTAAATTTTAAAGTCTAAATACTTATTAAAAGAGGACTGAGCTTTTAAAGATTCATCTCCAGTTATCGAATAATTATAAGGAAATAATTCAGTAATAATACTTTTTAAATATTCGCCTTTAGAAAAATCCATTTTTAAAAGCCCATCCTAATTTGAATTCCTGAATTACTAATTTGAGAACGACATTGCATTGGATTTTGATCTCTTTGACAAAAGAATGTTCCTGCTGCAACGGCAGATGCACCAGACAAAAAACCATCAACAAAATGATTTGCAAGCCCGCATCCACCAGCAATTATTAGAGGCACTGAAATATGACGGCTAAATTCCTCAGTAATTTCTAAATCTAAACCTTTTGCCATCCCATCATTATTGATTGAATTAAGAGCAATTTCTCCTGCGCCTCTATTGATCGCCTCCAAAGCCCAATTTAGTGGCTCAAGGTCAGTTTGTTCTTGAGCAGCGTTTACAAAAACTTTCGGCATATTATGCGGCTTAATTCTTTTAAAATCAATGCTTAATACTACACATTGGGATCCATAAACATTTGCAACTTCTTCTATTAAGTTAGGATTCTTAACTGCGGCTGTGTTAAGAATTACCTTATCCGCTCCTCTCTCAAGTAATTCCTGAACCTGGTTAAAAGTCTGAATTCCACCACCAGCGCTTAAAGGAGTAGCTAATTCATATGACATATTTTCTAAAGTCGAGAGTAATACTTCCCAACTATCATTAGTTCTTTCTAAATCAAGCAAAAATAATTCATCAGCTAATTGAGCCTCGTATATCTTTGCTTGTGATAAGGGGTCGCCTATTGCTCTTGGATTTTTAAATTGTTTAGTAACAACTAAAATAGGCTTCTTACCTTTATAGGTTTGTTTATAATTTAACTGTAACTTTGGGATTATTCTTTTTTTAAGCATATCTATAAATCAAGAAAATTTTTTAAAAGGATATTTCCTACTTTTTGACTTTTCTCAGGATGAAATTGAACCCCAATACATTTTCTATCTTTAACGACGGACGTAAAACATTCCCCATAGATTGTTTTAGCTAAGCTATTCTCTTTTTTATCTGGTAAGAATACGTAGCTATGAACAAAATAAAAGTCTCCCTTTTGTGGAACGTCCTTCACTATTATATCTTCTAAATTTTCCCAACAAACTTCATTCCAACCTACATGTGGTAGTAATAGATTTTGACTAACTTGAATCTTTTTTATTTCACCAGGTATAAGATTTAAACCTTTAACAATTTTGTTTGATTTAGAACCCTCATCCCCACTACTTGCTAATAATTGCATTCCTAAGCAAATTCCTAAAAGAGGCTTTTCAGCATAAGACCAATCATTGATAATCCAATCAGCAAAACCACTTGATTTCAATGATTCCATACCCTTACAAAAAGAACCAACACCTGGAAGAATTGCGTGTGTATAAGTTTCGCTATCCTCTTTTTGGGGAGGGTATTTTAATTTAACACTTTCGTAGCCTAGCCTATCAATTGAAGAAGTAACTGACCCCAAATTACCCAATCCCATATCAATAATAAGGATCTTTTTTTTATTCATTAAATCAAGTAGAGCAATTTTCAGATCCACAAGATGAACAACCTAAATTAAATTGTTCTATTTGTTTTGCAGATTCTGACTCTAACAACCCATTACCTTGTAACCAATCATCAAAATCTGGAGTTTTCTCTCCTGAACGCAATTGATCAATATTTAACTTCCAAGGAGAAACTACATGGCTAAGTATTATATTATTAAATTGTTTTTCTGAAATCCCGACATAACTTAAAAATAAACTTAGGCTTGGAGGTTTTTTCCCTTCAAATTCATCAATTAATTTTTCAGCTTCATCTACAGTTATTTCATTATTTCTTAAATCAATTGCAGCCAAGTGTGAAGGACGACTATAACCTCTTTTTAGATATTTAATGTAATCTCTAACTCCTTGCATCCAACATTCAATTTTTTCATAATCATAATTTTCTGGAACATTTTCAACAATATCACCTTCCCACCCAAGCTCATCCTTAATAACAGCAACCTGTTTTTTTACATGCCATGGTATGTAACTTCCCAAGCATACTGATCTGTAACTTAATTTTCTAAGCTCTTTAATAGAAGGATATTTAAACGGTTCAAGGTCTCTTTCTTCAACAAGTCCATCTAATCTGATTAACATGTCATCTGACGAAATTCCTAAATTTATATACCTGTTGAATCTCTCTTCATCGACTTCTTCAGGTGTATCGTAGTTATAGTAGGCAGTATATTCTGCAGAAGGTTCTCCCCAAAAAATTAGTGGTACCTTTTCTTTTATAGCAACTTGCATTGGATATGCGAATATCCCAGTATGACAATGCCAGCAAAAATCGCCTTTTTCTAAAAGTGATTGCAGCATTAATTTCTTTACCACTTCCCAATTAGGAGTAAAATCATGAACGTCTACACCTAGTTTTCTAAAAACTTTATCGCAATTACTTTTGAGTTTAGGCCTTAAAAAGCCGTGATTAAATCTAACTACTAATGGTTTTAGTGAAGGATACCTTTTTTTTAAATAATATAATGTCCACGTACTATCCTTTCCTCCACTAAAAGGGATAATGCAGTCATAACGAAATTTACCCAAATAATTGTTTACTAAATCATCTAATTCTAAAAGCTTTTTATCCCAATCAATAGAAACCTTTACTTGATTTGCTCTGCAAATATTACATATTCCATTTTTATCAAAACTTATAGTTTCATGAGTTTCTGGAAGAAGACATTTTTTACAGCGTCTTAATTTTTTTGAGAAAGAGGCTGACATTATAAATCTTATAAATAATAAATATATAGCATATTGGACCAAATAAAAGTAATTTAACTTGGCCAATTTCTTGGATCAATAAAAGATTCACTAGATAAACTCCATTTTTCATATTCACAGAAAATTGTTTTTTTGTTACCTCTCCAAAATTCAATTACTTCTTTAAGTTCATTAATATTTGTGAATCCTAGAATAACAGCCTCAACTTCTTTTAAATTTTTTACAAAGTCCAAACAGAGTTCAATAAGTTTATAGTTATTTTGTTTAGCAAATTTAGAGAAATTTATATGATGTTCTTTTTCTCTCATACTAATCCAACCTGGCCAAGATGATGCTTGGGAAACTAAAAGCCCTTGCATAAAAATACTTCTTAAATAAATAATTGAGTCTCTTTTTTTTAGATTTGCAATAGTTCCATCACGAAGCAACTTTTGGTTATAAATTGATAATGGGATTTGTACTACCTCTAAAAAATCAACAGGAATATTATCTAATTCTTCTTTGGAATATATAGAAACTCCTAGTCTTCTAACTAAATTTCTTCGCTTTAGACTTCTTAACCATTCCTTTAAAAAAATATTGCCTTCCTTAACCAAATCTTTTGGGTCGTGCAAAAAATAAGTCTCAAGATTTGCAGTTTTTAAATTTCTTAATGATTTAATAAATTCTTGCTCCCAATTTTCAACATCCATTTTATTAAAGAAGTTCTTATCTCTTTGGGATGGGAACTTACTACAAATTTTATAGTCATTATTTTTTCCTAAAATTTCACCAATTACAGATTCTGCATCTCCATATACTGAAGCAGTATCGAGTATTTTAATATTTTCTTTTTTGGCCTCTCTTAGAATTTTTATAATTTCTTTTTTAGATAATTTTCCTACAGAGTTTGTAACTCCATAATTTAAACCAAACTGCGCTGTACCAATACAAATTTTTGGTTTCATTCAGAAATATATGCAAAAAGTGATTGTTTTAAAATAATAATAACAATAATGGGATCTCTCTTTTTATTATTAAGATTCCTCATTTGAAATTAAATCATTTCTCCTTTGAATTGTACGTTCTCTCATTTTTTTCTTCCTCCATTCCCTAATTTCTTGATGATTACCACTAAGTAAAATATCTGGAACCTTCATATCCCTAAAATTATATGGTCTAGTATACTGCGGATATTCTAATAAAGAATAATTATGACTCTCATCCATTAATGAATCTGGATCGCCCAAAGTACCTGGCAGCAATCTAGTTACTCCATTAATTATTGATATAGCGGGAATCTCACCACCAGATAGTACATAATCACCTATAGAAATCTCTTCATCAGCTAAGCATCTTACTCTTTCATCGAACCCCTCATATTGACCACAGATAATTATTAATTGATCAAGAGAAGTCCATCTTGAAAGATCTCTTTGCTTCAAAACTTTGCCTTGTGGAGTCATTAAGAGAGTTTTTTTATTTTTTAATTTATGAATGGAATCATAAGCTTTATAAATTGGCTCAGGCTTTAATACCATTCCTGCGCCTCCTCCATAGGGTTTATCATCTACTTGCCGATATAATCCCTCCCCATATTCCCTTAGATCATGTAAATTAACATTAATCAAATTCTGTTCAACTGCTCTTGTTATAACTCCCAAATTATTTATTAATTCAAAAGCTTTTGGGAATAATGTAACGACATCAAAATTAAAACTGCTCATCTAAAAATCCTCCTCATAACCAAACTCAATAAGCCTTGATTCTTTTTTTCTCCAATTTG
>MDTE01005495.1_pt1 | contig 12288 bp, 11 predicted proteins | sample 811231 | NCBI WGS metagenome assembly MDTE01 (sample SAMN05326651, study PRJNA326480) | marine metagenome | isolation source: seawater | place: Indian Ocean: Red Sea | collected 2010
AGACCAGATGTAATTTTTCATGCAGGGGCTATGAAGCATGTTGCAATTTGTGAGGAAAATATTAGTGAGGCCATCAGAACGAATGTATTAGGAACTTTATGCCTGTCAAATTTAGCAGAAAAATTCTTAAGCAAATGTTTTGTATTAATATCTACAGATAAAGCTGTAGATCCAACTAGTGTAATGGGTTGCACAAAAAAAATTGCTGAATTAGTTGTGAAATCAAAAGACAAAAAAACAAAAAAAAGAACTAAATTTATTGTGGTGAGATTTGGTAATGTTTTAGGTTCAACTGGCTCAGTAGTGCCGCTTTTTAAAAGACAACTTAGCAAAGGCGGTCCACTTACAGTTACAGACAAAAAAGCAACGAGGTTTTTTATGACTGTAAATGAGGCAGTTGATTTAGTCGTTCATGCTTCTGCAGAAAATACTTTTAGAACTCAAATGCCTTCTGGTTGTATTAATGTTTTAAATATGGGAGCCTCTGTAAAAATTGATGATTTAGCAAAGCAAATAATTAGGCTTTCTGGATTAATACCCAATAAAGACATAAATATTAAATACATAGGATTAAGTAAAGGAGAAAAGCTTACTGAGCAACTTTATGCTAAGTCCGAAAAAATTATTAACAAGAATAGTGACGGATACTTTTTAGTTAACGAAAAGAATAAAGATAATTTTGATATAAATAAACTATTGAAAAATCTTGAGTTAATTTGCGACAAAGAGCACTATAATATTCGTGAGAAATTATTCAAAATTTTGAGGTAAAAGTGCATAACATATTAAAAATAAATAGGTGCTTAATTTCCGTATCGGATAAAACTAATATTATCAAGTTTGCGAAAAGTATTAATAAAAAAAATATAGAAATATTTTCTACTGGAAATACTTACAAATTACTTAATGAAAAAAATATAAAGGTTAAAAAAGTTGAAAGTCTTACAAATTTTCCTGAAGTATTAGATGGTAGAGTAAAAACATTACACCCAAAAATATTTGGAGGAATATTAGGAGATCCAAAAAATGTGAGACATGAAAAGGACATGAAAAAATATAGTTTTAAGAAATTTGACTTAGTAGTGGTAAATCTTTATCCATTTGAAGAGACAATAAAGCAAACCAATAATAAAAATAAGTGCATTGAGAATATTGATGTTGGTGGGCCTTCAATGATACGTGCAGCTGCAAAAAACCATGAGAACACAGCAATAATAGTAGAAATATTAGATTATGAAAAAATATTACATGAGTTAGATGAATTCGGTGGTTTATCTTTAAAAACAAGAAGTGAACTAGCTATAAAAGCCTTTGCCAAAACCGCTAGGTATGATCTTAAAATTTTTTCTTGGATGACTGAAAATTTTTCTAATTCTTTACCTAAAAATATTTTTTGTCAAGGAAATCTGATTTCTAAACTTAGATATGGAGAAAACCCTCACCAGAAAGCAAGCATATATGCAAACTTAGAGTCTGATAAGTTGTTTTATGAACAATGTAATGGCAAGGAATTATCTTATAATAACTTAAATGATTTAAAGCTAGGACTGAAAGTTATAGCAGAGTTTAGTCTTCCTGCATCTGTAATTATTAAACACGCTATCCCTAGTAGTGTATCAGAGTCAAAAAATATAAACCTCTCCTGGAGAAACGCTTACAATGCTGATAGCTTGAGTGCATTTGGAGGAGTTGTAATTTTTAATAGAGAAGTTAATGAAAAACTTGCATCAGAGCTTACTAAAATATTTCTTGAGGTAATAGTTGCACCAAGTTTTTCAAAAAAGGCACTAAAAATATTTTCTAGTAAAAGTAATCTTAGAATAATAAAGATAAAGAATATCACAAAAATACTGAATAAATTTAAGTATGACATAACGTTACTTCCTGAAAGTCTATTAGTTCAAGAAATAGATGATACAAGAATTACTGCAAGTAAACTCAAAGTAGTTACAGAAAAAAAGCCAAGTAATAGAGAAGTAGATGATTTGTTGTTTGCAAATAAGGTAGTAAAGCATGTTAGGTCAAATGCTATAGTTATAGCAAAAAATAAAACTACTTTAGGAATAGGATCTGGAAACACTAGCAGAGTTGACTCAGTTCAATTTGCAATAATAAAAGCTCAAAGATCTTTTAATGGAAAAAAAGAAAAATTAAAAGGAGCAGTCTTAGCATCAGATGCATTTTTTCCTTTTTCAGACAGTATAAAGTTAGCAAGAAGTGCAAACATATCTTCGATTATCCAACCAGGTGGCTCAATTAATGATAGAAAAGTTATAGAAAGTACAAATAAAGAAAAAATTTCAATGGTTTTCACAGGAAAAAGATGCTTCAGCCATTGACTTCATTCCATACGTAATACTTTAAACCATAAATTTTTTTGACTCTTTATTAGCTTATAATGTGAGTAACATTAATATTTTAGGATTTTTGAAAAAATAAAAAAACGTAATAAGTGTAAAAATATAATTTATGGTTATTAAAAATGATCAAAGTGACTCTACAAATTTCACCAGTTTGCTTAACTCATCTTTATAATTTCTTAAAAGGAACTCTATCGAATTTTCTGCTTCTCCGCCATGTAGCAAAATAGCTTCTAGAATATTATTTGCCCTACCGTCATGTAAGAATGTTGCTCTAGGATTAACAGTTTTTGCAAGACCTATTCCCCATAATGGAGGAGTTTTCCATTCTCTGTTAGTCACTTCTCCATTTAAATTTTTATCGGCAAGATGGTCTCCCATATCGTGCAGAAGAAGGTCTGTATAGGGCCATATTAATTGAAACTTTAAAAAATCAAACTTTGCATTTTTAGAAGTTACATACTTTGGAGTATGGCAGGACGTACAATTAGATTTATAAAAAATCTCTTTTCCTTTTAAAATGTCTTTATTATTTACATTTCTTCTTTTAGGAGGAGACAGACTTGACAAGTAAAAAACTACTTTTTCTAACATTTCGTTAGTTACCTCGACATTATCGCTTACATTTATTCCCGTTAAAAATTTAAAGCACTTTTCTTGTTCTTTAGTACAATCTCCAAAAGGATTTTTTCCAATACCGTTTGAAAGTCCCATATCATGCATAAACGCCACACCACTTTGAACTGTAAGATTTGGTGTAGAGGCTCTAACACCAAACCTCCCTACAACACTTTGTCCTAGTTCATTTTTAACCATTCTGGCAATCCCAGATATTCCATCATTATCTAAGTCATTTATATCCGCTTTCATTAAAATATCGCTTTCTTCAATCGCCTCTAATAAACCTACCCCATAAACCTGTGGAGATATTCTAAGAGATAGAGAGTTATTTTTTTTTATTTCTCCAAAAGCAAGACTGTCAATATTAAAATTGATAGATCTTGAAGCAAGTTCGTAATTTTTATGAAGCTTAGTGATAAATTTATTTTTTATTATGCTTCCATTTACTTCTGAGCTCATACCAGGAATAGCAAAAAATTGAAATTGTTTTCCATATTTATTACTAGGTAAGAGGTTTAGATCTTGGTATTTTCCTACTTTAATAACTAGAGACAAGGGTTTTTCTGTTTCTGGAAGATGTCCTCTACCATCTTTTATATGGCAGGATTGACAGGCCCTAGCATTATAAATTGGACCTAATCCATCAGAAGAAATGGTAGAAGACGGAGCTGCAATCCAAAGTTTGCGAAATAGACCATTGCCTATAAGAAAGTTTTGCCTATCCTCAAAGGTAAGTGTTGTAAAATGATGAGAATATGAATTTTTCCCAATTTTTTCAACAGTACCAGCGCCGCCTGTAAGAGCTTCAGATCTTTCTGCTTTTGTAAAGTCAGTTGTTAGTCTCAAAACTTTTCTGACCTTGTTGTAATCTTCTAAGTTCAGATCGCTTCTGCTAAGAGCGAAACATTGGCCTATGTAAAAAATTGATATAAGAAAAAAAAAAAATCTCATATTAATTAATTAAAAACAGCATCTGGATTGTCAAGAGAGTCAGATCCTTCAACAACTAAATCATTTATTTCTAACAATTTTGCTACTTTTTCTATATCTCTACTTTGCATAACAAGAGCTTCAACAGCATTCTGAATTAATAGGTTTCCAGATTTATTATTTTCTCCAATAAGCATATCGTAAGTGTTTCCCCTTTCAGCTGAAGATACAATCTTTTTCATTTTTAAAACTGTATTTTGTAAAGAGTCTTTAAGTTTTATGTCTAGTTTTTTGTTTTTAGCTTCTACCATGTTGCTTAAACTTTTACCTTCAACTAGTTTATTATCCAAAGTCGTGTATTTCCCAAGATATATATTTTGTATCCCTACTACATTAAAAAAGTGAGAATTGTGTGTATTATCAGAAAAACAATCATGTTCTTCCTCTGGATCATGTAACATTAAACCTAGTTTCATTCTTTCTCCTGCAAGTTCTCCATAAGATAAACTTCCCATACCAGTAAGAATTCTTCTTAAGGCATTATTGTCTGAGTCATTAATTAAATCTTTTCTTGCCGTACCATCGCTTTCCCAAGATCTTTTCATATCTTGTAAATCTCTAACTAATAATTCAGAGGCAACTAATAGGTATTGTCTTCGTCTATCACAATTTTCATTGGTACAATTATATAAACTAAAATCTGTATATGGCCTATTCCCAGCTCCTTTTTCTGTTCCATTTAAATCTTGTCCCCAAAGTAAAAACTCAATTGCATGATAGCCAGTAGCTACATTTGCTTCATTCCCGCCTATTTCATGTAGTTGCTTTTCCAAAAGATTAAAATCTATAATACTTGCGTCTACTAGAGTCCCTTCAACTTTAAGTTTTTTATTTGCAATAACGTTGAAATTAGAAAAATCATTTTCGCTAGGATAATATTTCGTATTATCCACGTAATCAATCAGTCCTTCATCAAGAGGCCACGCATTAACCTTCCCCTCCCAATCATCGACTACTGGATTTCCAAACCTAAAAACTTCTGTTTGTTGATATATTTTTCTAGCAGCTAGCCAGCTTTCTTTAACTTTTTCCAAGTTAGCCTCTGTTGTATTATCTAGAAAATTATTAACATCTCCTAGCATTTTTTCTGCTAATAATAATGAATCATTATATTTAGCTTCTGCTATATTTGCATAGTTAATAATAACTTTATTATCAGAAAAGCAGTTAAATGAAAATAAGAACAAAAAAATAATAATTTTTAATTTAAACATAAGTACTCCTTAATAATGAGAACTATTCTCAACTATTAATATAATCTCTTTATCGTGAATTTCAAACATATTAATTAAAATATATATAGAGATGCAACCTTTATACTTTGATAATAATTATTATTTGCATTATAATTAAAATGCTATAACAATTAATTGAGAGATTACTATGAATAAAAATTCATCAACCATCATAATTACTATTTTATTAATAAACATTTTTATCGTTTGCTTTATTGCTTTTTATTTAACCAGTAAATCTAATATTCTACAGGAAAATCAGAGAGTTATAGAAAGTCTAGTTTTAGACCTAGATGAGGATATTCATGAGGTCCAAGAAAAGCTAGTTGTGTTAGAAGCATTTGTTCAGGATATCGATGAGGATATCCATCAGTTAAATAAATAATTATATATATTATAGTTCTGACATGATTTTTACAAACGGCTTTTCAGATTCATTAGGAACCTTAACTAACTCGGTTAAATTTACTAAAAATGTTTTTTTTGCATTCGGTTTAATTGATATTCTTTTTGTTTTACCATAACAAAGTTCAAACGTCTTTGTATTTACTTGCATAAAAATACAAATATTTGAAATTTTATCTTTACCTTTATTAGTAACTACAAATTTAGTCATCCATTGGCAGGCGTCATAGATGTCACCTAATCTATTGCAACTAGCTTTGTTTCTTTTAAAAACTTCAGGTTTACTAATTACATATGAAACATTATCAGCTTTAAGGTTTTTTAAGTGCATGCAAACTAGTATCACTGCAAAAAATAATCTTAAAATTCTTCTAAAGTAAATTTTTATCATTTTTTTCCCTTTTGATATTTATACCAAAAAAAAATGAACTGAATATTAAAAAAAGCAAACTAATTGAGGCAAGTAATAATAAATAAGATAAAAAGGAACCTAAAATTTTTCCGTTATGGAGTTCTGTAATTATTCTGTGAAGAGGAACTCCTTTACCCTGATGGACTACGAGGTAATCCTTGGCAATATTTTTATTCTTTTCGTTTTCTAAAAGCCATTTTAGCTGTATGTTATTTTTAACTGGTCTAAGTTCTTGATTTTGAATCTCAATGTAGCTATTTTTTGTCATAATGTGAATAACATTTTTTTTATCTTTGCCTATTTTGACTATTTCTTCCTTCAAATTTTTTTCTTTTATATCTATTATATCAAATTGATCTTTATCAAATTCAAGTTTGTAGATATTTATTTTTTTTTTAAAAAATATAAAAACACTTGTTTCCGATGGAATATATAAGGCATTTATTATCTTTTCTTCAATACTATCTAAAAGGACTTTTTTAAAGTACAAACTCTCCCCTAATAATACTAATTCATTATCTTTATCACCAAAAATTTCGGCGTCTTCTATATTTAGCATATTATACTTTTTTAAAATGTAATTGTTAGAAACAAATGAGTCATTCAAACGAAAAAAATTTGGATACAAGAGCATTATGCCTGATACTGTTAACTGAAATATAAAAATGCTAAATATAAAACCTATATATTTATGAAAGAGTCTTAAAGCTGTTTTTGTTTTAGCACTGATTCTCATTTACAATATCATCTAACATTAAAGCAGCTCTTGCCATTCTGTCCATAGAATTAACAGATAAAGTAGCACCTGAAATATTGTCAATATTTTTGGTTAAATCATATTTGTTATCTATATCAACCCCTACAAACTGAGATAAAAAAGCTTCATACTTAATCTCATATCCGTGTTGCTCTCTATAAATAAGAACATTTGCAGTTTTAATTTTACATTCTTCAACTACAAAGGCTGCTGTAATTGGCTTGTACTTTCCTATTGAATTTAAAATCCAGATGCTCTTATTTTCTGATTTCCAGTAACTATATATTCTTTTTTTATAGTTATGCCCCATAGGTATTTGAACTTTTTTTAGCTGATCTTTTTTCAAAATAAGTCTATTTTTTTCTATAGGAGACTGAGATTCCATTTTCGCCAAAAACTTTTCTTCTGCTTCTTCTAATTTACTAAAGGTAACTTTAGAATACAAAATATTAAATAATATTAAAATATAAATAAAAACTCTCATAATTATAATATATACTTTCTATTAAAATAAAAAAGTGTCCTGCACTCACAAACAGAACACTTTTATACACAATTCTAATTAATATACTTTACAATAATCCGGGAGGAATTACGTTGTAATATGTTAGAATTGATATCCCACTCCCACGTTTATACCAGATGTACCTTTTCCATCGGTATAATACTTTTGGTTCTCGTAATCAAATTTTAAAACTGCATTTGGAGATAACCAATAATTTATCATATAGTCATACTGTCTGATTTTATTACTAGCATTATCTAATTCATCAGCTTTATCATTCCATGCACCAGCTCTAAATGCTACTCCAATCGAACTATCCATTGCTCCTCCTAGCGACCATCTGTAAGAAGGTTCTATGTAAGTACCCCAAATTTTTGATCTACCATTAGTAGAGCAAGTATGGGTACTTGGACAATCTAAATTCCACTCAGCAGCGAATGCTCTAAACCCAAATCCTTCACTTGGAGACATGTTGAAGTGTCCTCCCCAAAGGTCTGCTGGAACATTTCCTTGAGCAGGAACATTGTTTATATCCGTCTGGTGATTATGCCAAAGGCCAAATTCCATTCCAGGAATGCCTGTATACTCGAGTCTTACAGTATATGCGACATTTGAACCGTCTTGCTTGAATACTTTCCCTCTTCCGTCTCTAATGTCTCCATCGCCATCAGTTTCTAGACCAGTATGTCCAAATGCAGTGAGATCAAGTCCGTCAGCAATACGAGTGTTGAGCATAACTCCGGTCTCCCACCATGTATTAGCATTAAGCTCTTTCTCCACAACTGTCCTGTCAACACCATAAAAGGTAGGCGGCTCGTGTGTTTCGTTAATAATACCTACAGGCATAAGAACAGTTCCATATTTAATAAAAGTGTCATCTATTCCTAAATAAGAAAGGTTTTGCTCTAGATAAGCCTGTTCCATTTCAAGCTCACCATTTCCATCTTTTACAAAAGCATGTTCAATTTCTACTTCACTAGCAAAATTTAAATATTCATTAAATTCATGACCTATAAAAAGAACGTATCTATGAATATCTACTTCATTAGCTGGCGACGAAGTGCTTCTGGTAACTTTGGTATCTACAGGTGTAGCACTATTTGACCAATGTATCTCTCCATATCCACCTAGAGAGGTCTTAGTCCACCATCCGGCTTCTCCTCCACCAGATGCGCCCTCTTCAACAGCTTCTGCTAATGCTTCGATTTCAGCCCTCATTTCTTCAATTTGTTTTTCTAAGTCAGCATCAGCTTTTACAATAAAGCTGAAGATATAGACAAAAAACATTATTATACAGAATCTTTTCATCAATAATCTCCTAAATAAAATAATAACATTAATATATGAGAATAATTCTCATTGTCAAGCATAATGATAATCATTATCAATGCGGATGATAACTATTAGTATAATTTATATTATCTGCTATCTATAAATTTTTATCTTTTATGTAAGATGAAGATATTATTATTGTAGTAAGAACTGGAGCAATAATCCCAATTAATGGAATACCAAACAATATATTACAAATTACACCGTTTTTTATGTTAATTAAGAAATTTGGGTTTCTAATTGAAAATTTATAACAGATAAGATTCGAATATTCTCTACAAATCATATAACTAGATAATAAAAATTGAATCAACAGTATTAAATAGCTATTGGATAGAAAAAAAAGCTTTAAGAATATAACAAATAGAAAAATCATACTTGCATATAGGAAAATTTTTATACCAACATAAATTCCGCTTAAATATGATAAATTATTTAATTTAAGATCTTTTTTTTTGCTGAGTGATAAATAAGTCTCATCGATTATATCATCTAAAAAAAAACTAATTACAACAGAAAATAAAGGAGGTATCAAAAAAATTAAAAAAGAAAAAATTATAAACTGCCAAAACATTCCTACCAAATCATAATAAAATTTTCCTATTATAAAATGTATCCATGAAAATGACGGGGCTAAATTCCAAAGGTAATAAAAAATTAAAGCGACTAGAAAAAATGATAACAAAAAAGAAATAATAATGATCTTTATTATTCTCTTATTTTTAAATATAGGAATATAATAATTGAATTTATCTTTGAGGTAAGTCATTTTTAAAATTAATAGGTAACATTTCTGAAATATTAATTTCGTTCTCAATTTTCTTTGCAAAATTAAGTAGTTTTAACTCTTTAAAGGGAGGTGCAATAATTTGTATTCCAATTGGAGCTCCATTTTTAGCAATGCTAGTAGGTATCGATAAAGAGGGACAGTTTATTAGAGATATGCATCCACATATCATTAACCATGAAACATAATTGTCAAAAGTCTTATTCTCTATTTGCTTTACCCATCTAGTTTGATGCGTAAAGGGTACAACTGAAGAGCTTGGACATATTAAGAAATCATGGTCATTAAAAAATTTAGATATATTTTTATAAAGTTTTACTCTTATATTTTCAGCTTTAATGATTTCATTGACTGTAAGATTTTTACCTTTTTCTATATTCCATATAATTTCTTTTTTCACATTTTTTTGATCTGGTAGCAAGAAACCATAAGCTGAAAAAAATAAGAAAGCTCTTAATATCTGAAAAGACTCTTCCGCATCTTCCATAGATGGGTATGTGTTTTCTAAATTATGACCTAGTGATTTTATTAATTTAAAGGTGTTACCCATCATAGCTTTAATTTCATTATCACAGGGAAAAAGTCCAAAATCTTCTGTAATGCCAATGTTATATGTAAAACTAGAGTCTTTATTAAGGTTTGCATAGAAACTACTAATATCTCTCTTTTTGGATAGCGGATCTAAATGATTATAAACAGCCATTGCATCTAAGAATATTGATAAGTCAGTGATATTTCTAGCCATAGGCCCACTTACAGAAAGCGTATTAAAGGGATTATTTGATGGCCCATGAGAGATTAGACCAGGTGTAGGTCTTAGCCCTACAACTCCATTCCAGCTCGCAGGGTTTCTCAAGCTTCCTCCTAAATCTGATCCTGTCGCAAACCAGGCCATGCCTGATGCCAATGCAGCTCCAGATCCTCCTGAGCTTCCTCCGGCAGATAATTTCAGATTCCAGGGATTTTTAGTTGTACCAAATACATCATTAAATGTGTTTGACCCTGCAGCGAATTCAGGTGTATTAGTTTTTCCAAGTACTAAGCCACCATTTTCTTCAATATTTGATACCAAAATGTCTGAGTCTTTAGAAATATAATTTTCATATAACTTAGAACCGTAAGTGGTTTTTACTCCTGCAACTTCTGTAGTATCTTTTATTAATACTGGGAGTAATGCCAAAACAGAATTTATTTTTTCTGGATTTTCAGTAATTATTTTTTTTGCTCTATCTGCACACAAAGTAATTACAGCATTTATGTCCTGGTTGACTTCCTTAATTCTATTTAAACTTGAGACTAATACTTCCTCAGGACCGATATCCTTTTTACGAAGTAAATTAATTAACTCGCTAGCATTAAACGTCCACAAACTATCAGTAGAATTAGTCATACAAAAAGTTTATTCTATTATCATAATTTAAAAAACAAAAATGATTGAAAAAAAAAATATTGAATTACTTGGAATAGGAAATGCAGTTACAGATGTTTTAGTCTCTGTAGACTATGAGTTTCTTGATAAAGAAAATTTAAGTCCTGGAACTATGCAACTAGTAGATGCTGAAGCTTTGGATCAATTAATCAAAAAATTTAAAAAAAATAAAATTTCTGCAGGAGGGTCTGTAGCAAATACTGTATCTCTTGTGGCATCACTTGGAAATCAATGTGCATTTATAGGTAAAAGAAAAAATGACTCATTGGGAAAAATGTTTAGTAAAAGTATGACAGCAGAAGAAATAATGCTCCCCAACAGTGAGACTGAAATAAGTGATCCATCTTCTTGTTGCCTAGTAATGATAACTCCAGATGGTCAAAGAACAATGGCTACATACCTTGGAGCTTCAACAAGTTTAAGCTTAGAAGATGTTGATTTAAAATTATTGAAGAATACAAAAATTATTTATTTAGAAGGATACTTGTTTGATCTACCAGAAGCAAAAAATCTTTTCAATACAATAGTAGATAAAAAAAAACACTATGGATATGAGGTTGCTTTAAGCTTATCAGATCCTTTTTGTGTTGAAAGACACAAGGAGGATTTTTTAAAACTAATAGAAAAAGGAATAAATATATTATTTGGTAACGAAGAGGAAATTGGGTCCTTGTTAAATTGCAAAATTGAAGAAGCTTTAGTCAAAGCATCTAAAAAAGGCTCTATTAGTATTTGCACACGAGGCAGCAAAGGTTCTACGCTATGTAAAGGTGATGAGTTATTTAATAGTAAAGCATTCGATGTAAATGTAGTTGATACAACTGGCGCAGGTGATAATTTTGCTGCAGGATTTCTACATGGTTATATAAATAACTATTCCTTAGATAAATGCTCTAAATTAGGAAATTATTGTGCTGCTGAAACTATAAAAATAATAGGAGCAAGACCTAATATTAATATTAATGATATTTTAAAAATATAAAAAAACAAAACATTGATAGATACCTTAAAACTTTGCTTTAAAAAAAATCTTATAATTTTTTTTCCTCTAGGATTTTTTTCAGGGTTACCTTTATTATTAACGTCAGCAACATTAGGAACTTGGCTAGCCGATGTAGGTATAAATAAAACTACTATAGGTTTATTTGCTTTAGTAGGTATTCCTTATTCCTTAAAGTTTTTGTGGGCATCTTTACTTGATACCAATATTAAGATTTCAATTCTAAAAAAGCTAGGTAGAAGGAAGTCATGGATAATTTTATTTCAAGTATTAATATGTATAAATATTTTCACTATGGCTAAAATTGATCCTGCAACTCAAACCTTTACAATGGCTGTTTTTGCTATTACATTAGCAATTTTTTCAGCATCTCAGGATATAGCAATAGATGCTTGGAGAATTGAAATTAACAAAGAAAATGAGCTAGGTCTTGGAGCAGCACTGTATGTAACAGG
>MDTE01122618.1_pt1 | contig 12288 bp, 11 predicted proteins | sample 811231 | NCBI WGS metagenome assembly MDTE01 (sample SAMN05326651, study PRJNA326480) | marine metagenome | isolation source: seawater | place: Indian Ocean: Red Sea | collected 2010
CGTCCTTCATGGCGGCCAACTGGTTTCGCGTCGCCGCGGCGACCGACGCCGGTGAAATCACTCCACCGCCACCCTCGAGCATCATGCGACCGATCACCGCCAACTCCCGGGGCGTGGTCAACAACCCGCCCCAGGGCGCTCCCAACTGCCGCCAGTAGCGTCGATTCCAGTTCCAGTCGACTCCGTCCTGTTCGGCCGGAGCCCGGATCTCCGCGATCCGGTCCGCCACCGGCCGGTCCCCCTCAAACCACTCGTCTGGAGCACCCAGTCGAGTCGACTCGAGTTCCAGTGGATCCAGCATCCGGGACTGGAGCCAATCGGCACACCGTTGCCCGGTCACTCTCGAGATCAACTCGCCCAGTATGGCAAATCCCATGCTCTGGTACTGCACGCCACGGCCGGGCTTGAAATCGGGCTCGACCGCGCAGGTGCCTGCCACAAACTCCTCCAGGCCCGCACCCGCCTCACGCAACTCACGGTTCTGCGGCAGCATGTCGGGCAACCCCGACGTGTGAGTCAACAGGTGACGAACACGGATACCGTTTTTGCCCCCCGTGCCAAACTCCGGCAGATACCGGCTCACACGATCGTCCAGCCTCACCTCACCATTCTCGACAAGGATCATCGCCGACATCGCCACGATCGGCTTGGTGATCGACGCGATCAGAAAAATGGCGTCATCACGGATGGTCCGATGCGGGTCATCCAGGTGTTGCCGGCCGAACAACATCGTGCCGGTGGTCCGTTCGCCCCGCGCCACGAAAATTCCGATCGAGGGAACCGCTCCGGATTCGCAAAGCTCCTGGGCCAATTCACGCACCCGGTCCCAGCGACGTGGGTCCAGTCCGGTCGATGCGGCGTCACAAACCTGGAACATGCCGCCGATTGCAGGGTAATCTGCCGCGGAAGGCAAGCCCGCCGTCGGATCTAGCGCACCCGGGCCTTGAAGGTGATCACGCCTCCGACGCCACCGGGCAGCGGCTCGTCCAACTCGAAGACCAGCACGCGGCTGCCCTGCTCGTTGTCATCGACAGTGATCCGGCCACCGCGAGCTTTCTCCGGAGGCGTCTTCCCGTCCTCGTCGGTAAAGCCCAGCGTGGCACTGTCGTCGATATAAGCCAGGCGGGGCGAAAGATTGTCGACGATTCGGACTTTCATCAGCGGGCGTTCACCCACGTTGTCAAACCGCAGCGTGAAGGTGATCACGTCGTCGGATCGGGCCGTCTTGCGGTCGGCCAACTTGACGATCTTCAGTTGGCCGATTTCCTTGTGCTCGACTTCCACGCCGGTGTAGGAACCCACCCACGGCACCGACTGGATCGATTGTCCGGTGGCCGTCGAAGCGGTGGCACGTGGCGCCTCGTCTCCGGCCCAGGCCGCGGCATTCTCCAGCGACCGGGCCAACCGGGCCACATCGGCCTGGTCCATTCGTCCACCCACCACGCGACCGGTGTCGCCGAACACGTTGATCAGCTTGACATGTTCGCCAGACCGCATCAGTCGAGACACTCCTGCTGTCGTCGACTCGCTCAGCAACCCGCTGGCCCGTGATCGCACTCTGGCGTCAACCGCTCCGGTTTGCTGGTTGTGCTGCCGCAAACCCTCGCGGGTGGTCAATCGCACCTCGCGAGACAATCGATGAGCCGCCGCCATTCTTTCCACACCGAACCCCTCGACCGGCAACTGGACGGTCCGCACCGTGGCAAATCTCGGTGCGTAGACGGCCACCCGATTGGTCGGCAATACGTGGCTGGCCCCCTCGTCATCGGTGTACTCGGCAATCGTGTCCTCGGTTTCCACCCCGTAACGCAGAAACGACTGGTAATGCACTGGGTCGCCACGGTCGCCACCGTCAATCACGAATTCGTCGGGGAACTGTTCCACCACCGACGGGTCCGGACCTCCCGGACCATCCGCCTCCACCTGTTTCAGGCGGGGCATCGCCGGGAGATGCACCACCGGCTGGACCCTCGACTCCGACACCCCGGTCAACCGAATTGGCCCTGAGTCCGTCGCCGGGGCGGCGTGTTCCACCGGCTGGATCGACGGCACCGCATCCAGGCGAGCAACCGGAACCGCAGAGCATCCCGACGAGATCAGCACCGGAAACAATCCGGACAACACACAGGCCCGCCCCCAACGCAGCCACCTGTTTCGAATCATTTTTTTCTGGGGCTGACTCAACGATCGCCTCCCGCCACCTGGAGTCTCGGACTCCCGGCCGACCGAATACGAACCGAACCCTCAAGATGCCCCGGCGCCTGCGATGATCTGCGAAAACGTGACACCCCCGTCGATCCATTCGACCGGGAGAGTTCTATCGGTTGGCGGGGGTGCCCCATGTGGAAAAAGTCGTCCGCCTGTCCCGACGGAGCCGATCGGCTGCCCAGTCTCAGGATCACCATCGGCCGTCCGGAACGGTCGGCCTCGGCCAGTGCGTTTGCACGAGGGTCAAGGTCCCGCACCATCATCGGCCGGGTCTGTTCGTTTCCGGCCGAGAGCCGAGGCTCCTCAAGAAACACGACGCGTGTCACCAGGTGGCCGCTGAGTGCCAGCCGGATGTCCTCGCCGGTCAACTCGACAGGGACCGGGAATTCGTAACGACGTTCGGTGGGGGGATGGAGCCGATCGATCATCTCGATCGTCGGGTAGATCTTCACGCCCGGAAACGCGGGCATGTCGCTGATCTGCACCCGGTAGGTGGCTCCAACCAACAAGCCAACTGTGTGTGGCGCCGCGGCTGTGACCGCACCATTGGAACCCTGCCCGGCGGAAAACCACGTCACCCGTCCACCGCCACTCGGCCCGGTGTTGGCCAGTCGCACCTCCACCGGCTGGAAATACGGCACGTGGGATGGTCCGGACCGGCCCGCCTGGGCCGACAGGCGTCCAACCAGACCCGGAGTCATCCGAGCGTTGAGCGGCTGATAGACGTTCTGGCTCAACCGTGACTGGGCAGATGCCGGCGATGTCAATGACAGCAACAACACCGCCACCATGGCCGGGAACGTCACAACTGTCGGCAATGAACCCTGGAACATGGCAGGTGAAATCACAGCTGCTGGGGTGCGAAATGGAATATCCGGGAGCGACATGGCCTCGCTCGCCTGGAAGAGCGACCCGTCACTCCACACTTGGTCGCTCCCCCCGTCAGCGGCACTCACTACTGCCCAGGATTCGACCACGCCGGCCGACTCAGCGTTCCCGGTGCAAAGGTCGGGTGTTTCTCGGTGTAAATCACCTCCGAGACGGGCTTGGGCATCCGAATGCCCGGCTCGTGTTTGACCACCACCCGGAAATCCTTCACCGGATCATGCCGCTCGACAGGCGTGTTGTTCTTGACCGTGTAGCTCTGCAAGCCAGCCGGACCACCCAGGGGCAGGTGAGCTGGCCCCGGCAGCCCGATCGGCGTTGGAGTTATTGGCATCCCCCACTGGGGAGTGCCACCGGTACCGGCGACCGGGTTGATCCCCGGCATACCGGGACCACCCGGACGGCCCATCAACATTGGCCCGGGGATGCCGGGCATCCCCTGATCCATGATCGCAATCGGCGTCGGAGCGACGAATTGTCCCTTGGCCCCATCAGGTCCCACGACGGCCTGGAAGGCCACCGGCTGGATCCCACCGGGTCCGAGCATCGCCGCACCACCGGCCGGACCGGGACCACTGTTGGCCGTCTCCAGGTCCATGTTCCCGACTCGCAACACCACCATGATCGTGCCGCGGCGATCGGCCTCGGACACCGGGTCGACACCCGGATCCAGCCGCGTGGAGACCAACATCTCGACGCCCGCCACCGCCAGTTCCTGGTGCTGAGGATCCGGCAGATAGATCACCTTGGTCACGAAGTTGTTGCTCTCAATCTGGTCCAGGTCCTCATCGGTCAATTCCAGCGGGACACTGTTGTGCGCCAGGTAGGCATCCGTGTTGGCGTGAGCCGGATAGACCTGCATCGTCGGATAGAGCGTCATGCCCTCCCGGCCCGCAATCTCGGTCAACTTCAACCGGTAAGTGGCTCCCTGGACAAAGTCGTATGTCGTGGGAGTCACTCGCTGGTTGTCGGCGTACGCAGGTCCAGCCTTCCAACCAATCTTCATCCCCACCGGGCGGATGAAACGGAGTTGAGTCCGCCGGGTGGAAAACGAACGGTTTGTCCCTCCCGGTTGCATCATCGGCAGCACGCCCGGCCCCGGTCCATCGACCATCGGCCCGGGCCGTTGCAATGCGTGAGCCGGCGGAGCGTGAAAATCACCGCTGTCGCCGAAACTACGACCGTCCACGTGGCAACCCACGCAAACGACCAGAAATGTACCCAGTGCCAGGAAGTAGTATTTCATTGTAGAGTCCTCTTGACTCTCCCGATTCCCATCGACGGGTTCGACAGGTTGTCCCTAGAATGGTCCAGAACCGATTTGGTCACCCGGTCGCCTCAATCATTCGGTCCAACATCCCACAAGAATCTCGATCGCTGTTGACGACCAGACTCCACCTGTGGTTTCGACCGTTTGTGGTCCGGATCTTTGGCAATTTCCGTATTTTCCGGACAACATGAAGATGCCACCCAGATTCTCTAATCGGCACAACGAGACAACTCGCATGCCCAATCACCTGAATTTCCGACACTCCCAACTGGTCCTGTTGGCCCTGGTGATCGCCGGCACTCTGGTGACTGACCCCGCCGGGCTGCTGGCGCAGGACAAGAAAACAGCCGCAAAAAAAACCGAGCCGGCCAAAAAGGCCGACAAGACAGCCACCAAGACCACCAGGCGGCAACGTCCAGCCGATGCGCTTCGCGAAGCCCGAGGGAAACTCAAGACACTGATTCCCTTCCAGGCGGAAATTGTCGAGACCGTGGTGGTGCGTGGAAAAAAATTCCGTGCCACCGGCAAGTACATGCAGGGACAAGGGAACAAGTTACGGCTCGAGTTCGATCTCGAGGTCGGCCGCACCAAGGGAGCACTGGTGCAGGTCTGTGATGGCACCACACTCTACACGCAACAAAAAATCGGCGTCGCCGTGCAGGCCACCAAGAGGGATGTGCCCCGCATCCTCAATGAACTCAAACGGATGTCCTCGGGGCCACGACCACGCCCTGGTGAATTCGAAGCCGATCTCGGGCTGGGAGGCCTCGCCGCACTGCTGGAATCGCTCGACCAGTCAATGAGTTTCATCCGACAGCGTGAACAGACGTTCCAAAAACGCCCCTTTGTCATCATCGAGGGCACCTGGAACGCCACGTTCCTTGAGAAGCTCACCGATGACGACCAGGCCGATGACGCTGGATTGCCCGAATATGTGCCCGACCGGGTGAGGGTATACATCGACAAGACCACCCGCTTTCCGCATCGCATCGTTTACCTGAAAAAGGCCACGGGCCAAAAAGTCTTGCGACCGATGGTGAGCCTCGAATTTCGCAACGTCCAGGTCAACGCCCCATTGACGGATGCGTCGTTCGTGTTCAAGCCTGACCCGAGTGTCCGTGTCCAGGACGTCACCAACGCGTTCATCCAGCAGATCAAGCAACAGGTTCAGTCGGGTGGAGCAGCGGCCAGTGGAGAATCCGGACGGACCGGCAACTCGCCATCGCCACGCTAGGAACGCCCCTCATGACCAACGTCCCGGGATCCGGTGTCGTCCGGGGTCAAGCCCTCCCCGGTTGGATCGCTTCGATCGCGATTCACCTGCTGTTCCTGTCCGCCTGCGCCATTGGACTCCAGAGCTGCCAGGAAACTGCCGGGGAGGACGGTGCCGGTGAGTTCCGGGACGTGGGACTGGTTGTCAAATCGAAAACAGCCAACTCGGCCGAGGCCGAAAAAAACACCGCCACTCCTTCAACCACCCCTCCCCAGGAGAATCCAGCGACCGCCGAAGCCAAAGACCGCACGAGTCCCACAGTCGACGCACTACTGAATCTGCCCGAAGCGGTTTCACCACAGATACTGGGTCCGGGGGCCCGGACGCCCTCCTCGCCGCTGGCCAATCCGTCTCAGTTGCTGCCCGGTACTGCAGTCAAACGGATCCAACCGCTGGCGGGACTCAAGAAGGGAGAAACCCAGTTCCTGGGCATCCGCGACCAGGGCACCCGCTTCGTCTATGTGCTGGACCGTTCCGGAAGCATGGACCAGGAACACGCGTTGGAAGTGGCAAAGGCCGAACTGGTGACCAGCCTGCAACACCTCGATGAAACCCAGCAGTTCCAAGTCATTTTCTACAATGTGCAACATCGACTGCTGACCCTGGGTGGTCGTGAGACCCTGCACCGGGCCACGGACATCAACAAGACCCTGGCCCGGCAGCAAATTGCCCGCGTGACCCCCGATGGCGGAACATTTCACTACCCCGCCCTGGCCAAGGCCCTGTCATTCGAACCCGAGGTGATCTACTTCCTGACCGATGCCGACGCGAATTCGGCAATTCACCCCGGAGACATGGAGCGACTGCTCCGCCGCAATCGCGGCCGCACACGCATCCACACGATAAAATTCGGACTCGGAGCCGAATTGACCACCAATCACTACGTCAAGAAACTCGCCCTCCAAAACGGCGGACGGTACCGCTACCGTGACATCAAGACCTTCTCTTCTCTCCCACGCCTTCGCTGAACGATCGCGACACCGCCGGACCCGGGTCACCGTGTGGCCCCTCGTCCTCATGGCCGTCACGCTCGGAACGGGACGATTGCCCGCGCAGGGTCGTGATCGCGTGGTGGTCCGCCAGCCCGATGGACGTGGACAACTCGCCCACGTGGGCGAGATCACCGAATACGACGCACTCGTCCTGGTGATCAAGGCTCGGGGACGGTCCGCCCCATGGCGAATTCCCGTCGAGCGGATCGTCTCGGTCAAAACCGTCCGGACCCCGCCCCACCAGGCCGCACTGAAACACCTCAAGCGTGGCGAGATCACTCTCGCCGAGCGATCGTTTCAACAAGCCCTCAACCAGGCACCTCGTGCCTGGGTTCGCCGAGAACTTCTCGCCGGACTCGTCCGCTGCTCCCTGCATTCGGGCGACTACCGCCGGGCCGGTTCGCACTTTCTGAATCTCTCCGAGAGCACCTCCAAGTCTCGGCATTTTTCACTGGTGCCGCTGGACTGGAGAATCCGGGGAACCGCCGATGCCGCCGTGGCCAGCGAGGCCAGGGCCTGGCGAGGCCGGGCCGGGGACGTCGCCAAGTTGCTGGCAGCCAGCCACTTGCTCAGAGACACGACGTACTCCCAGGAAGCCGAAACACAACTCCGCCGGTTGCGAATTTCGACCGATCCCCGTGTCAGGAAACTCGCCGTCGCACAGTGCTGGCGAGCCGACATCAAGAACAAGAAGCCAACTCCCCGCCAACTGGACACCTGGACCCGGCATATCCACTCCCTCCCAATGGACTTACGAGGTGGCCCGTGGTACGTGATCGGCCTGGCCCGATTCAGACGCCAGCAACTTGAGCCAGCAGCCAGTGCCCTGATGTGGACATCCCTCGTCTTCGAGGATGACCGGTTCCTGGCGGCTCACGCCACGCAAGTCGCCGCTGACGCCCTGTTGAGTGACAACCAGACGGACGCGGCCGAAACGCTCTACCGGGATCTGCGCCAACGCTTCGCCGGAACGCCCGCCGCCAGGGAATCGGCCATCCCCCAACCCAATGCCCCGCGAACGAAACGCAACTCTCCATGATCGAACAACGTTCTCGACAAGTCGGACTCCCGTTGCTGTTGGCCATGCTGTTGTGGCACGGCCCCGGTTCGGCCGAAGCCCAATTGCCCGCCGGTACCCAACCCGCCGAAACGGAGTCGGTCGGTACCCAACCCGCCGAAACGGAGCCGGTCGGAACCCAGCCAGTCGAGACACAGCCCACCGACGGCATGACACTCAAGCAATTGCTTCGTGCTGGTGGCACCATCGGGCTGGTGATCCTGGGATTGTCGATGGCCATGGTCGCCCTGATCGTCGAACACATGTTGACGATCCGCCGCAAATCCCTGATGCCCGACGGCCTGGCCGATTCGGTTTCCTCACTGGTGGCCACCGGCCGATTCTCTGATGCCGAGCGACTGTGCCGTGAACGACACAGTTTCCTGGGATCGGTTCTGGCCGAGGGACTGGCCGAGGCTCCACTGGGATACGCGGCCGTCGAAAAATCCATGGAAGACGCCAGCGCCGAACAGTCGGCCCGCCTGTTCCGCAAGATCGAGTACTTGTCGGTCATCGGCACCATCGCCCCGATGCTGGGACTGCTGGGGACCGTCTGGGGCATGATCGTCGCGTTCCAGGAATTCGCCACCAAGCTCAACCCGCCTGTCAGTGAACTCGCACCCGGGATCTACCAAGCGCTGGTCACCACGCTGATGGGACTGGGTGTGGCCGTTCCGGCATTGGCTGCTTTCGCTATCTTTCGGAACCGGATCGATGAACTGGTGGCCGAAGCGAGTTTGACGGCCGAACACGCCTGGGCGGGGTTCAAGCGAGCCAGCCTTGGGTTGGCCGGTGGTCAAACCCGCCCACAGGCCAGTGGCGGCAAGTCCCAGTCGGATCGGCGACGGGAACGACGCGTGCCACCGGTTGCGATCGAACGGCCCGAGGAGCCCTCGACATGAGAATACCCATCCGCGCGAGGCGGCTGGGTGTTGCACTGAACCTCACGCCGTTGATCGACATCGTCTTCCTGCTGGTCATTTTTTTCCTGGTCGCCAGCCACGCGGCACGAACCGAATCAACCGAACCGGTGGAATTGCCTCTGGCCAGCGAGGTCGATGATGGCCAGGCCGAGGTGCCACGCCGGCTGGTGGTGACCGTCACCGCCGACCAGGTGCTGCACGTTGGTGGCCGCATCGTCACGCTGGACCAGGTCGCCGACCTGCTGGCCGAAGCCGAAACCGAAAAACAGGACGCCGCATACGAAGTCCGTATCCGGGGTGACCGCCGGGTTCCGTTTCATGTCGTCGAACCACTGATGATCGCCTGCGCCCAGGCCGGCATCACGCGGATTGGCTACGCCGTACTTCCCGAATGATCTCACCCAATCTGGATTGTCCACGACACCCAGTGCCTGGAAACCCATGAGAGTTCCCTCGACCCATTTCCACCGGCAGCGCGATGACAGCCAGGCCATGACGCCGCTGATTGACGTCGTGTTCCTGCTGCTGATCTTTTTCGTGTGCGCCTCGACCGACCAGGTGCGAGAAAGCCTGTTGCCCACGGAACTTTCCGGGGGCGCGATCGAGGCCTCCCAATCGGTCCCCGGGCCGCGGCCGTTGGGCGAGGCGTGGGTGCGGGTCCTGTCTCCCAACAACACCGGAGATGGTCTACGAATCGAGGTCGAAGGACGATTGTTTTCCGGTCCCGATCGTCACCGCCTGCTTTCGAGATTCCTCAAAACACTGGCCCAAACCGCGCCCGAACTGCCGGTGATCCTGGACATTGAGCCGGAGGTTCCCCTTGGTGAAGCGTTGGCCACCTACGACGCGGCGCGGGCGGCTGATTTCCAGGCCATTCACTTCGCCATCGCTGCTCCGACGACCAACACCACCGTCCCGGCGACCGCTCGGTAAATACCTACCAGCCACCGGTCTCCCGTTCTCTTGAAGTCCCCGAACCCATCTGGCATAGTTCAGCCTTTGGCCGGAGTCCACGTGGGTTCCAGTCTCGAGTTGTGACGTTCCGGGTCCCGTTTGTGGCTCCGTCGATCTCGACGCATTGTCGCGTCTTGTGTTGCGGGGTGCACCGGGCCTGTATGCGATGATCAACCCGGCAGGACGCCGGGAATTTGGATACCATGATGATCCCGACGCTGGCCGAAACCGCCACGACGATCCAGTCCACTCTAGAAGAGTGGGACGTGCTCACCGAAAGCGGGGCCATGTTTCTGGCCGCGGTGATTCACGTCGCACTGGTTGCCGGTTTCTTTGGCCTGCCAGCGGGCATCTTCATCTGGGCCGAGCGCAAGGTCTCGGGCCGAATCCAGGACCGGCTCGGCCCCACCCGGGTCGGAGGCAAGTTCGGCTGGCTTCAGGCACTCGCCGATGGCGGAAAACTGGTCCAGAAGGAAGATCTTGTCCCGGCCGATGCGGACGGGCCGCTTTTCCGAGTCGCTCCCTACGTGGTCGTCGTGAGTTCCCTGGCAGCCCTGATGTTCCTGCCCTTCTCCGACGGATGGATCGCCGTCAGCCTCGACATCGGGCTGTACGTGATGCTCGCGGTGATGTCGCTAGAGGTGATCGGAGTGATCCTGGCCGGGTACGCCAGCGGCTCGAAGTGGGCGTTGTTCGGCGGCATGCGGGAAGCCGCACAAATGGTCAGCTACGAGATTCCCATGTCCATCTGCGTGGTGATTCCCATCGTCACGGCCGGCTCGTTGAACCTCAACGAAATCGGTGCCATGCAGAGCGGATGGTTCGGCAACTGGATTCTCCTGAACGACCCGTTCACCTTCATCGCCTTCTTCGTCTACTTCGTCTGTGCCACGGCCAGTTGCAAACGGGCTCCCTTCGATCTGGCCGAGGCCGAGAGTGAACTCGTGGCCGGGTTCCTGACCGAGTACAGCGGTTTCCGCTGGAGCTTCTTCTTCCTGGCCGAGTACGCCAGCATGTTCACGGTGTGTGGAATCGCCGTGCTGTTGTTCCTGGGAGGCTGGCACACCGGCATCCCGGGCCTCGACGGCCTCCTCAACGGTCCCCGTGACGGTTCCGGCGGCTTTGTCTTCAACTGGCTAGCCAACTTGCTGGGATTTGGCGTGTTCTTTGGCAAGGCGTCGTTGCTGGTCTGCGTGCAGATCTGGATCCGCTGGACACTGCCCCGGCTGCGAATCGACCAGGTGATGATGACCTGCTTGAAGTACCTGGTGCCCATCAGTTGCGTGCTGTTCCTGGGTGCTGTGATCTGGCCCCTGGCCCTCTCGGTCACCGGCCGCACCACCTGGGGCGATCCAGCCGGCAACCGCGCCGCCCCCACACTGAGACTGGAATCCAGCACCACGCCGGATTCCACACCGGGACCACTGGCCGCCTCCAACAGGGAGACCGCGCCGTGACCGAACAAACACTCTTCTGGATCTTTGCGATCCTGGCCGGCGGAGGGGCGATTGGGGTGGTGATCCTGCAGGACATCGTCCGCATGGCCTTTTCGCTGATCATTTCGCTGGGATCCACCGCCGGCCTGTTCTTCCTGCTCGGGGCCGACTTCGTCGCTGCCACGCAATTGCTCGTCTATGTCGGTGGCACCCTGGTGCTGTTGATCTTCGGTGTGATGCTGACGGCCAGTGGCCCGTTCCAACGGATCAAGATGTCCGCGGGCGAGACTTTCCTGGGAGCGGCCGTCGGACTGTTGTTCTTTTCGGTCATCGCCTTCACCGTCATCGACGTCAACTGGGAAGCCACCAACGCGCGTCAGGTGGCCACCACTCCCGGTGACGAAACCGGCAACACCTCGCGGGCCATCGGCCTGCGGCTGGTCGGAATTTCAGCCGACACCAATATCGGCATGGACACCAAGAGAAACAGCCGGGCAGGTTACCTGCTGCCATTCGAGATCGTCTCGGTTCACCTGCTGGTTGTCCTGGTCGGAGCCGCGTACCTGGCCCGGGCCAAGAGGCAAGAGTCGTCTCAATCAAGCCAGGAGAACGTCTAGCCGATGGAAATCTCCCTGACCCATTACCTGATAATCGGCGCCGTGATGTTCGTCTGTGGCGTGGTCTGCATGGCCACCAAGCGAAACGGTATTGCAGTGCTGATGGGCGTCGAACTGGTCCTCAACGGGGCCAACGTCAACTTCGTCGCATTTGCCCGGTACACCAACCTTGGACTCGACGGCCAGATCTTTTCGCTGTTTGTCATCGTCCTGGCTGCCGCGGAGGCCGCCGTCGCGCTGGCGATCGCTTTGAACTTCTACAACAACCACCAGACTATTGACGTCGACCGGGGCAACAAGTTGCGAGGCTGATCGCAGCTTTCCACCTGCCCCCTGACAACAACGACTATTCCGGAATCACGATGGACATCAAGGCCTGCCTGCTGAGCACCGCGTGGCTGCTGCCTCTCGTCGGCTTTGCCGTCGAGATCTTTGGTGGCTACTGGTCTCATCACGTACGAGGAGGTCGCTTCAAGTCTCGACTGCCCGCATACATCGCCGTTGGCTGTATCGGCAGCGGATTCCTGCTCAGCCTCTCGGCACTGCTGATGGGAATCTCCGATTTCGATCTCTCGCTGTGGGACTCTTCGGACCACCACGGCTCAGCAGAACACGCCAGCCACTTTTCAGTCGCCGACAAACCAGACCCCCACGCTGCAGACCCCCACGCTGC
>MDTE01044396.1_pt1 | contig 12287 bp, 10 predicted proteins | sample 811231 | NCBI WGS metagenome assembly MDTE01 (sample SAMN05326651, study PRJNA326480) | marine metagenome | isolation source: seawater | place: Indian Ocean: Red Sea | collected 2010
AAAACCAGTGGCCGCGGTTCCTGGTTTGCCCGCTCGACGGCGGCGTCGAGCCGAGGTCGGTCGGGTGAGAGGTGGCAGACAGGATCGGTTGCCAGTGGGTCCCCGGTGATCAGAAAGGCCTGGCAGCGACACCCTCCAAAGTCAATGTCCCGGCGATCGCAACTCCGACATGGTTCCGGCATCCATTCGTTTCCACGGAAACGTCCGAAGGCTGGGGAAGTCCAGGCGTCGCTTACTGAATTATGGCGGGCGTTGGGAAACTCCATGTCGGGAATACACCGCGCGGCCTGGCAGGGCAGAATGGTGCCGTCCGGGTTGACCGTAAGGTAGACGCGGCCCCATCCGTTCATGCAGGCTTTCGGAACGTCCTGGTAGTGATCAGGCAGGACATGCAAGAGCTGGATCTGCGAAGGCAGCGTGGTTCGGGCCCTGGCGACTGCCGTTTCGGCCTGCCTCAATTGGGCCAGGCTCGGGAGCAACGCCTGATAATTTAGGTGTGCCCAGCCGACATATTGTACGTGGGCGATTTCCACGCGATCCGCTTGCCATTCGGCCGCCAGGGCGATCATCTCGGGAATCCGTTCAATATTGTGCCGGTGGACAACGACGTTCAGCGTCACCGGAAAACCAATTTGTTTGGCTGCTCGAAACGCGGCTTCCTTTTTCTGAAACGACGGCAGGCCGGCGAGCCAGTCATTGCTGGAGGAGAGGCTGTCCTGGAGACTGATTTGGATGGCGTCGAGTCCGGCGTCGCGTAGTTCAGCAAGCCGCCCCTCGGATAAATTGACACCTGCTGTGATCAAGTGCGAATAGAGACGGGCCTTGCGCGCGGTTCGGATCAATTCGCAGAGGTCGCGTCGGACCAGGGGCTCACCGCCCGTGAAGTGAACTTGCACTACCCCGAGTGCTGCTGCCTCTCTTAGCAGTCGTTGCCAGTCTTCGGTGTCCAGCTCGTGTTTCAAAGCAGCGAGGTCAAGCGGGTTGCTGCAGTAAGGACACCGCAGGGGGCACCGGTAGGTCAATTCGGCGATCAGGCAATACGGCGCGTCAGACGCCGCGGGAGGTGTCACGGACGAATCCACGGCGCATCATCTCCTCTAAAAAGTCATGCACATCGCCGGTTAAGGTGGCGCCGGGAAACGCTGCCGTCAGTTCGTCAATTAGCGAGGTAATGGCCCGCCCGTCGCAACGTTGAATGATGGCGGCGCTGGTGTGATTGAGGACGAGTACGCCTTCCGGGAAAAGTAAATGGTGTTGCGCACGTACGGGATCCCATTGGTAGCGGACGTGGGGCGCAAGTTGTGGCCGCTCGGCGGGAGATTTGCCAGTCATGGCGTGCTGGTGTCAGTGGGGTCGTGGTTGTCCATCGCGTCGAGTTGGGCCCACAGGATCTGGCACTTGGTTTGGAGAGCGTCAATGGCGGCCTCCTGTAGCAGCCGAGTTTGGCAGTGCTCAAGAACCAGGGACATGCCGTGGTCGCTGTCTCGCGGTGCCTGGGAAAGTCGCGCACGAAAATAGGCCAGGGCATCTCGTTCAATCCAGGGGTAATGTCGTTCAAATGCCTCCAGGCGTGCGGCCATCAGGTTGGGTGCGAATAGTTCGGTCAGGGATGACGCGACACCTTCGATCCAGGAACGGGTCGCCACCAGTTGTACATACGCGTCGACGGCGAAACGGACACCCGGCAGGAGGAGGCGGTCGGACTCGAGATCTGCTTGAGCGAGGCCCGTTGCTTCAGCCAGTTTAAGCCATTTCTCGATGCCGCCCGGGTCACCGCCATATCCGTCGTGGTCCAGGATTCGCTGAATCCAGACCTGTCGAATTTCCCGGATTGGGCAGCGGGAAATCAGGATGGCGTCTTTGATGGGGAGATTTTTCTGGTAGTAGAAGCGATTCGCTACCCAAAGTTGTATCTGTTCACGGCTGAGTTCGCCGGAATTCATCCGCCGGTGGAAAGGGTGCTGGTCATGATAGGCCGCGGTGCCCACATCGCGGAGCCGTTGCGCGAATTCGTCGCTGGTCCAGTTGTTCATGTTGGTCCGTCCTGCTGTTCGGTGGTCGCGTCGGGTGACAGAGAAAACTGATCACCATCCTGGGCGACATGGACCCCGCACGCGTTGACCTGTTGGCGTTCGGGACCATCTTCAACGAGCATGGGGTTGGTATTGTTGATATGAACGTAGATCCGATGTGCTGCGGGCTGGCGCGCAAGCCAAGCGAGCGTTCCCTCCGGTCCACTCACCGGTAGATGTCCCATCTGCCGCGCGGTGGTAGCGCGAATACCTGTGGTCTGCGGTTCGTCATCGGACCAGAAGGTGCCATCGATGAGAATCATGTCGGCCGAATCGGCGGCCGCGCGCAACTCGCTGGTCAAACTGGCGACACCGGGCGCATAGATGACGGTGTGGTTGGACTCCTGTTTTCGAATTGCCAGGGCAACGATGGAACCTTGTTGGGACGTGTCGTGCTGCTGCACGTAACGCGGAACATCTTCTCCGACCTGCAGCAACGTAACCTCCAATCCACTCGGTTGACCATCGGGAAGTGTTAGTTCCGTAGCTGCGTCAGGATTGAAGCTGGTCCAGTCGCGGGGGGCGAAATGCTGGAGCACTGGCACGAAGGGCAGGTCGTGCTCCAGCCATTGACGCACTAGGGCCGTGCTGTAGATCGGAAAGCGACATCCTTCACGCAATTGCAGCAGGCCACTGGTGTGGTCTATCTCGGCGTCGGTCAACAGGCATCCAGCGATTGCAGTTCCCCGTGGTTGGTCCGCGGGTGGCCAAAGATTTTCGCTCGCGTTGATTTGCGCGCGTACATCCGCTGAGACATTGAGCAAGAACCAGTTGACACCATCGGCGGAGATCGCCGCCGACGATTGCGTACGGGGAATGACGCGACCATCTATTTGGCGAGCGGCCGCGCAATTGACACAGTGGCAATTCCATTGCGGCACACCACCACCAGCACCGCTGCCCAGAATCTGGACTATCATTCCGGATTTTGGAGATCACCGTGAGGCCGAGTGGTCCCAGCTGAATCGGAAGCGGGTTGGTGCGTCGAATCGGTATTGGCGTAGGCGGTCACCTCACCACTTAGCCCGATTTCAACGTAGGACGGTTTGCTCCACTGCATCGGTGAATTCCCTCGTCTAAGGCTCCAAGCACCAATCTTGTTGGGTGCGTGTCACGCGATCGTTCGACAAAGGATCGCGTGTCGGTCACGCACACTCTGATTCTACCTTGCTCGGGGTCGGGCTCAACCACACCCCCACCCAAAAAAAGGGTCATCATTCCTCAATGACGATCGCGGCCGGAAGAGGCATTATCAGTCTGAACCGAAAGCGGGGCCTGCAGCAGCTGCCAAATCAGAGTTTCAAATGGCGATTGCGATCTCGCCCTGCGTCTGGTCGCAGGACCCGGCACCTGTTGTGGCGTGGGCCAACGGTAAGGGCGAGAACCGTTTGTAGGCACCCTCTGGTGGTGCCACGCGCTTGTGCAATGCTGGTTCCGTGCTGTCAGAGCTGTAGGCGTCGCCAGAGCTGGCTGGTGAACGGGGATTTTGAGCAAGGCGGCCTAGCCTCATCAAGAGCCTGTGGTCAACCCCTTGGCAGGAGAGGGATTCGATATGGAAACGTGCCGCGTATCTCTGTAGTATCCGCAGCCAACGGGAGCTGAATATGTCACATCGAATTTCGCTGTCCACGGCTGATTTAGGCGGAACGGGAGTGCGTCGTAATTTTGTCGCCGATCCGTCCGTAGAGGGCTCAAGTTATGCCGCGGCTTATGATCGAACGACCCTTTGGTATGACGCTTTCTGGCGCGATGGGCGAGTGTATCTGGTTTGCCCGAAACTGTTGAACTTTGCGCCGCTGCTCAGAAAGGCGGTGTTCAGGCTTGACGGGCGGATTACCATGATTGCCAAACGGCGTTCTTACCAGCGTTACGACATTCTCGAGTTACTTAGTCGAGTGTGCCCTGTGGAGATCTCAGTAAACGGGCCAGGTTTTGAAGTTGCGACCCCCGTGAGTCCGGATGAAACAGATCGCTTTGCCTGTCTGAATACCCACTTTACCATGACCCGGAATAGTCGCCCGGAGTGGATTCGCGATTACGCTATCTTTAATCGAAAGAAGCATGGGCTTGAAGCCATGGTTCTCTTCGATAACGGTTCCACAGAATATCCACTGAGTACGCTGGAGGACGCGTTAAACGGCGTGGGACTCGCCGACTTTGCGATCATCTCAGTGCCGCTGCGTTATGGGCGCAAAACGACGAGGAACTCGAGTCGTGCCAAGTTTCTTCAGACCGCGTTGATGAACATTGCGCGGCTTAGAATCCTGGGGCGGGCGCGGGCGGTATTGAATGCAGACATTGACGAACTTGTCTGGGCGCGACAGGGGAGTGTCTTCGACAAGGCGGTCAACAGCTATCTCGGGTTGTCGGTATTTTCCGGCGAATGGCGTTATCCGAACGCCGATTCGGCAGCGCGTTCGCGGCATATTTCCCATGACCACCGGTGGGAGCAAAGCAGAGCGTGCCCCTTCAAATATTGCATCGTTCCGCAGGGCCGTCTGCGTAATTTCAGTTGGGATGTGCATCGGGTGACAGGTTTGCCATTTAAACGGATGTTGCGAAGGGCGGACGTTGGATTTATCCACTGTCATCAGGTTTCCACGAATTGGAAAGCCCTACCGGAGCGGCGCGGGGTGCCAGGAAATGCGGTTAGCTGGCAGACGCTTGATCTGACGTTTGATTCCAGGACTCGCCAGCTGCTGGATGAAGGCTTCGCGAGCCAGTCATGCTGGCAGCAAACGAAGGCGTGTGCGTAAGAACGCGAGAGGTGGCCGTTGTGATCGAGGGGGCCTGGCAGGAAGCTAGCTAGCACGTTGCTTTCGACCGGTTGTACCAATGTCTAAAGTATTTGTCGTGACGCCATTTTTTTGCACGCAAGGCAATCAACGTCTTTCCTACCTTTTAGAGACGTTGTATTGGGTCAGACGCCAGAGCTATAGAGATTATCTGCACGTTGTTGTTGACGATGGAAGTACCGACCGCAGTATCGAGGTGGTGGAGGAAATCGCGGCCCAGGATTCGAGGTTGAAGGTTTTCCAGAAAAGTAATGGTGGCTCCAGTAGCGCCATTAATTATGGAGTGGCGCAGGCATTGCGTATTGCGAAGCCCGGCTTCATTACGATCTGCCATTCGGACGACGTGATGCTTCCTGGCAGCCTGCAAGCAAGGCTGGACACGGCCCAACGCACGGGTTCAGAATTCGTCCACAGCGATTACTTGCTGATGACTGAAGACGGTGTCGTGCGCCGTCGTCGGGCAAAGGACATGGCTACTGCTGCTGAACTTTATCAGCGATTACTTTCCTTGAAGAAGGCAGTGCTCTATCCGACGATGTTTTGGGAGGCGGATTTCTTTCTAGACCGGATCGGTGGGTTTGATCTCGAGATTACTTCGGCAGAAGACTGGGATATCGCACTGCGCACTGCGCAGCAGCTGGTTGTTCATCGGAGTGCGCCGGCGACTTGCCGTGCGGCAACCATGTTGAAAAGAAACCACGCAGGTTGTTTGCGGATACAAAATACCCTGGATGGTACGAAAGCACGCTGTTACGAGCGCATTTTCAGGAAACACCTGAAAGGCCGGGAGTACGATCGGGCCATGGCGAAGGCAAGGCAAACCAGATTGCATCCTTCAACATCGTCGTGGCGTCCCCGTCACGTTACGAAAGCCCTGCGACAGGTGCCTGGTTTTCGCTCTATCGCTTCGATGTTGCGACGGCGGACCGCTATTTCACTGGACAGGGAGACGAACGCGTTTCTTTACGATATGAGAGAGATCGGCGCACAGATGCGGTGCCGAAGAGCTGCCTGATCCAGGGAATCACATGGGTCTAACAGGGTGGTGGGTTACTCTGTGGAGGGTGCCGAGGGCGCTTTGATAAAGGGGACGTGTGCCGAAAGGCGCAAGATGATTTGCCCTGTGGCGTCAGGGCGAATCGTTCGCGTCACTGTGACAAAATGCCAGCGGCGATCCCCAGGATGACCGCCTCCACTGCTTACTTCGTGCATCGTTTCGACAAAGTCGAGGATCTCGACTCCGGCGGCATCCTTGATGCCGGAGTGAACCCAGCTGCCAAAGGTAATTGTCTTTCCAGCGAACCGGGACGCTGGTAGGCGTACATCAGTTAGAACATGTCCTTGGGTTCGGCTGGTGGTGAGACGCAGCGAACTGCGGCCCGACTTGACGGTGTTCCGTTCGTTTTCCCAGAGAGGACCTTGGCCGCCAACGGACCAATGAACTGGCTGCGGCAGCGCAGTTTGTCCCCAGGACTCCATGCCCGGATTAAGTAGCAGGTTCTCGGCGCGGTCGCCAATAGTTGAACCGGCCACCAGGATGGCGTCATCAAAATAAAAGAACCGGTCGGGGCTGACTGCGGGCCGCCAATCGAGGTCATGCGATTCTCGACAGGCCGTCAAAGATTGGATATAGCGTGCGGGGACGTTGGCATGAGGGCAGAGCTCGCATTGGTGTAGCATCGGTCGGGGGCGGACCAGGGGATTAAACCAGACAGCCGGATGCCAGACATAGATCCAGACATAGTCGTCCGCCACCGTCAGCGCGCTGTAGAGTGTGTGTTCCAGTTCTAGAGGACTACGGTAGTTTCGCTCAAAACGCTGCGGGTCCGTGTGCCAGCCGCCAAACTGGTTGGGGTTCGGATCGACCCAGATGCCAAAGGCGTATTGCAGCGGAGCAAACAGGTGGTCACTGGCGTGGGTGCTGGAGGCGGCATTTCGGAGGCCGGCAATCTCCCCGTGCGTAATGTGAGAATACGCTCCGGACCCACCGTCGATCAGTGTCGCCTTTCCGCGGGTTGCCAGCATGCCGCGGACGAAATGCTGGACAAGCCCGTGACCATGCCAGCCTGTGTTTGGAATAATGATGATCGTGATGGTGGGGTAAGCCTGTTGGACCGCATGCATCCACTCGGCTCCGCGGGTTTCGACCTGTTTCGCAGTTTCCAGAAGCGTATGTTGAGCCCGACTCGGTGACGCAGCGTAGTCAAAGATGTCAGCGCCCGCCCAGGGGCCAAGGCTGCCTTCGTAATGTTCGACATCGAGGAAGAGACCCTTGAAGCCGGCATCCCTTGCTAACCTGGCAGCGACGGCGCCGTTGCGTGCGATAACGGACCATTGAGGGTCAAACCAGTCAAGGTTTCCCTCGTCGGTGTTACCAGTGACCGCGGATCCGCGCGCGCAGGTTTCTACCTGAATGAAATTGTCGGTGAAGCGTTTGAAGCGGGTGTTCTGGAGATCCCTCAACGCCTTGCGAAAGTCATCGCGAGCGAATGGGCGTCCACCAAAGAAGAGGCCTTCCTGTCCGCTTCGTGTGGGACCCCAGTCGTCCGGGTATACCGAAATGTTCAACCCGTCGAGGGGGAGCGTTTCCATGTCGGCGACGTGTTGTCGTAGATAGCTTGGCTCGACGGAGTTGACGGCAAAACCGATGATCTTTTTGTGCTTCGCTACGGGGGGGCCAGGGCGGTCGGCGTTGGCGACAGGAATTCCCGCGGCCAGCAGCAAGGCAAAGGGAATACCAACAATGTGTGCTCCGTGAATGCGCATTTGGGGTGTTCTCTGTCCGGATGGGTGTTGTGTTATGATGAAACCGTACTGGCGGCGCAGGCGGAAATGCGGCATCAGGTTGTGACTCTGTAGCGTACCAGAAAGTGGGCGGCGGTAGCCTGTCATTGTTGGCGATAATGGCCACCATCGGCGTGGGTAAGCGAGGCTGGGTGCAGTGCTCATAGAATGGGCCCGTTGCGCTCCTTTGAGGAATAACCAATGAAGCGATGGGGGTACGCTAGTTTTGCCACGTGGTTGCTGGCTTTGCCTGTTGGCGGCGGTGAGGCGGAACTTCATTTCGAGTCAAAGATTCGTCCGGTGTTGACGGGAACCTGTCAGAAATGCCATGGCAACGCAGAACGCGGTGGGTTGCGGCTTGATTCGCGCGAGGAGATGCTGGCTGGTGGTTCGCGTGGTTCCGCGATCGTGCCGGGCAAGCCTCAACAAAGTTTGCTTTACCAGACGCTTTCCGGAACGCATTCGACCCTGCAGATGCCACCAACCGGTCCGCTGGCTTCACACGTGATTGAAGACTTTGCCAGGTGGATCGCTGAGGGCGCGGTCTGGCCAGAGTCACGAAGGGAGTATTTCCAGCGTCACGTGGAACCGATATTGCGTGATCACTGCTATTCGTGTCACGACGATACATCGCGGAAAGGCGGATTGCGGCTGGACTTGCACCATCTGGCGCTCAAGGGAGGCAAGTCTGGTCCTGTCATCGTACCGCGAGATCCTGATGCGAGCCTGCTGGTCCGGGCGATTCGGCGGCGTGGCGACTTGCAGATGCCTCCAGACAAAGCATTGACAGATACTGAGATCGCCACGGTGGTTAAATGGGTGGCGGAGGGCGCGGTGTACGGGCCTCCATTGGACAAACCGCAGAAATATATCGTCAGTGATGCGCAGCGTCGCTTCTGGTCGTTTCAACCGCTGCAGGTGCCCCAGGTTTCGGCAGTGTCTGGGAAACACCCGATCGACCAGCTCATCGATGCGCGGCTGGCAGCGCACGGTCTACAAGCCGGCCGCCTGGCCAATCCGGTCCAACTGGCGCGGCGGTCGAGTTACGATCTGGTGGGGCTGCCTCCCGCTGCCGAGGAGGTGGACGCATTCGTTCGGGAATACGGGCGCGACCCTGATCTGGCCTGGCGACGGTGGCTGGACATGCTGCTGGCATCACCGGCGTATGGTGAACGGTGGGGGCGGCACTGGCTGGACTTGGTGCGTTACGCGGATACGGCAGGCGACGCAGCAGATTTTCCTATTCCGGAAGCGTACAAGTACCGCAATTATGTGATTAATGCATTCCAGCGTGATACGCCATATGACGAGTTTATTCGCGCTCAGATCGCCGGTGACCTGTTGGCGGTTGAGGGAGAGACGCAACGCTGGAACAGGGTGATCGCCACGGGATATCTGGCGATCTCGCGACGTATTGGAGTAAGCCCGCTTCACCTGCGCCATATCACCATCGAAGATACGATTAGCAACGTGGGACGCACGTTCATGGGCTTGACTGTGGGTTGCGCGCGGTGTCACGACCATAAGTTTGATCCCATCTCTACAGCCGATTACTACGCGCTTTACGGGATATTCGAGAGTTCGATATATCCCCATCCGGGAGAGGAGCACCAGCCCTGGCGAAGAGATTTCGTGTACCGGGTTGGCAAAGAGGGTGCGGAGAGCCTGTTGGGCGAGCACAGGAAAGTGCTGCGCGAGTGGGACCAGAAAGAACGGGCGGCGCTTGAGCGGTATCGGGATTTTCAACGCGAGAAAGTCGAGGATCCGAACCGTTCACGCGAGCAGGCGTGGCAGCACGTTCTCGACGTCCGGGAACAACGCCGCCCCTACGCCGAGGCGTTTCCCAATTTGGAGCGTGCCTACGCGGTCGTTGATGGGCCGAATCCCCACGACGCAACGATTCAAAAGGGTGGAAGCCCAGCGAAGCAATCGCAGGGGCCGGTTGTGCGGCGGGGGTTCTTGCAGATTCTAGGTGGTGCGACCTTGGCGCCAGGGGTGCGCCAGAGTGGCCGCAGGCAGTTGGCGAACTGGATCGCCGATTCTGGTAACCCGTTGACGTCTCGGGTCATGGTAAATCGGATCTGGCATTACCATTTTGGCAAGGGAATCGTTGCTTCGACGAGTGATTTTGGCGTTCGCGGGGATCGCCCTACGCACCCGGGCCTCCTCGACTGGCTGGCGCAGTATTTCATCGATCAGAACTGGTCGGTGAAACAGATGCATCGGCTGATGATGACATCGCAGGCGTATCGTCGGGATAGCAGGGATATCCTCGCGAATCGGCGTATCGACCCGGCGAACAAGTACCTGTGGCGGTTTGATCGAAGGCGGCTGGATGCGGAACAGTTCCGTGATTCGGTGTTGGCGTTCAGCGGAAGTCTCGACACGGAACCAGGGGGGCGACACCCGTTTGACCACCATCTGACCTATTTTTACCGCCAACACGAGCCGTTCGTGGGGAACTTCCCAACCAACAAACGTTCGGTCTACATGATGCAACAACGGATCAACAAGCATCCGTATCTGGATCTCTTTGATGGCCCCGATGGAAATATTCAATTGGCGGAACGCAAGGCGACCACGACGACCTTACAGGCTCTGTATTTGATGAATTCAGAGTTCGTGCATGATGAGGCGGCGGGGATCGCCACTCGAATGATGGTTGCTGTCTCTGTTACGGGTGACCGTATTGGTTGGCTCTATCGTACCATTCTGGGACGCTATCCGTTGCCAGCGGAGGTCCAACGCGGTGAAGAGTATTTGCAAGTATCGCAAGTCGAGTTAAGCGAGGCGGGAGTGGCACCTGAGAGAGTGTTGCATCAGGCGTGGTGTGGTTATGTGCGAAGTATGCTGGCGAGTAACGAGTTTCTTTTCATTGATTGACCACGACGTCGGGAGTTTGCGAAATGTCACACCATCTCACTCAGCGTCGGCGCATGATCCGATCGCTGGCGGCCGGTGGGTTGTTGTTACCGGGCGTTCTGTCGGAGCTAAGTGCAGGGGATGCGCCGGCGGCAGTCCACCCAGACCCGCTAGCAGCCAAACGCCCTCATTTCCCAGCTCGGGCACGACGCGTCATTTTCCTGTTCTTGACAGGCGGCCTTTCACATATCGATACATTCGATGACAAACCGCTGTTACGTAAATACCACGATCAGCCCCGCGATAAGGGCAACCGCTATTGTAAGGCGTCCATGTGGCGGCACCGGCCCTCAGGTCAGAGCGGAATTCGGATCAGCGACCTGTTTCCGGAAATGGCGAGGCTGGCGGACGACCTGTGCGTGATTCGTTCGATGAAAAATATTAACGGAGACCACTTTGGAGCGACCATTGGCATCCACACCGGTTCGGCGACGTTCAATCGACCCAGTATGGGGTCCTGGGTGAGTTACGGGCTGGGCACGGAGAATCAAAACCTGCCGTCGTTCATGGTGGTCTCGGCAGGGATTCCGTACGGCGGCGGGCAGAATTGGGGAGCTGATTTTCTGCCAGGGTTACACCAGGGCACTCAAATTGTGCCCGGCAGCAATCCGATTGCGAACATTAAACGGCGGCATGCTTCACGCGGCCAGCAGGAGACAGAACTGAATCTGCTCGAGTACTTTAACCGGCAATACCGCCAGGGCAGAGAGGCAGATGCCAACCTGGCGGCGCGGATGAAGTCATTCGAGACGGCGGCCGCCATGCAGCTGGCGGCACCTGAGGCCTTTTGCTTGGATAACGAGACTCAAAGCACCAGGGAACTGTATGGATTACAGGATGGAGATACGTCGTCGTTTGCCTGGCAATGTCTGGTGGCTCGCCGGCTAGCGGAACGTGGCGTCCGGTTTATTGAACTCATTGACGGAGATACGAGCATTGACAAGAACTGGGATGCGCACGCCAATCTAAGTAAATACCCAGCATTGGCCAGGAATGTCGACCGCCCAATTGCGGGTCTCCTGTCTGACTTGAAATGTCGTGGTATGCTCGATGAGACGCTGGTGGTGTTGACCAGCGAATTTGGGCGGGGACCTTTTGTACCCGCACCGGGGACGGACGGCCGTGGTCACCATGCCCGATGTTATAGTTCGTGGATTGCGGGGGGCGGAATCAAGGGAGGGATGACGTATGGTGCGAGTGATGAATTCGGCGATGATGTGGCGGAGAACGTGGTCACAGCGCATGATTTCCAGGCGACTCTGCTTCACCAGCTGGGAATTGACCACGAGCGACTTACCTACCGCCATGCGGGGCGGGATTTCCGTTTGACGGACGTTCACGGCAAAGTTGTTCGCGAGATTCTGGCATAAATCAAGTGACGAAGGGGTGGTGCGTGAAGGCGAATCGCTTGGGAATGACGATCATCCTGGTAGCCTGTGGAGGCATTGCGGCCCTCGCGTTGTCTTCGGGCCAGCCGCTGGACCGCTTTGGTGGCCTCTTTGTGTTGTTGGCAGGGGTCGCCGGGTTAGGTTGGTTGGGTCTGCGGGGAGCGGCACGCAGGGAGTTGCGGACGCGGGCGTGGCTGAGCCGGCCGATTTCACGTGCGGCGCCGAAGTGGCGTCTGGGACTGTCGGCGCTGCTACTTTTGTTAGGGTTGGTGGTTGTTTTTAGCGGCCCCCGTCGGATCAGTGGGTACATTTTCTGTGGCGCCGGC
>MDTE01051578.1_pt1 | contig 12286 bp, 8 predicted proteins | sample 811231 | NCBI WGS metagenome assembly MDTE01 (sample SAMN05326651, study PRJNA326480) | marine metagenome | isolation source: seawater | place: Indian Ocean: Red Sea | collected 2010
AGCCTAGAGTCCGCAGAACTTATCAAGCATACAGCAAATGCTTTTCTCGCGATGAAACTAACATTTGTTAATGAAATAGCGACCCTCTGTGAAATGACGGGAGCAGATATAGAAGAAGTAACAAGCGGAATTGGATATGACCCCAGAATAGGAGCTCAATATATGCGTGCTGGGCCTGGGTGGGGTGGGTCTTGTTTCCCGAAAGATAGCGCATCTCTTGCGTATGTTGCGCGTTCGGCTGGTTTTGACTTCACGCTCCTTGAACATATCATTGAGCTAAACCAAAAGCACTTGGATCGCACAGCGCAGAAAGTCATGCAAATTGCCCCTAATAATGATAAGGATATAAAGATCGCTGCCTGGGGGCTCACATTCAAAGCAGGGACTGATGATCTTCGCTATTCTCCTGCCATTGAAGTACTCCAGAGGTTAGAAAAGGAAGGGTACGAAATTAACGCATTTGACCCAATGGTCAAAGGATCCATACCAAATTTGCCGTTTACACAAGTTTCAGATGACCCCTATGACTGCGTTAAAAATGCTGATGCATTAGTAGTACTTACCGAGTGGGTTAACTTCGTTGAATTAGATATGGGAACTGTCGCAAAGTCCATGCGAAACCCAAACCTTATTGATACCCGCAATATTTTCACTAAATCTGAGATGGAAATACTTGGTTTCGAGTATGTAGGCATGGGGATTTAATTTCATTTGGCATCAAAAAGTGAGTGATTAGTTTTAATCACCAATAATGTCTAAGCGTGACTGAAATCCTTTTGCTATGTATTCTTGGCGTCGGCATTGGAGGATTCTATGCCATTCTCGCCACAGGAATTGTTGTAGGACATAAAGGTTCGGGGCTGATTAACCTAGATCAAGGCGCTCTAGCGATGTATCCGGCCTATACGTTTGTAACTATGCGAGAAAGTGGTGATATTTACTTTCCGTGGTTTGATTTCGTTCCCGGCCCTATAGATATACCGTTTAGATTAAGCTTGGCGTCTAGCGGATTAGATGCATTCCCTTCATTCATCGCTGCAATGTTAATGTCTGTCTTTCTTGGCATCGTAGTGCAGGTTTTAGTGTTTGGGCCTTTGAGAAATAAACCCCCTATTTCAAAAATTATCGGATCGCTTGGTGCTTTGGTTTACTTAACGTCATTGGCAAGCTACCAGTTCGGCTCAAGATCTAAATTTGTTGATGGAATCCTCCCAGATGGTATTTGGGAGAACCCTCTAGGCTTGGGCGCAGGCATTGAATACAGTAGATTATCGTTAGCAGCAATTGCCGTCATCATCGGAAGCGGATTAGCTATTTACTATAAGAAAAGCAGAATGGGCCTCTGCACACGAGCTGTTGAAGATGCCGAAAAAGGAGCCACTCTTCTTGGTTACTCTGTAAGCCGTATCGCAACTGTGAATTGGTTGATCTCAACGACCATAACTGGCATGGCTGGAGTCCTCGCTCTTGACTTCGTAACTTTAACCCCGACTCGGTATACATTATTTGTAGTTCCAGCTCTCGGAGCTGCATTATTTGCTAACTTGTCATCACCATGGCTGGCGACCGTTGGTGGAATACTGCTAGGCGCCTTTCAGTCGGGCGCAGCTGGACTAACACTGAAGGTTTGGTGGCCTGATTTCATACCTCGTGAAGGGTTGCGACAAGCTATTCCATTATTCGTAATTATCATTATTCAGTTCAGCAAAGGTTACAAACTACCCGTTCGAGGATCTAGGTTCGCTGATAGACAACCCAGAGCACCAAATCCCAAACGGTGGAAATCACTTTGCGCGTTAATTATTGCTTTTTCTATTTGGGTGATAATTACCGGTTCGCCAGTTACGCAGGGACGCTTAATCACAAGCACTATAGCCGCGATTCTAATGCTTTCTTCTGTCATCGTTATCGGGTACCTCGGCCAGCTTTCGCTTGCCAATTTAACTTTCGCTGGTGTAGCCGCCTATGCCTCAAGTCGGCTGGCTGCGGATGGATCTATTTATGGACTCAGTGCATTTGCATTACAAGGTCCGGGATTCCCTTCGCCTATAGCAATGCTATTTGGTGTTGCGATTGCAGTAATTATCGGAATAGTAATTGCTATTCCAGCGATTCGGATTAGAGGTCTTCAACTAGCGGTAGTGACGCTCGCCGCGTCAGTTGCGATCACTGAAATCATTATGGCAAATGAATCTTTAATGGGGAAAGGTGCAAAATCAAATTTCTCAGTTCCTCCACCAAGGTGGTTAGGGATTGATATTACAGTTGATCCATCAGTTAGTAGGAATCGATATGCTCTCATTATCTTCTGCTGTGCTTGGCTTGTATTATCAATTGCAGCCGTGGTGGGTATTCGAAATGGAACGACAGGAAGAAAATTCCTAGCTGTCCGAGCAAATGAAAAAGCAGCTAGTTCTATAGGTGTGAATGTCACCACCACAAAACTCTTAGGTTTCGGGATCGCCTCGGCACTGGCTGGAGTAGCTGGCGTTCTTACTGCTTACCAGCAAACGGTCCTTCAAATTTCAACGTGGGATGCAATATCAGGAATTGGAAATGTTTCATTACTTTTCCTTGGCGGAGTAGGGCATATCGGCGGTGCAATAATTGGTGCTTCTATTTCGCCAGCGGGGATATTGTCTACAACCTCCAGCGAAGGGCAGATACTCCGAACCACAGCATCAGGGGCTCTAATGATAGCAATAGCAATTTTCAGATCAGATGGTCTAATCTCGGTATCAGACCTGATCAAGAAGAGAACAAAGCAATCAAAGGCTTCTTTCGGAAGAAAGAAAACGGATACAATCAATCAGTCAAGAAATTAGAGGAATAAATGCCAAAATTTGCACAAGAACAAGCAGTTAGAACGCCTAATTCACCGGCTATGACTGACCCCTCGAAATCACTGACGTGGGAACAGGTTGATGAAATCATAAACCGCGCAGCAAATCTGATCTTGGAAGCTGACTTAGGCGAAAAGCGAAGAATTGCGGTTTTCGCAGAGAACGCATCAGAAACTGCTTTAGCTCACCTTGGTGGGTTATTTGGTGGCGCCTCCTCGGTACCAGTGAATTTCCATTTAACTGCAGAAGAAGCGAGCTACATTCTCAAAGATTCTGAAAGCCAAATCCTATTTGTTGATGATAAAACGGCTGAACGAGCTATTCAGGCTGCAAAAGAAACCGGTATTGCTTTAATTATTGGGTGGGAGTGCCAAGAGTACGCAGAGATTACCGATTGGGAGGATTGGCTACTGTCAGGATCACCTGTTCCCTGCCCGGATGAGGTAGTCCCAAGGCCGAATCTTCTCTATACCTCAGGTACCACGGGCCTTCCTAAAGGTACTGAACTCCCTCCGACAATGTTTGCCGGTGGAACTACAATGACGGAACACATTGAGGGCCTGAGCCAAAGCGGATTTGCTGCATTTGGGACACACCTTGTTGTGGGACCTATGTATCACACAGGCCCTCTATCAGGAATGAGACTTCTTACACTTGGAATCCCATCCGTAATACTTGGAAGGTTTGATGCTGAAACGACTCTAGCCACAATTGATAAATACAAAACAGAATCTGCTCTGATGGTGCCAACACATTTTGTGAGAATGCTTGCTTTACCTGAAGACGTGAAGAAAAAGTATGATGTTTCCTCGATGAAATTCGCAGCTCATACCGGTGCAAAATGCCCTGTTGATGTAATGCATGAAATGATTGAATGGTGGGGGCCAATATTCAGAGACGCATATGGAGCAAGTGAAGTTGGGACAGTCTGTGCCATCACAAGCGAAGAGTGGCTCAAGAACCCTGGGTCTGTAGGAAAAGCAATTCCGCCTTTCACGGCTTACGTACTTGATGAGAATCTGAATGAACTACCCGCAGGAACAGAAGGGAGACTATTTTTTCGAGATGCAACAGGAAGAGGAATTATATATCCCAACGACCCCCAAAAGACTGCGCAATCAAACCCTGAACCCGGTCTGTTTACATTAGGAGAAATCGGATATATCAACGAAAATGGCTATGTATTCATTACCGACCGCTTTAGCGACATGGTTGTCTCGGGTGGCGTCAATATCTACCCTGCTGAAGCAGAACAAATCTTAATAGATCATCCAGAAGTAGCGGACATAGGTTGCATCGGAATTCCACATCAAGATCTTGGGGAGGAACTTGTTGCGTTAATTGTGCAAACTGACCCCACTTCCCAACTAGATGTAGAAGGAGTAGCCAATTGGTTGCGAGACAGACTTACTCATTATAAATGCCCGCGCTCCTACGTCACAGTTCCCACATTACTCCGAAACACTATGGGGAAAATCAATAAACGAAAGCTTCGAGACGCCTACCTTAATGATGAATTAAATTGATCTATGAAAATACAAAACAAATATGAAGATATAAATGACTGAAGCAAAAGTACTGGTTGACGAACCAGCTGAAAGAATCCGAAGGTTCACATTAAATAGGCCCGAAAAGAGAAATGCCCTCAATGATGAAATTCGAGATGAATTATTTCATCACCTACGACAGGGAGATAGAGATAAAGACATATCTGTTATGATCATCCGAGGAGCAGGCGAGGCATTTTCTGCAGGGTACGATCTGTCTCAACCCAATCATGCGGTTGAGCGGTCAATCGCAAAGACTGATGGTTGGTGGTCAAGGCACGTCGTAAATAACTGGTTTGAGATTTGGGATATGTCCACACCAGTAATCGCCCAAGTTCACGGATGGTGCTTGGCGGGAGGAACGGAGTTAGCAAATGCTTGCGACCTAATATACGTTTCAGAAGACTCAAAAATTGGGTACCCCCCCGTACGTTTAATGTCGCCGCCCGATATGCAATGGCAAACATGGATGATGGGCATGCGGAGAGGAATGGAAGCACTTTTGACAGGCGATCATATGAGCGGAGTAGAGGCAGTTGCGTCTGGAATGGCAAATAGGGCATTCCCCAAGGAGGCGCTTGACAATGCTGTCTTGGAAATAGCCAAAAGGATTTCAATGATACCTAATGATCTGTTGGCGCTAAACAAGAGAGCCGCACATCGAGCTATGGAAGCCGCAGGAATACGGAATGGAATAAGGGCAACTGCAGATATACAAGCCTTGGGGTTTCACCAAAGCTCCTCTAAGGAATACATGGAGAAGCTGAGCAAAAGAGACCTTAAAGAAAGTCTCAGCGAACGCGACCGAAAATTTAGCGACTACAGAGAAGAATAAGTAACAACAAAGTTTACGAATTTGTGACAATTCCCTAAAAATTTCCTATTTGCCTATTAATCGTATAGTTTTGAATCGATTATTGATCAGTGACGCCTGTCACATAATACGATCAAAAATCATCAATCCAATAAATGTTGGATTTAGAAAATAGAGGGGGAGGACCCTTGAGAAAAAGCAATTTATTAAAGCTTCTCTCAATCATCTTTGCATTTGCTTTGATCGCAGCAGCCTGCGGTGGCGATGACGATGATAGTGGGAGCAGTAGCGACAGTAGCGTCTTAGGTGAAGACAGCTCAGAAGAAGAAGCTTCAGCTTCAGCTTCTGAACCTGCTGATAAAGAAGAGGACCATGATCATTCAGATGATGATGGACATGATCATTCAGATGATGAAGATCACTCAGATGAAGCACCTGGGACAGCCGATGACAGTGTCAATGGCGATGGAGCCGAGCTATGGGAATCAATTGTTGACGGTGGAGCAGTAGCGGCCGATGACAGCCTAGAGCCAATTCTCATTACTCTGATCAACATTGAAGGAACACCTGTTGGTTCTTTCCCTGAAATTCGTGAGGGTATGGAAGCAGCTGTTGAGACCGTCAATGCAACAATGGGTGGAATGATGGGACGGCCCGTTGAACTTGACTCCTGCGTACATGGTCTAGATCCTAACGAAGCAGTAGCATGCGCCAACGGCGTGGCAGACGCTCAACCACAATTACACATTCAAGGAATTGACTTCTTTAACCCTGTTCTGTGGCCGACATTAACCGGTGCCGGACTAGCAATTATGCAAACAGTGCCGATCTTTATTGAAGACTTCAATACTCCAGGAATCATCTCAACTGAAGGTGGATGCGTTTCTGCATTCCCATCAGCTATGCAATACGGTGTTGAGACACTCGCTGCTGACAAATACGTAATTCTTTACTCGGACACTGGACCTGGTCTTGTTTGTTATGAAGATACCGAAGCACGTATGATGCAACAGCTAACTGATGAAGGAGCAATCGCTCAAGAAGACTGGATCGGTATCCCAGATGTATCTGGTGATCCATCAGATAATGACGCAGTAGTCCAACAAGTCCTTGAGTTTGTTGATGGTTCTGATAACGCTTGGGTTTACTTCGGTCTACAAGCTTCAGACTGTAATGAGATTCTCTCATCACTTGCATCAAACGGATACGACGGTGGTGTTGTCGCATCAGGATCCTGTCGAGATGACTCAGTAACAGCAAATCCAGCATCAGCTGGAGTTCACTTCGGATCATCTTGCTGTATTCCTGACAGGCCAGACCTTTGGGACCCATACACAGCGAAGTACTACGAGTGGAGAAATGCAAGCATTGATAGCTACGGACCTACAGTTCCAAAGTCGAACTTCATGGAAGTCGGGCACGATGTTTTGATAGCTGGAATAATTCACATGACACGCTTCGTAGAAGCTGGTGGGGACATAGATAATGACCCTGCAGGGTTCTCAAGCTTCTTGGCTTCACAAGACAATATGAACCGACCTGGCGAAGCTATTCCGCTTAACTGCACAACAAACAGTAGCGAATTCGTTTCTGTTTGCCAGAAGTCATCTGGATACTACGTATGGTCTGGACCTGGCGGTCAGTTTGAATACGGACCACTAGGAGAGGAACTACTTGACGCTACGGACCTAATCCTCCGTGCCGCAGAAGGCAATCCTCGACCAGCAGCAGGCTAATTAGCTGCAAGATATAAAAATGCTCAGCGGCGCAACGAAATAGTTGCGCCGCTGTTGCATTTACGACTATAAATGAAATGCAGTTCTAGAGAATTTGAACTACAGGGGGAACACAGGTGGATGCACTACTTATAGCTTTAATTGCTGGGATTGGGGCAGGCGCTCTTTATGCAATGCTTGGGTCAGGAATTGTTATAGCATTTCGCGGATCTGGTGTTATTAACTTTGGCCATGGAGCAGTCGCAGGGTACACAGCATACACATTTGATGAATTGAGAGAATCTGGGAGTCTTTTTCTTCCCTGGTTTGACCCAATCCCCGAATTTGGTTTTTTGAAAACACTGAAACTGAATAATATTCCTGTTCGGATAGACATATTTGATAACGTCTCTTTTGATAACAAACCTAATTTAGCGCTTACTATTTTTATCTGTTTATTGATGTCTGCTTTCTTAGGACTACTCATGCACTTCTTAGTGTTCCGCCCCTTACGGAACTCTCCAATCCTTGGAAAAGTTATCGGGTCCATAGGTGTATTCCTGTATCTCAGTTCAATGATTGTTGTTAACTTTGGAGGGCAAAATCGAGGAGACGAAGGTTTCTCGGGCTTCAATAACACAGCCGAACCTGTGAGAAATTTCTTAGGTCTTGGAGGCACTATCCCAAGATCAAACTTTTTCCTGTTTGGTGCAGCAATTGTTATGGCGTTAGCAATTTGGGGTCTCTACCGGTTTACTAGGTTTGGGATAGCAACAAGAGCTGCAGAGGAAAATGAAAAAGGTGCAGCCCTTCTTGGTTATTCACCACAATTTCTTGCAGGGGCGAACTGGGTTCTAGCTTCCGTAACAGCGGGAGTTGCAGGAATCTTGTTCATTCACAAAACGCAACCAGCGCAAATTGCCTTGTTTGTCGTCGGAGGTCTTGGAGCCGCCCTATTTGGAAACCTTACTTCAATTCCAGGTGCAACGTTAGGTGGGCTCTTTCTAGGAATGGTAGCAAGTGGCGGTGTTGAACTAACAACGAACGATTGGTGGCCCGCAATACTTCCTGGTGAGGGCGTCAGAAACTTCATGCCTTTATTGTTTATCATCATAGTTCTGTACTTACGAGGGGATAAGTTGCCGATCCGGGGCTCCATTAGTATCGGACGACAACCGCGTGCACCATCATCAAATAATGTTGCAATTGGTGTATTAGGAGCTGTAGGTATTGCACTCTTATTATCAAATATTTTCGTATCAAAATGGGAATCAGTCCTAAGTACTACTTTGATCGCAATTGTTTTTATGTACAGCCTCACTGTTCTAGTTGGGTTCTTGGGACAAATATCTCTTGTCCAATGGAGTATCTCTGGTCTCGCAGCCTACGCCATGATTCGACTAATGGCAGATGGTACTAAAATTCGAGCCACAGATTTTGTCACAAACACAGGCTGGGGTTTACCCACAATTCTCGCTTTCTTTTTAGCAATAGTTGTAGCTGTTATCTGCGGTCTTTTGATTGGACTTCCAGCTTTACGTATACGCGGAGTACAGCTTGCAGTGGTAACTATTGCTGCAGTAATCGCAATTGAAAATCTATTGCTAAGGAACCCACCTCTTATGGGTGACGGTTCGATTTCTGTGAACCCAACTCCAGAACCCTACTGGTTTGGTCAGTACGTTGGAGGATTTAATCCGAATACTGCTCGAAACGATTATTGGAAATTCAGTTTATTCCTCATCATCACTGCAGCCTTACTAGGTATTGCTGTTGCAAATTTACGTCGTGGGCAAATCGGAAGACGCTTTCTTGCAATTAGAGCAAACGAAAGAGCCGCATCGGCAGCGGGGATCAATGTCGCAAATATGAAACTTCTAGGATTTGGAATCTCCTCCGGTATTGCGGCTATTGCTGGTTGTTTACTTGCTTATAAATTACCAGGTTTGCAAGAAACACAGTTTGAAGTCTTCGGCGGTCTAGCCCTTCTGGCGTTCGTCTATCTAGGTGGCATTACGACTATCTGGGGAGCAATAGTTGGAGGATGTTTGATGGCCGGAGGGCTATTACCTGAATTCCTAGGAGTGCATTTCGAGAATATTGATAAAGGTTTGATAAATGCCGTGGGAGCAATTGGTCTTGTCGTCAACGCAAAGATTACGAACGGTGAAGGCATAGCACTATTGCAAACTGATTTGGTAAAAAACACTCTTGCTGCTTTACGAAGGCCACCTGACGATGAAGATACGAACTCAACGAAAGACGAAGAGGCATCAGTATGACAAATATTTTAGAAACTAAAGACCTAACAGTCACTTTCGGTGGTCTCAATGCCTGTGACCACGTAGATCTAGAAGTCCCTACTGGAAAATTTGTCGGATTAATCGGGCCAAACGGTGCTGGAAAAACAACCTTCATTGATGCAATAACCGGATACGTACCCACATCAGCTGGAAATGCCGTATTTGACGGAACAGACATAGGTGAGCTGAAGCCACATGAGCGAGCACAAAGTGGCCTCGTTCGGACCTTCCAGTCGCTTGAACTATTCGAGGATTTAAGTGTCAGAGATAATTTACTGGTCGCTGCATACCCAACAAAGTGGTACACATTCATAGCCGACATGTTCCATATATCCAGCAAAGATAGAGAAATTGAAGACCGAGTTGATTGGGCACTTGAAATCATGGGACTTAATGACGTTTCAGATGCAATGCCCACGGACCTTAGCCATGGGCGTCGAAAGCTTGTTGGCGTTGCAAGAGCATTAGCAGCAAAACCCAAACTAATTCTTCTCGATGAACCCGCAGCGGGTCTAGACACTGCTGAAAGCCAAATCTTAGGAGGTCATCTCAGGGAATTCTTGAACCACGATATGTCTGTTTTCCTAATTGACCATGATATGGGACTTGTCTTAAGCGTTTGCGACTATATCTATGTTCTGGATTTCGGGAAAATAATAGCTGCCGGAACTCCCGCAGAAATTAGAGAAAGCTCCGCCGTAAAGGCAGCTTATCTTGGTGAACAAGCTGGAGAAATTCAGGCTCAAGAAGGCGAACGTATGCGAACTCAACAACAAGAAGCAGAGGAAATAAATGACTAACACCTCAACCGAATCACCAACTGAAATTTCCGCTGAATCAAATACTCTAGTGGAGGTCAAAAATCTTTCCGCAGGCTATGCCGGCGTGGCAGTAATCCGAGGAGTTAATATCAACGTTGACAAAGGCGAAGTAGTAGCCTTGCTAGGCCCAAATGGTGCTGGGAAAACAACCACTCTTCTTACCACATCCGGGCTACTTAAAGCACTAGAGGGCAGTGTCAAAGTCCTTGGAGAACCCGCAAACTCAGGGGCTCCACACAAAACAGCCAGATTAGGCCTTGCTCATGTACCTGAAGATCGATCATTATTTTTCGGGTTAACAGTTCAAGAAAACCTTAAATTAGGTCTCCGTGGGAAGCGTAGTGAACAATCAGCAGGCTACGAAGCCGCATTAGACCTTCTGCCTGCTTTGAGACCTCTGATGAACAGACGAGCTGGATTACTCTCTGGAGGGGAACAGCAAATGCTTGCAATGGCAAGAGCTCTAGTCTCAAACCCAAAAGTTCTTCTCGTGGATGAAATGAGCCTTGGCTTAGCTCCAATCATTGTTGAGAGACTACTCCCAATAGTTAGAGACATAGCCAATGAGACAGGAGCCGGCGTTCTTATAGTCGAACAACATGTTCACTTAGCACTTGAAGTAGCCGATAGAGCTTACGTAATGAGCCACGGAGAAATCGTTCTAGAAGGCTCAGCAGAGGAATTGATCCAAAGACAAGACCTTTTAGAAGCCAGCTATTTAGGTGGAGAAATAAACGAGGAGACATCATGAACCATAACCGTTTACTCGCTTATGCCCACCTGCTCACAGCAGGTGGTTACCTTGTCTTCACACTTGTAGGTCCTTGGGCTAAACGAGGAGACAGCTTCGGAGTTTTCAGCAGCGATGGAGGAACCGGATTTGGGATCATAGGATTCATTTTCGCTGTTATTCTAGTGTTCCTTGCAATTTGCAGGTTGATAGGGCGGTCAGAGATAATTCGGGGTTTAGGTGTTGAGCAATTAACTTTAGTTATTGGTATAGCGGCTTGGCTAAATCTTATATGTTTCGTTGTCGGTTGGCTTCCGATCTTTGAGTATGGGCAAGGGCGCCGAAGGGGTGTACCTGGAACTGGTTGGGGTGTGGTCGGAGCCTATTTTACTGTCTCCCAAATTCCTCTCCTGCTCTCCCCACTTACATTAGGGATTCCAAGCCCAAGCAGAGGCATAAAAGCGCTGGAAGCTAACAAACGACAGGCTTTCTCAGTTACCACGGTAATTTGTGGTATCGGACTAATAATATTTCCTTACCTAGCTTGGGTAGCAAGCGGTTCAGTAGAACTATCAGCTTTTGATGGAAGAAATGGAAATCCTACTTCCGGACCAAGATTTGGCTACCTATTGTTCGCAATTGGCGTAGCTCTCGTAATAGCTGGCCTCATGAGACTGAGGCCAAAGGGATTAGCTGAGCCTGGCCCAAATCTTTTATTATCTCACTGCTTGTTAGGAGCCGCTGTTCTAGCATTAACTATGCCTCTAGGAATTATCATCTCTTGCTTTCAACGGAGTGGGCTTGATATAGGAATTGGAACTTGGTTAACACTAGCCACATGCTTGGTCCTGATATTTCTAGGAATTGCAGAAAATAAATCAAGAAATGCAGTCGGAGTATAGGTAGCCTGCCTTCACCATGTATCGATCATTGGGCGTTTCTTTTCGGTACGTTTTTCTGCTGAGCCAGCAGCTCGCAGAGCGGCGATAATCCATTGTCGTGAGTCTTGTGGGTCAATAACATCATCTATTTCAAAATGGTCAGCCATACTTAGACCCTTACCAGCCTCGTACATCTTTTCGACTAAATTTTGGTACGCCTGCTCGCGTTCCTTCGGATCATTTATAGCTTCAAGATCTTTTCTGTACCCTAATTTGACTGCTCCCTCTAAACCCATTCCGCCGAACTCTCCCGTAGGCCATGAAATAGTAAACATAGGAAACTTAAATCCTCCAGAGGCCATAGCTTGCGCTCCTAATCCGTAAGCTTTTCGTAAAACTATGGTGCCCGTTGGGACTGTAACAGATCTGGCGTTTACGAACATTCTGCTTACATGTCTCACTAACCCGCTTTTCTCAGCCTCCGGTCCAACCATGAACCCTGGGGTGTCACACAAGCTAATGATGGGAAGGTCGTGTGCATCACACAATTGCATAAATCTTGATGCTTTATCTGCTGCATCAGCGTCAATCGCTCCCCCGAGATGTCCTGGATTGTTTGCGATAATACCAAC
>MDTE01075034.1_pt1 | contig 12286 bp, 13 predicted proteins | sample 811231 | NCBI WGS metagenome assembly MDTE01 (sample SAMN05326651, study PRJNA326480) | marine metagenome | isolation source: seawater | place: Indian Ocean: Red Sea | collected 2010
CTCATTAATTGCTAAAGTTGTTCTGGTCATCTGCGACAAAGAAATTAAACTCTCCATCATTCTCATTCCACCTCCAGCACTGACGCATAAAAAAGGAGTTTTATTTTCAATTGCATGTTGAATACCGTATAGAAAAGCTTCCCCTTCAGCAGCAGCCATTGAGGCCCCCAAAAAATCGAAGTCAGATGCAACAGCTGTAATCTTAATATCATTAATTGTTCCACAAACAACCATCATTCCACAATCCATACCTGTTTTTTTTCTTGCACTTTTTAATCTATCTTTATAAGACTTTGAGTCAGTCCAGTTCAAAGGATCATCTTTTGGAATTGGTGTTTTAAAAATTTCATAATTTTTCTCACCAAAAAGGATATCAAATCTCTGTTTAGGTGTTATCTTATGATGTTTGTTGCACTCAGGTTCAGGACACACCCATAAGTTCCTCTGAAGATCTTTTTTTAAGATAGGACCTTTACAACATGAAGTCCAATCACTATTTGCTATATCTTCTTTAGTCGCTCTCTTATGAAGAGCGGATTTAATTTTCTCTCCAGCTTTAATTATTTTTGTAATCCAATTCATAAAATTTTATTTTTAAGCTTTTTAACTAAATTAGCAACATTTGTGACAGGATTTTGGCTTTTTTGAATTGAAACTGAAATTTCTTTACAAATTGCACTTCCTACCACTAATCCATCTGCTTTTTTTAGGGATTTTATTGATTTTTCCGTAATTCCAAAACCGATTACAACATTTTTTTTTGGATTTATTTTTTTAATTTTGAGGTAATTTGACATAATTTTTATAGGAGGGACTTTTAATTTACCACCTGTAGTAGATAGCATTGATATGAAATAATTCATAGCATGTGAGTCTTTAATTATTTTAATAAGTCTTTCTTTTGAAGTGGTGGGTGACAAAAGTTGAATAAGGTAAATTGATTTTTTTTTACATTTTTTTGTAAAAGATTTATTTTCTGGCCAAGGTAAATCGACTACAATCAAACCACTTACCCCAACCTTTTTACATTTTTCCAAAAATTTTCTTTCCCCATATTGAAATATCATGTTGTAGTAACCCATAAGAATTATAGGTTTTGAATTTTTATTTTTGTTATATTTTTTAATTATCCAAAAAATATCTTCCATTTTAATTCCATTTTTTATTGCTCTAAACGCGCTAGTTTGTATTTGGCTTCCATCTGCAACTGGTGTGTTGTGCGGAACTCCTAGTTCCAAAATATCTGCATATTTTGATATAGCTTTTAATATTAATAAAGATTGATTTTTAGAACTATCACCTGCTACAGTATATGTTAAGAGAGCAGGCCTATTTTCTTTTTTTGCTTTTTGAAAAGCAAGATCTATCGGATTAAACATATTTTTTTCCAAGTCTTTTCACTAATATTTTCTTATCTTTATAAGCGTCTCCACAACTGTTAACTACAACAATTGTATTTTTGCTCATTTTTTTTGCCTCTTTAATTGCAACATAGAAAGCATGACTGGGTTCCAAAGATGGTCTTAATTTTTCATATTTAGTAACAAGCTTGTAGGCATCTAAGGCCTCTTCATCACTTGCAGCTGTATATCTTGCTCTCTTAGTATCTTTAAGAAAACAATGAAGTGGAGAGATTCCAGGATAATCTAGTCCTGCGGAAATAGACTCCGTTTCTTCTATTTGTCCCTCTGAATTTTGATTTACATATTGAGCTGCTCCATGAAGTATTCCAATTTTTGACCCATAAGTTAGAGGAGCTGCGTGTTTTTTGCTTTTAGCTGGCCCACCAGCTTCAACCCCAATAAACTCACATTGTTTTTTATCGTAATCCATAAATTCATTCCAAAAGCCAAAGCTTGAGCTACCGCCACCTACACAGTTATATAATTTAAGTTTTTTTGGAATAGAACCAAACTCATTAATTAATTGCACTTTTAATTCTTTAGATATTTGACTTGTACTCCACCCACAAATTCGGACAAAAACAGCTGGACCTACAGTGCTACCAACACACATAGCTGTAGTGTCACAATTAGCTACCCAGAAACGCATGCATTCTGAAACAGCATCAACTAGTGTTTGGCTTCCCGAATAAACAGGTATGACTTCAGCACCATTTTTTTTAATTGCTTTTACATTTGGCTGTTGTCTTTCAATATCTTTAGCCCCCATAAAAATTTTACATTTTAAACCAAACTTTTTTGCTGCCATACTTAACATTTTACCTGCATAGCCTGCACCAGTGTCTCCACATATAATTTTTTTTCCAGAACGTTTTGCTAGCAAACAATGAACTGTAGCATTATAAATTTTGTGTGCACCACCATTTGCATCTGACACAACTTTTGACCAGATTTGAGCCCCTCCAATATGTTGTGTTAAATTTTCTAATTTAATAAACCGAGTTGGTGCTCCAACCCAATTTTTAAAATATCTATCTCTTTCTGCAATAAATCTTTTATCTTTTTTTAACTTATTAAAAAGAATTTCTAAGTCTTCAATTGGTTTCTTTAGTGTTTCAGGAACAAAATTTCCTCCAAATTTGCCTCCCCAAAAACCAAGTCTATTTCCTTGATCAATTACTGGTATTCCTTTTTTAAGTTTCATATTTTTGAGGATAAATTTAACAATTTATTAATTCTATTAATATCTTTTTTTCCATTTTCATCTTCTAATGCTCCACTTAGATCAATTATAAAATCTTTGTTCTTAAAACTAGGAATATCGTTAATTTGAATATTTCCTGCAATCATTTTATTCAGCCCTTTAGACACACCGTTTAGCAAATTATGATCAAAACTTTCAGACTTATGATAACCTTTAGAGTCAAATAGAATTATATCAGAAATACTTGAGTAATCTTTATATTTAATTACATCATTTTTATTCGAGATAGTAATAGCCGTGATTATCTTAATTTTATATTTAAATTTTATTTGTTTTGTTCTCTCAGGACCTACATTATAAAGTTGATAATAATCAAAGTTTAAATTTTTTATCTTTTCCAAAATTTCATCATTCGGATTTACGAGAACAGAGGTAAATTTTATATTTTTTTTATCAATATTAACTAATTTCTTTAATTTTTCATATTCAACAAATCTTCTACTTTTTTCGTAATTAGTAATGAAACCTATAAATTTTGGAGGGTGAGGATGGTTTAAAATATAATTAAGAGTTTTAGGATCTGAGACCCCACAAATTTTTAACCCTTTTATCATTAGTATAAGTGGTTGATAAGTGTTCTCATATTTTTTTTAATATTACCCTCTGTCAAATCCCTACCTATTACCAACCAATCTGCCCCGTTTATAATAGCTTCTTTAGGAGTTAAAATTCTTATTTGATCACTTTTTTTTGATGTAAATCTGATACCTGGAGTTATTATTTCTTTTTTGAATTGTTTTTTAATTATTTTTACCTCTTGTGCACTGCAAACAATCGCATCCAATTTTGCTTTATTAGCTAATTTTGCTTGATGGAGAACTAATTTTTTTACGTCTTTATCAAATCCAATTTCTTTTAAGGCTTTATTATCTAACGACGTAAGAATTGTTACACCTATTAATTTTGTTTTACCTGAAACTTTTTTTGCTGCTTTAAGAGCATTTAAGCCTGAACTTATATGTATTGTGATATAATTAACTTTCAAATCTTTAATTGCTTTTATAGTAGAAGCACATGTATTTGGAATGTCGTGCAGTTTTAAATCTGCAAAAATTATATTATTTTTCAATTTAGATAAAAAAAGTCTTCCATTATTTGAATTTAAAAACTCTAATCCAAACTTGTAACCTACCTTTAATTTTTTATTTTGAGTATCTTTTATAATTTTTTTTATCTTAGATATCTTAGTGGTATCACAAGCTACAAATATTTTAGTCTTTGTCATTATTGATCTTTTTAAACATTTCTTTACTCATTTTCCAATGAATTACTTTTTTTGCTGGAACTGCAACTTTATCCCCTGTTTTAGGATTTCTTCTTATCGATGGCTTTTGACTGCGAATACTTAAAGATCCCCAGCCCCTAATTTCTACCCTTTCACCCCGTTTCAGTGACTTTTTCATCTCTTCTAATAATATATTAGTTACTTTTTCAATATCTTTTTTTTGAAAATTTGGAAAGCTTTTGGAAATTTGTTTTAAAAGTTTTGACTTAACAACAACCAATTTTATAATTCTTTAAATAAATTTAATTACTTTTTTTTATCTTTTTTCTTTAAGTCCTCTGATAAAGAAGAAAAAGGAAGGTTTTTCCCCGAACCCTCAGCTCCATATTTTTCAAGAGCTTCTTTTTTTTCTATTTCCTCCAAAAGTTTCATGCTTAAAGAAATTTTACGTTTTTCTAAATCAATTTCAGAAATTGCGCAGTCTACTTTTTCCCCTCCAGTAAATCTTGATGGTCTTGCATCTCCTGGATTGATTGCTATTTGGGACTTTTTAATCACAAAATCCATTTCACAACCTTCTGGTCTTACAGTAAGTCCTTTATTATCTGTTGAAATAATTTTGACTGTAATGGTTTGATTTTTCTTTTTATCCTTGAACCAATCGAAAGGATCTTTTTGTGTTTGTTTATATCCAACTCTTATTTTTTGTTCCTCAATTTTTATCTCTAATACTTTAACAGTTATTTTATCTCCCTTTTTGTATTTGGCTAACTCTTCCTCTCCGTTATTTAAATATGTAAGATCGTTGCAATGTAAAAAAGTATCTACATCAATATCATCAATTTTTACAAATAAGGAATATTCATTTTTGTTAATAATTTCACCATTAACAATAGCTCCAACAGGATATTTTTCTTTAAATTGTTCAAAAGGATTTTCAAGTGTTAGTTTATGAGATATTGCAACTCTTCTTTTGTCTTTGTCAATCTCAGTAATAACACAATTGATTTCATCTCCAACCTTAAACATTTTTTTTACTGAAATATTTTTTTTACTCCAATTAAGTTCACTTGAATGGAGCAATGCTGTAAGACCCGGTAATTCTTTAAGTTCACAAAAAGCTCCAAAGTCTTGAAGTTTTTTTACAATAAATTTATAGGTTTTATTCAATTCATAATTATCGATTTGATCAAATGGATCTGGTGACATTTGCTTCACTGAACACCCAACTTGCAATTTTTCATTGTCAACAGATATGACTTTTAAATCAACTTTATCTCCAATATTGAAAAGCTCATCAGCGTGATTTACTCTTGAATAGGATAGTTCACTAGTGTGCGCCAAAACATCTAGTTCTCCATTCACGTTAAAGAAACAACCAAATGTACTATATCCTTTCACCTCTGCTCCTTTTATAACATCACCAACTTTGTATTTTTCTATAATTTTAGCTTTATCTTCTTTTTTAAATGATGAGATGATTTCTCTCCTTGATACACATGCATTACCTCTAATCTTATCTAATTTAATTAGTGCAAACTTTTGAGGTTCGTTCATAAGATGCGTAATATCTTTAAGAGGTTTATCACTTATCTGAGAACCTGGTAAGAACATAAGAGAACCTGTTTCTATATGCTCAACTATACAACCTCCTTTACATTTAGAGGTAATTTTTCCCATAATAGGTTCTTTCTTTTCATAAGCCTCAACTAATTTATCCCATCCCTTAATTTTTTGAGCTTTACTTGCAGATACAACCACCTCACCCATTTTATCCTCTAATTTTTCAAGTAATACCGAAATTTTTTCTCCAATTTTAATTTTTTCACCTAACCCCATAGTCTTAAGTTCATTTATATCTAAAACAGGTTCGGACTTAAGGCCCTCAACATGCAAGAAGACGTATTTTTCAGTAATCTTATTTATTTTTCCTTCGATAATTTTTCCCTCTTCAATGTTAATTTTTGATAATTGACTATTTAGTAGCTTTTCGAAGTTTTGATTATCTGGATTGTTAAGGTCTTTATAAATTTCCATCAATTTTAATTTTTTTATCTATAATTTTTTTTATTTTTAAAAAACACGCTCTTTTAGATAAATTTGTAGTGTTAATCAATACTGAATCTTTTGTTTTCTTGAGTGGCGAAAGTTTTCTAGAATAGTCGTTTTTATCACGTTTTTTAATGCTTTTTAGAACTTCGTTATATGAAATATTTTTTTTTATCTTTTTTAACTCCTTATATCTCCTATATGCTCTAGTTTTTACATTGGCTGTTATAAAAAATTTAAATTTTGCTTCTGGCATTATTTTGTATGTAATATCTCGCCCATCAAGACATGATCCATCGTATTTTGATGGAGGATTGTTGGCACAATTTTTTTGAAAAGAGTTAACTAATTTTCTAATTTTTTTGTCTTTAGCTATTACTGATGCAACTGTTGCAACTTTGTCGGATAATAGTTTTTTATCTTTTAAATGAACAATCTTCAATTTATCTATTTTTTTTTTTAAATATCTATAATTATACTTAGATGGTGTTGAGATTTTGATATTTGCCACATATCTATAACATCTACCCGTATCAAGATGTAATAAATTATAGTGTTTAGAAATAAGTTTTGCTTGTGTTCCAGCACCAGCTGCTGCGGGAGAATCTATTGCAACTTTAAATAGTTTTTTTCTTTTTATCATTATCTTTTTAATTCATTTATAATCTTCAAAAAATTTGGAAAGGAAGTCTTTATAGATTGACTATCATGAATAATCCATGAGCCTCCAAACGAAAGTGCTGCTATTACACTTGTCATAAATACTCTGTGGTCTTTTAAATAATTTTTTATAATGATTTTATTTTTAATTTCTAAATTTGGATTACCAAAAATTTTTATAGAGTCATTTGTTGCAATATTCTTTATACCCATTTTATTTAAAATTAAAGAGCCCCATTTAAGTCTTGGGCTTTCTTTTTTATTTAATTCGGCTAACCCTTTAAAATAAGAAACTCCATTTGCTTTAGCCGCGACCAAAAAAATAACTAAAAATTCATCTATAGCACTCGCATTCAATTTGGAGGGACAATTAATTGGTTTAATAAATTTAGAACTTTTAATTTTGATATCTGCAATCCTCTCACCCCTATAAACTTTTTTATTTTGGAAAGATATTTTAACTCCCATCTTTTTTAAAATAGTAATAATGCCAATTCTTGAAGGGTTTATATTTACTTTTTTTATAACGAGCTCAGACTTTTCAGAGAGAGCTGTAAGCACAATAAAAAAAGCGCCAGAACTTATGTCTGAGGGAATATCATAGTTAAAATTTTTTATCTTTCTTATCCTCTTTATTTTTATTTGATCGTAATTTTTTTTTTTTATAACTTGAATTGGTAAATTTAAATTTTTCATCATTTTTTCTGTATGATCGCGACTTTTTTTTGCTTTTATATAAGTAGTTCCATTAGCTCTTAATGCACCAAGTATTACTGAACTTTTACATTGAGCGGAACCTTTTTTCTCATTATAATTAATTGAATTAAGATTATCTGAACCTTTAATCGTTAGGGGCAAACAATAATTATTTTTTAATTTAAACTTTGCTCCAAATTTAGATAAGGGAGTTGCAACTCTTTTAAAATCTCTTTTTGATAAACTTTTATCTCCAATTAATTTAATAGTTTTGGTTGAGTTAATTATTAACCCCAGTATCAATCTCCCTAAAGTTGCTGAGTTTTTAGCGTTTATAACAATATTTTTTTTGTAGTTATAACCGTCAACACCTTTTCCAAAAATAATAAAAATATTTTTTTTTTTAACTACTTTTATTCCAAATTTTTTAATAATCTCAATTGCTGCCAAAACATCCTCTGATATTAATAAATTTCTTGCCTTAGAAATACCTGAAGCTATTGAAGCAAGCAGTACCCATCTTATACTAATACTTTTATCTCCACTAACAAAAATTTTTTTTCTAAAATTATTAATCCTATTTTTTATTATTATTTGATTAGCCATTTTGACTAGTTTATTTTAAAACTGTCACCAAAGTATGCATTTTGTGCATTTATATTTTTAACTAAGTTTGATGGTGTATCTTGTGCTATAATTTTGCAGTTACTCAGAATCATTGCTACATCAACACATGCAAGAAGATCTCTTGCTTGGTGGTCGCAAATACAAATTGAAATACTGTTTTCTTGTTGTAAGTTTACTATTATTTCTTGAAGCATTTTAATAGTAAGAACGTCAAGAGCAGCAAATGGTTCATCTAAAAGTAAAACTTTTGGCTCACTTAACAAGGCTAATGCTAGAACTAATTTTCTTTTTTGGCCGCCCGAAAGATGTTTAGCTTTTATTTCTTTTAGATTATCTAATTCAAATTTTGAAATAACATAATTTATTCGCTCTGATCTTAAATTTTTATCTTTAATTACGATTTCACTGATAGCTTTTAGATTATCATTCAATGATAAATCATTAAAATAACCACCATATTGCGGAACATAACCAACTCTAAATTTCTTTGCTCTTAAGTAAATTGGAAAATTTGTGGCATCATTTCCATTAATAAATATCTTACCGTATTTTGGTGTGATTAATCCTGTTATAAGATTAAAGATAGTTGATTTACCAACCCCATTAGGCCCCAACATCCCAAAAATTTGTCCTTCATTTATTCCGAAGCTTATGTTGTCGAGAATAAGTCTATTTCCATATGCCAATGAAACGTTTTTAAATTCTATTATTGTGTTTATGTTTTTAAATGACTTAATTCGAAATTTTTTAATTATTGCCATAAATATTTAATGAATTTATTTTAACCTTTTTTTTTTCATCGTACATAAATATCTTTGTATTTTTAGACATTATATCAATTTCAACAACATCAGCTTTTAGAATATTTTTTAGATTTGAATAAACAACATTTTTTGAAATTATCAATAAATTTCTAATCAATGAAAAATCAACGTAATCGCTATTAATTTTGTTGGTCCTATAGTTGATGGATACATTCTTTGAAAAAATAGTATCATTATTATTGATATTATATTTTCCGAAGTCTGATTTAATTTTAATTTTTTGTCCATCAGACATATTTATTTTTGCATTTACCTTGGTGAGGAAAATTATCTTACTATTATTTACGTCTATTTGTCCTTGAGATGCATATAATATGTATTCATTACCCTTTTCATCTTTTGATGAATAATTTACATCGTTTATAATATTTGTAGCTGAATTTAAATCTTCAACAACGGACTGTTCCACAAGAGAAATTTTTTCTTCTTTTTTTGTTAGTTTCAAATAAAAAAAAACTATAATAAATACAATAAAAAATCCCATCAAAACTTTAATTATAAAACTTCTTGTCATTTAGGATATATTTGATTGAAGTATTGTGTGAACGTGAAGAATTCCAATTGTTTTCTTTTTATCTTTTTTGTCAAAGACACATAAAGAGGTTATTTTTTTGTTATTCATTAAAGATAAAGCTTTTGCAGCTAAGGCATCTTTTTCAATAGTTATAGGGTTCTTAGTCATTACCTCATTAACCCGTGTAGACAGTAAATTTCGATTTTTCTGATTGAACCGTCTTATTTGGCCATCAGTTATAATTCCAGTAGTTTTTTTTTTATTATTAAGAACAATCAAAACACCAAGTTTCTTATCACTTAATATCTTTAAAGCCTTTTTCATTTTTAAATTTTCATTTACGAAAGGTATTTTTTTTCCAGTTAGCATTATATCCTCAACAGTTTTTAATTTTGCACCCAATGCTCCCGCTGGATGTAATTTTTTAAAATCAAATTTATTAAATTTTTTTTGCTTCATTAAGGAAATTGCTAATGCATCGCCTAAAGCCAATTGAACAGTTGTACTAGAAGTAGGAATTATTCCTCCTGACTCTTTAACTTGAGGTGTTAATAATTTAATATCTGATGCCTTATATAGAGTTGATTCTTTTTTTGAAACAATTCCAATCAATAAAATTTTATTTCTATTAGCATACTGAATTATATTTTTTAATTCATTAGTTTCACCTGAGTAACTAATCAAAATTAAAATATCTTTTTTAGTAATACTCCCAAGATCTCCGTGAGATGAATTACTTGCAGATAAAAAGAATGAAGGCGTTCCAATTGATGAAAAGGTTGCAGCAATTTTACTTGCTATTAAACCACTTTTTCCAACACCACAAAGAATTATTTTAGAATTACATTTAGCTATTTCATTTACTGCCTTATTAAATGAACTATTTAAACTTTTTTTTAATTTAATTAATCCAGCAATTTCTAAATTAATTACATCCCTAGCAAATTTTATATAATTTTTTTTCATTATTAGTGTTCAAAAGTTGATAATTTATAACCAGCTATTTCCATATCAACTAAGACAGGTATTACTCCCATAGACTTTTCAAATAGATTTATTCTTTTTTCTCTTTCTAACATTTTAATCAACTTATTTCTTATTTCAAACAGATGCTCTGTGTCTGATGCTGCATACCTAATTTGTTTTTCAGAGAGATTTGGATCACCCCAGTCACTCTGTTGTTCTTTTTTAGAAATATCTCTTCCACAAAATTCTTTAACCAGGTCTTTGTAACCATGGAACGAACTCGCAGTTCTAGCTATTTTTGATGCAACCTTTGTGCAAAAGATATTTTTTGGTTGGACTTTCAAATGATACTTTAACCACAAAAGATCCTGTCTAGCATAATGCATTATAAATTGAGTATTTGTATTAGATAAAGCCTTTACCAGATTAGGTGCGTGATACGTTTCTCTATTAAGTTTAATTAAGTAAAAATTTTTTGACTCAAGCCCCAATTGAACTAGGGTGAGTGGGTCTCTACCAAGAACTAAACCCAATGCTTCATTATCAAGACCAATTAATTTTTCATTTGATAAATCTAAATCTTCGGGTAAATCGTTTTCAAAGACTTTGATATTACTCATATATACTTATATATATAAGACTTAATAATAATGTCTATTTTTTGATTGAAATTATGAAAAAAATTTTGATATGGGGAGGTACAGGTCAGATTGGCACTCATCTCGTAAGGAAGTTAACAAAAAATAACTATACTGTGACTGTGGTGACTAGAAACATACACCAAAAAGGTCATTTAATAAAAACCCAGGGTAATGCTGGTTATATTAATATAAAGGAGTGTAATATTTTTGAAGAAGACAAAATAAGAAAACTTTTCGAAAATACAGATATTTGTATCAATTTAATTGGTATTTTATTTGAAAAAAAAAATGGTAATTCTTTTAATAATATCCATTCTATTTTTCCATCTTTACTTGCTAAACTTTGTAAAGAGTACAAATTAAAACAATTTATTCACCTTTCTGCGCTAGGAATTAATGAGGCAGTCGATTCTAATTATGCAAAAAGTAAACTAGAGGGTGAACAAAACGCTCTAAAGATATTTCCACATACAACAGTCTTAAGGCCTTCAATAGTTTATTCATCCTCTGATAATTTTAGTTGTAATTTAATGACATTATTAAGCAGGTTGCCTGTTTTCCCTCTTTATTACAATGGTGAAACAAAATTTACCCCCATTCATTGCTCGGACTTGACTGATGTAATCAATTATGTAATCTCAAATAAAGTAAATTCAAACATTATTGAATGCATAGGTCCCGAAATACTTTCATTCAGAGAAATTTTAATTACTTTGCTAGAGACTATCAAAAAAAAAAGGTTTTTGCTTCCTTTCCCGCACCCTTTAGCAATGCTAACTGCTAAATTTTTTCAGTTATTACCAAATCCTTTATTGACAGTTGATCAATTAAGACTACTTAAATATGATAATATTGTATCTGGTAAATATAAAACAAATTTCGACATTGGCATACCTGCAAAGAAAATTTTTAGTGAAGAGATTAAAAAATATTCTTATATGTGGACTGAAGGAGGTGAGTATTCTAAAAAAAGATAATTTAAACTAAAACTCACCTAAGCAGATTTAATTTTTTTTCCGATAAATTCTGGTATTTCCTCTTTATCAACCGCGTCGTCTTTTTTACCTTTTGGTTGATAAGCGTAGAGCAAATGAAGTTTGCAATATGAAAAATCTTTTAATGATGTTCTTCCACAAAAGTAAAAACTTTTTTCATTTGGATGTCCAATCGGCCATTTACAAGAATTTTCATCAAGTTCCTCCAATTGTTTTGGATTTTCAGGTTCAAAATCTTTCTCAATAATTAACGATTTGAATTTGCTTCTTCGTCCTCTCTTAATTTGGTTATTTTTTTGCTCTCTCGAAACATTATAAGTTTCGTTTGATGATGCTGTTCTAGTCTTAATTTTAGCAGAAAGATTAAGTCTATGAGCTTTTCCAATTACAGCATTTCGAGTAATACCACCTATTATCTCAGC
>MDTE01088706.1_pt1 | contig 12285 bp, 11 predicted proteins | sample 811231 | NCBI WGS metagenome assembly MDTE01 (sample SAMN05326651, study PRJNA326480) | marine metagenome | isolation source: seawater | place: Indian Ocean: Red Sea | collected 2010
AGCTTGCATACAAAAGATTGAATAATTTTGATGAAGCTATTTATAAAGCAAAGCAATGGATTGAACAAAATGCGCCAAAATGTGATTAAATACACATAGTTTAGTTTTGTTTAAAAGTTCAGACTTTAAATTAATTTTTTTAAAATTTATGGGCATTCGTATTTACATTGGCAATTTACCACAAGGATTCAATCCAAAAGAGTTTGATAGTATTCTAAAATCAGTTTCTGATTCTATTAGATTTAAAGCTGTTTTAGATAAAGAAACAAAAGAGTGTAGGGGATTTGGTTTTGCTTCAACAAATAACGAACAAAATGCAAATTTAATAATTGAAAAACTCAATGGATTTGAATTTAATGGTTCTAAATTACGTGTTGAACTTTCAGAAAAGAAAGATTCATCCTCAAATAAAAGAAATAATGTGGGCTCTAACAAAAATAAAAAGAGGAAAGATTTTAAGAAGATTGTTCATAGCGATGCACCTAATCTTGAAGCCCCAGATCCTAGATGGGCTGGAGAGCTCTCAAAATTGAAAGATTTATTAGCTAATCAGAAAACTCCTGCTTAGTTATTTGATCCTTGAGATTAAAAAAGATATTGGTATTTCAAATGCTTTAACGGAATTTTTAACAAAAGCTCTATTATTAAAAACATCATAATCTAATCTTTCAATAGAATCTAAAATTCCTCTGTAAAGGCGTAAAGAAGTCCATACAGGCCACCGCGCATCTGCAGATAGCCATTTAATGCCATCTTCAGACTTTTTGAACCAATCTCTAGCTCTTGTTAACTGAAAGTTCATAAGCATTCTCCATTGATTATTAATTTCACCTCTCAATAATTCCTCTTCAGAGTAATTAAATTTTTTTATATCTTCTTGGGGCAAATAGATTCGACCTCTTTGTCTATCTTCTCCAACATCTCTAAGAATGTTGGTGAGTTGATTAGCTATTCCTAAAGAAATAGCTGCTTCTGATGGGTCTGGCATACTACTCCATGGTGCTGATGTGTAGGCACTATCAATACCCATTACATTCTGAGTCATCAAGCCAACAGTTCCGGCTACTCGATAACAATACAGTTTTAATTCAGAAAAATTATCATACCTAAATTTGTTAAGATCCATTCTCTGACCATCGATCATATCTAAATATGGTTGTAATTCTTGGGGGAATTTTTCAATAGTATCTAGGAGAACTGCATCTAAATCTGATTTAATTTTTCCTTTAAAAACATTTCTTGTGTTTTCTTCCCAATTATTTAAGTTATCTGAAAGTTCATCTTTAGACTTCATCGAAGCTTCAAGGCTATCCATTATTTCATCTGTTCTCCTACACCAAACGTAAATCGCCCAAATCGCTTTTCTTTTTTCGATAGGTAATAAAAGGGTCCCTAAATAAAAAGTTTTGGCCCATTTCTGGGTTTCTTTTCGGCATATTTCATATGCTTTATTAAGTTGCGACAATGAATTTTTCAAAAAGCTTTTTTTTGAGGATTAATTTACTTTAAATGTTTCTTTAGAAACATTATTTGAGTTCTTTGAATATTCTTGATTGATAGATTCTGCACATAATTTACCACTTAAAACAGCTCCTTCCATGGATGCTAGATATTTTTGCATTGTATAGTCACCAGCTAAGAAAAAGTTATCAATTGGTGATCTTTGACTAGGTCTGAATTCTTGACATCCTGGAACTGCTTTATATACGGATCTAGGTGTTTTTACAACTTTGTATTTTCTTAGTTGAGTTTTTTCTTCCCCCGTAAAATGACTTGGAAATAATTTTTTAAGTTCTTCCATTGTTGCATTTACGATATCTTCGTCACTTCTATTAATCCAATCTTTTGCAGGAGCGAAAACTAATTCAAGCATTGATCTATTTGGATCTTCATATTCTTTACAGGTAATACTCATGTCTGCATAGACGCTTAAAAGAGGAGATCTACTGAATAATAAATGGTCAATATCCGTTAATTTTTTATCAAACCATAAATGAATATTTATTACAGGGACACCATTTAATCCATCCAATTTTGAAAAGGCATTTATACCTTTCCATTGTTTAGGTATCATCAGTTTAAACAAATCTACAGGCATTGCACTAACATATGCGTCTGCGGTAATTTCTTTCTTTTCATCTGAATCTAAGGAGGCAATTGTAAAACTTTTAACAGTACTATCTTCATTAAGATTGATTTTCCTTAAAGGACTTTTCATATGAACTTCTCCACCTCTGGCAGTAATATAGTCTACTATTGGTTGGCAAAGTCGCTCGGGCGGTGCTCCGTCAAGAAATGCCATTTTTGAACCGTTTTTTTCTTGTAAAAATCTATTTAAAGCTGTCAATAATACCGTTGATGAGATTTCATCAGGACCAATAAAATTGAGTGCTTTGCTCATAGCAATGAAAACTTCATCATTGACTCTTTCAGGAATATTGTGTTCTTTTAACCACTCTGTCCATGATTTGGAATCACATTTGTCAAGGTATTTTTGACCTCTAAGCATAGCAGGAACAAGTCCTAAGCCAAATAAGATTTTCTCATTCCATGAAAGCATATCATTATTACTAAGAATTGCTGTTACTCCATTTGCAGGAGCAGGAATGTCTGGGAAATCAAATCTGCTATAAGTTCCAGGCTCGGTAGGTTGATTGAAAATCATTGAATGACTTTTCCACTGTAGTCTGTCTTCTATTCCTAATTCTTTGAAAAGTTGAAGCATATTTGGATAAGCACCGAAAAATATATGTAAACCAGTTTCATACCAATCTCCATCCTCATCCTTCCAGGCAGCAACTTTACCCCCTAGGACATCTCTTGACTCTAGAACAATAGGGATATGACCATTATCGACAAGATATTTAGCACATGATAAACCTGCTAAACCGGCACCTGCAATTACAACACGCATTATAAAATAAAAAAATAAGTTAACACTTACAATGAAGCTATCCTAAAGTTAGAACATTATAGTTTTATTTGTTGATTATTTTTTAAATTATGGAAAAAATGCTTTTAAAATCAACTACTAGGCATGTCAGAATATTTACTGCTGATGTGGTAGATGACAATTTACAATTTCATCCAAGTAAATTAACCCTTGACTTAGACCCCGATAATGAATTCATTTGGAAAGAAGAGTCCTTAAAAAAAATAAATGAAAAATTTACTGAATTAATTGAAGAGAGAGCTGGCAAGAACTTAGACGATTATGAACTTCGAAAAATAGGCTCTGAACTTGAAGGTTTAATTAAATATTTGCTTCAAAATGGCTTATTGAGTTATAACCCAGAATGTAGAGTCATGAATTATTCAATGGGATTACCAAAAACCAAAGAAGTATTGTGAATAAATATCCTAACAGGGGTTCTAAACGAGGCCCTAACAGAAATTCTTACTCCTCAAATTTAAGGGGTGGTGAAAACTATATGCAGAGAAGTAGGAGATTATCTCCTCCTAATACTGAACAAAAAAATAATTTCAGTACTGGAACAATTGCTGTACTAGCAGGAGTTTTGATTTTAGGAGTAGGAATTGGAAGTGCAATAACTAGTACAACAGATGGAGGACAGGGTAATATTGCGAGTCAACAGCAATTAGATATGGCTGTACCGGATCCTGAATTTTGCAGGCAATGGGGCGCAAGCGCTTTCGTAATTGATGTAGAGATGTATACAACACTTAATCCTTCAACAAGTTTTGTAACACAACCTGCACTTCAACCTGGTTGTGTTATTCGAAGGGAGAATTGGACAGTCTTACAAAAACAAGGCGCCATTAGTAATGAAGACGTTAGGGAATGTAAGCAAAGAATGAATACTTTCGCTTACATTGGTTCCATAAGAGATAAACCTATAGTTAAATGCGTTTATCAGACTGATGTAAATGAGAATAAATTTATAATCAAGGGAGATGGACAAGCTGAAGATGGAGGTGTAGGAATTAACAAGGAAGCTATTCAGTTTTAAATCAAATTAATTTGCCTTAATGGACTTTCAGGACTTGCAAATTGAGGTAATATGTATTTTTTAAAGGCCTCTGAGGCTCTTGAAGTATATCTTGATGGATTTGTAATTAATTTAAGCTCCCTTTTAACCTCTAAATCAGTTACGAAGGGTTTATGAATCGAACCACCTGCTAATTCTCTTTCTATAGAAACAACAGGTAAAAAAGAAGCTCCAAGCCCCGATTGAACTGCATTTTTAATTGCTTCAAGAGAATTTAACTCCATTTCAATTTTTAATCTTTGGATATCAAGGCCAGAATCTTTTAAAAGTTTATCAACAACCTTTCTAGTTGTTGATTGAGAATCTAATGTGACAAAATTCATTTTATATAAATCCTCTTTCATTAGTTCTCTCTTGTTGGCAAGTGGGTGCTTTGTTGGTAATACAAGAGCTAATTCATCAGTTGCATAGGGAATGACTTCTAGCAAGTCTTCAAGATCGCTTGGTAATTGACCACCTATGATAGCTAAATCAATTTGACCATTTGCAACACTCCATCCTGTTCTTCTAGTACTGTGTACTTGAAGTTGGACTGATACATCAGGATACTTTTGACGAAAAATTCCTATCATCCTTGGCAGTAAATAAGTTCCTGTAGTTTGACTAGCTCCAATTATTAATGTTCCACCTTTCAAGCTATTTAAGTCTTCAATAGCTTTACAAGCTTCATCACATTGATTTAAGATTCTGTCGCAATATTCCAGTAATAGTTTGCCTGCTTCCGTTAAAAGTGCCTTTCTACCACCTCTATCAAAAATTGTGATTTCAAGTTGTTTTTCTAAATTTTGAATTTGTAAGCTGACCGCTGGTTGTGTGACATATAGTAAATCAGCAGCTTTCTTAAAACTTCCTTGAGCTGCAATTGCTTTTAATATTCTTAATTGGTCAAGTGTAAAGGGTAATTCTGGCATTAACTTATGCCTATTATAAAGAATGTTAATTCTAATACCTAAGCGTATTATTGTTAATAATACATAACTCGAATTTGTGAATTATATGGAGACTCACAAAACTTCTTTAATAATTTTGGGGTTAATATTAATCTTCGCAATTATTCATAGTGGAGGCGCTGCTCTAAGAAGTAGAGCAGAAGCTTTAATTGGAGCCAGATTATGGAGATTATGCTTTGTTTCTTTAAGCTTACCATCAGCAGTGTTATTAATAAGTTATTTCTTGGCTCACAGATACGATGGAATTAGATTATGGAATTTCCAAGGAAATAATTATGTTTTTTTGTTAGTTTGGATTTTAACTGCTATTAGTTTTTTATTTCTTTATCCTGCGACATATAATTTATTGGAAATTCCTTCAGTCTTAAAACCTAAAGTCAGAATATATGGAACAGGAATAATGAGAATAACAAGACATCCGCAAGCATTTGGTCAAATTATTTGGTGTTTAGCCCATACGTTATGGATTGGTACATCGTTTACATTCATAACTTCCTTAGGGCTTATTTCCCATCATCTTTTTGCAATTTGGCACGGTGATAAAAGATTAGAAATTAAGTTTGGAGAAGAATTCTTAAAGTTCAAAGATACTACCTCCATCTTTCCATTCGTCGCAATATTGGAGGGGCGACAGCAAATTAAAATAAAAGAATTTCTTAAATTGTCTCAACTAGGCATATTGATAGCGATCGGAGTGATATGGTGGTCTCATAAATATATAAATATTGCTGTTACAACATTTAATTCATCTTTAATATCTAAAATTTTCAATTAGCAGTTTAGAATTATTACATAAATAATATTTAAAATGCCTCAAGCCTCAGAAATTGCCTGGTTAATACCTGTCTTCCCACTTATTGGAGCAGTACTTTCTGGATTGGGCTTAATATGTGCAAACAAAAAAATTAATAGTTCAAGGGAACTTGTTTCTACCAGTCTTATATCATTTGTTGGTATTTCTGCTGTTATTAGTTGCAAGTCATTAATTGAACAAATAAATGGTTACCAATCAGTAGAAAAATTATTTGTTTGGGCAAGTGCAGGAGATTTCACCATACCAATGGGATTCGTTCTTGATTCACTTGGTAGCGTAATGCTTACGCTGGTATCCATAATTACGCTTTTGGTAATGATTTACTCTCATGGTTATATGGCTCATGACAAAGGTTACGTTAGGTTTTTTACATATTTAGCTCTTTTTAGTAGCTCTATGATGGGTTTAATTATTAGCCCAAATTTGCTAGAGATATATGTTTTTTGGGAATTAGTAGGAATGTGTTCTTATTTATTAGTAGGCTTTTGGTATGACAGAGATGGTGCAGCAAATGCGGCTCAAAAAGCATTTGTTGTAAATAGAGTTGGAGACTTTGGCTTGTTACTAGGAATTTTAGGCTTGTTTTGGGCTACAAAAAGCTTTGACTTTAACCAAATTGCATTAGGAGTATCACAATCAGTTTCAGAGAACTCATTGCCAGTTTGGGCAGCACTTTTACTTTGTTTTTTAGTATTTTTAGGTCCCATGGCAAAATCTGCTCAATTTCCTCTTCATGTATGGCTTCCAGACGCCATGGAGGGCCCTACTCCTATTTCGGCTCTTATTCATGCAGCCACTATGGTCGCTGCAGGAATATTCTTAGTAGCAAGGCTTCAACCTCTTTATTCTTTATTCCCCGTAATTCAATTCATTATTGCTTTAGTAGGTACTATTACATGTTTCCTAGGGGCATCTATTGCATTAACACAGATGGATCTAAAAAAAGGTTTAGCTTATAGTACTGTTTCCCAGCTTGGCTACATGATGCTTGCTATGGGTTGTGGTGCTCCAGTCGCTGGTATTTTTCACTTAATAACACATGCGTGCTTCAAAGCAATGTTGTTTTTGGGTTCTGGATCAGTAATCCATGCGATGGAAGAAGTAGTTGGACACCAACCTGTTCTCGCTCAAGATATGAGGTTAATGGGAGGATTAAGAAAAAAAATGCCTTTTACTTCTACAACTTTTTTAATAGGTTGCTTTGCAATAAGTGGTATACCTCCTTTGGCTGGGTTTTGGAGTAAAGATGAAATATTGGGGAACGCCTTCATTTCATTCCCCGCTTTTTGGTTTGTAGGCTTTTTAACAGCTGGGATGACGGCGTTTTATATGTTTAGACTTTATTTTTTAACTTTTGAAGGAGATTTCAGAGGGGAAAACAAGGAATTACAAAAAGAACTTTTATTAGCTTCTGAAGTTAATCTGGAGGATGATGAACATAACGAAGAGCATGGCTCACTTCACGAGTCTCCTTGGTCTATGACATTCCCACTTGTTTTTCTCGCCTTTCCCTCAGTAATTATTGGATTTATGGGTTTGCCTTGGGATAGTAAATTTGCGAACTTATTAGATCCAGAAGAAGCATTGATTGCATTAGAGTCATTTGAATTAAAAGAATTTTTACCTTTAGCTATCGCATCTGTTTTTGTAGCTTCAATAGGCATCACTATTGCTTATCAAGCTTACTTTGCTAAGAAAATTAACTTATCAATCTTATTTGCACAAAGATTTCCATCTGTAAATAATTTTTTATCGAATAAATGGTATTTAGACGATATTAATGAAAAGCTTTTTGTTAAAGGAAGTAGAAAACTTGCAAAAGAAGTTTTAGAAGTTGATTCAAAAGTTGTTGATGGAGTGGTAAATCTTACTGGACTAGTAACATTAGGAAGTGGAGAGGGTTTAAAGTATTTTGAAACCGGTAAAGCGCAATTCTATGCTCTTATAGTTTTTGGAGGAGTTATTTTATTGGTAGCTATATTTGGTTTTCAATCACCTCAATTAACTTAATTACAAATGTGTGTCTTCACTGCCATATGGATGAAAAAATCTAGATAATTTCTAGACTCTGTTTAAAGTCAATTTCTTATTCAATTGGGCAGCTATTTTTTTACACATTTTGCATTAAATAAATTAGGTACATTAGGTACATTAGGTGCAGGTTTATCTAATTTCCCTTGGCTATCTATTTCTATTCTTTTTCCAATTGGTAGTGCATTTTTGATACCTTTTTTCCCAGATAAGGGCGAAGGTAAAGAGGTTAGATGGTTTGCTTTAAGTATTGCTTTAATTACTTTTCTGGTAACTGTAGGGTCCTATATAAATGGTTTTGATGTGAACAATGAAAATGTTCAACTTAAAGAAAGTATAAATTGGCTTCCAAATCTAGGACTAACTTGGTCAGTTGGTGCTGATGGAATTTCAATGCCCCTTATTTTATTAACTAGTTTCATAACAGCATTAGCTGTATTAGCTGCATGGCCAGTAAAGTTTAAACCAAAGTTGTTTTTCTTTTTAATACTTATTATGGATGGAGGGCAAATAGCTGTTTTTGCTGTTCAAGATATGCTTCTATTCTTTTTAACTTGGGAATTGGAATTGTTGCCTGTATATTTACTTTTAGCCATCTGGGGAGGGAAAAATAGACAATACGCAGCGACAAAATTCATTATATACACCGCTGGGAGTTCCATCTTTATCCTTTTAGCTGCTTTGGCAATGGGTTTTTATGGAAGTGAAGTTCCAAATTTTGAGTTTTCTCATTTAGCAAATCAAGATTTTGGCCAAAACTTCCAAATTATTTGTTATGTGGGATTGTTGATTGCTTTTGGTGTGAAACTACCAATTGTCCCGTTGCATACTTGGCTCCCAGATGCTCATGGAGAAGCCACAGCTCCTGTTCATATGCTTCTGGCTGGAATATTGTTAAAAATGGGTGGATATGCACTCTTAAGGTTTAATGCGCAACTATTACCTGTTGCACATGCTCAATTCGCTCCATTATTAATTGTTCTTGGGGTAGTTAATATAATCTATGCCGCATTAACTTCTTTCGCACAACGGAATCTTAAAAGAAAAATTGCATATAGCTCAATTAGTCATATGGGGTTTGTTCTCATTGGAATAGGAAGTTTTAGTAGTTTAGGAACAAGTGGAGCGATGTTACAAATGGTTAGTCATGGATTAATTGGAGCAAGTTTATTTTTTCTTGTTGGAGCCACTTATGACAGGACAAAGACTTTAAAACTTGATGAAATGGGTGGAGTGGGCCAAAAAATGAGGATTATGTTTGCTTTATGGACTGCCTGTTCTCTTGCTTCGCTTGCCTTGCCAGGTATGAGTGGGTTTGTCTCTGAATTAATGGTATTTACTGGATTTGTTACAGATGAAGTCTATACTTTGCCCTTTAGAATAATAATGGCTGCTTTAGCAGCAATAGGAGTTATTCTTACTCCAATTTACTTACTTTCAATGTTACGTGAGATTTTCTTTGGTAAAGAAAATCAAAAGTTAATTCAAGATAGGAATTTAATTGATGCAGAGCCAAGAGAGGTATACATTATAGCCTGCTTACTATTACCAATAATTGGTATAGGTTTGTATCCGCGGTTAGTTACGGAAAGTTACTTGGCTACAGTTAATAACCTAGTTGATAAAGATTTAAATGCGGTGAAAAATATTGCAAAGACGAGTATTTTTTCTTCAAATAAAAAAAATCAAATATTTAAAGCACCAACTTTATAAGTTTTAAAATTCCTACTTATTGTTTTGCACAAAAATACATATAAAGATATCTTGAAATAAGCTTTGACAAATTAAAGTAACTAATTCTCAATCTATTGATAGGTCACAGTTAGGACCTAGATTATTGATAAAATTTCTACAAGATGCTGCTGGAAGGGGGGATCTTGATCCTTGGGATATTGATGTTATAAGTGTGATTGATAGCTTTTTGGAAGAATTTAACCAGAATTTTCAATATTCATCGAATGATCAAATTTCATATCAAAAGGACTTATCTGAAACAAGCGAGGCATTTTTTGCAGCCTCAGTATTAGTTAATTTAAAAGCTCAAGTTTTAGAATCTGATGTTTTTAAAGATGAAACATTAGGTTTTGAGGAAGAAATTGAGATGGATAACCAGGAATGGATTAATCAAGGATTTGATATGCCAAAATATCCCGAAAAATACCTTAGAAGAAGATCTGTAGCTCAACCTGTTATTCAACGTTCATCAACACTAGGAGAACTTGTTAGTCAACTTGAAGCCATTGCCGAAATAATTGAAACGCAAGATCTTTTGCTTATGAAAAGGAAAAGAAATAAAAAGTATTCTGATAAGGTTTTAATCTCTAAAGTTCAATCGCTAGCACATCGTGAAAAACTTCCTGAAACGACTAAAGCACTTGGTAAGTTTCTTGAGGGATGGGAAAAGGCATTGCAATGGATTGACTTTGAATATTTAGTAAATAAGTGGCAAAATGTGGTAAAAAGTGATTTGGATAAAGATAGGCTCGGTGTATTTTGGGCTTTATTATTTTTATCATCAGAAAACAAAATTGAAATAAAACAAAAAAATTCTCTATATGGACCAATACAAATAAAAAGAATTATTCCTGATGGCGAATTAGCTCAATTACCTATAGAGAACCTAGAGGTAGCAGACAGTTCATCTACTGCCGCTTAAATAGATGAGAGTAATAACGTATAATCTGTAAAAAGAGGTTTTTTAAGCTGATGAAGGCAATGATACTTGCAGCAGGAAAAGGTACGCGCATTCAACCAATTACGCATATTATTCCTAAACCCATGATTCCAATTTTACAAAAACCTGTAATGGAATTTCTATTGGAACTTTTAAAAGAACATGGTTTTAGAGAAATCATGGTTAATGTTTCCCATCTCGCAGAGGAAATTGAAAACTACTTTAGAGATGGGCAAAGATTCGGCGTAGAGATAGCTTATAGCTTTGAAGGAAGAATTGAAGATGGAGAAATGATTGGTGATGCTTTGGGTTCAGCGGGAGGTTTAAAAAAAATTCAAGATTTTCAAAACTTTTTTGATGAAACTTTCGTTGTATTGTGTGGTGACGCCTTAGTTGATTTGGATTTAACTGAAGCAGTGAAGAATCATAAACAAAAAGGTGCAATAGCAAGTTTAATAACAAAAAAGGTAACTCGAGAACAGGTAACTAGCTATGGAGTTGTAGTTTCTGATGAAAATGGGCGTATTAAAGCTTTTCAAGAAAAACCAACATTGGATAATGCTTTAAGTGATTCAATAAATACTGGGATTTATCTTTTTGAACCGGAGATATTCAATTATATTCCGTCAGGGGAAAAATTTGATATAGGATCTGATTTATTTCCTAAACTTGTTGATTTAGATTTGCCATTTTTTGCTTTACCAATGGATTTCGAGTGGGTAGATATTGGAAAAGTTCCTGATTACTGGAGTGCAATTAGAAATGTATTACTAGGAAAGGTAAGACAAGTAGAAATTCCAGGTAAAGAAATTAAACCTGGAGTTTTTACAGGTCTAAATGTTGCTGCAAATTGGGATCAAGTTGATATAAAAGGGCCAGTTTATATTGGAGGAATGACAAGAATCGAGGATGGTGCTACTATTATTGGCCCTTCAATGATTGGACCAAGTTGCTGTATTTGTGAGGGGGCAACAATTGATAACTCTATCATTTTTGATTATTCAAAAATTGGGAAAGGAGTTCAACTGGTAGATAAATTGGTATTTGGTAGGTATTGTGTTGGAAAAAATGGAGATCATTTTGATTTGAAAGATGCTTCCTTGGACTGGTTAATCACAGACTCAAGAAGGTTAGATTTAACTGAACCTTCTCCTCAGCAAAAAGCTATGGCAGAATTATTAGGCACTGATTTGATTAACATTCCAGATTAAGACCAGCTTTATCAAGTATTTCAGGGATAAGATTTTCTGATTTTACTGCCATTATATGTATACCCTCAGCTATATTAATATAATCTTTGGCTTGTTCTGAAGCAATTAATATTCCCTCTTTTAAGGGATCTTTTGCATCTTTGAGGCGATTTAAAATATTATCAGGTATATTGGCACCTGGTACAAATTTATTTATGAAAAGAGCATTTTTATATGATTTTAAAAGAAAAACTCCTGCGATTACTGGTATCTCAAGTGGACTACTTATTTCATTGCAAAAATTTATTAAGCAATTTCTATCCATAACTATTTGAGTTTGTAAAAAGTTTGCCCCAGCTTCCTTTTTTTTTCTGGTTCTAACTTTTAAACTTTTTTGATTGCGACAACTAGGATCAACTGCAGCACCAGAAAAGATGTCAGTTCTTTTATCTGGAAGTTGTTCAAAAGTGGGATCAATTCCTTGATTAAAGGCTTGGATTTGTTTTAATAATCGAACTGCTTCAAATTCATTAACAGCTCTTGTTTCTTGTTGATCTCCAGCTTTTACAGAATCTCCAGTAATACATAAAATATTTTTAATACCTAAAGCATTTGC
>MDTE01127147.1_pt1 | contig 12284 bp, 5 predicted proteins | sample 811231 | NCBI WGS metagenome assembly MDTE01 (sample SAMN05326651, study PRJNA326480) | marine metagenome | isolation source: seawater | place: Indian Ocean: Red Sea | collected 2010
CCTGGGCGGCCGGGTCGCGGGTGATCGCGCAGATAATTTCGCCCGCCTCGGTTTCGCCGTTGGGATAACACCAGATGTGCTGGCCGGAGACGATCGGTTCGGGGGCCTGGCAGCCGCAATCGGTCCAGCTGCCGGCGGCGGGATCGAAGCGGTACAGGTGCCCGTGGGGATGGGAGCCGAGATAGACGCGGCCGTCGCTGGCAACGAGGGGCGGGCCGGCAAAGCGCTGGCCGCTGACGGGGGGGAAGCCGTGCGAGGTGAGCTGCCGCGCCTGCGGTTCCCACGAGAGCAGCAGGTGGCCGGGCTGGTAGAGGCCGTGGTTGGTGGCCACCCACAGCATCCCCGTGGCCGGATCGGGGGTAGCGGTGAATTCGCGGCAGCCGACGGGGTGTTCCTCGACGACCCGACCGCTGTCGACGTCGATGGCGAAGAGCCAGGCCCCTTCCTGTCCCAGTTCGGCGCCCCACAGCAGATCGAGTTTGCGAACCGGATCGTGCAGCAGCCAGCCGCCGCCGAGCCAGCCGCCGACGACCGGACGGCCTAAATCGAAGTAGATGCCCATGAGATTCTCCCGGGTAAGACGAGGCTAAAATGTCCATTTACAAATTGTAATTTCAAGATTTTGAACTTTTTGGCAAGCACTTTCCCCATATAAATACGGGCAAAAGTTTTTTAATGCGGTTCCAGTCAACGGCGAATCGGGAGTTGGGCTGCCGGAGATAAATATTGACTTTGAAAACGGGGGAATGTATCTTACGAAGAGAGTTGTTCATGTACATATATGAAATAGGGGTAATGACGATGCCAAAATAGGCGATTTGACTATTGTAAAATAGGCGATTTGACTATTTTGGCTATACATGGTTTTTTATAGATTTGGAGCCGTGTGCGTCTCTTAAATGTAGGAATCAAACAACCCTGGATACGTATAACACCAACCGGGTTAAGGAGTGGTGTTATATCTTTTTGATCACGTAGACCAATATGGTTCCGCCGGATAAGGCAGTTTAACTGCTCTGCCTTTTTTTCGATAATTAGCTGAACGAGCCATAAGGAAAGGAGGTGAATGGCAAAGGTCGCAAAAAGGGCCTTGCAACTAGTTAGTTGCTTTAATTAGGTGTCCACGAGAATATATGAGTTCGCCTCGTGGTTGTGTTTTTTTAAACAAATGTGTATCGAATTAGCTTGAATTTCAAACTAAATCGGTGAAGGAGATTTAAAATGAAAAAGTCTTTGGTCCTCATGCTGGTAGCGGGTCTGGTAGTCGCTCTGAGCGGCGTTGCCAGCGCCCATATTGGCAGTGATATCTTTCCCCTTTACGAATTGCCGACCGCCGATCTGCCCGATCTGCAGGACGCCACTCTCGAAGACTGGGAAGATGTACTGCCCGGCACCTCCCTCGACCACAATTCGTTTGCTCCGTTGAATGTCGCGGATGGCGCTGGTATCAACCCCGAAGATTTGGCCTATCGCACTTTTATGGCTTGGAATAGCGCCGGCCAGCATCTCTGGGTGGCTATTGAGCGCGTTGATGACGTGTATGTCAACACCTACGAAGGTGGCGATCTCACGGGTCTGTGGCGCTTCGATAGTATCGAATTCATGGTTGACGGCGATCACACTGGTGGTGCCTATAATGGTTTCGGTGGCGATTACAGCGAGGAAGAGCAGAAGTTGCTGAGCAACTACCAGGCCCAGCAGTACGTGGCCATTGCCGAAGCTCCCGATGGCCGTACCCTGGGTTACCAGGGCCAGGGTCAAGCCTGGGTCACCCTGCCTCCCTACGCCGACGCCGGTGGTTTTTCGACGGGCGAAGCGCCCAATACCTCGGTGATCGAAATGATGGTCACGGCCTGGGACGAGTGCAACTGGGAAGGTCCCGCGATGAGCAAGCGCAGCAACCTGACGGCCGGCAACATCATCGGTTTCCAGTTCTCGATTCCCGACTTTGACACCGAGGCGGGTGCGTATCATGGTTTCCACACCCTTTCCGGGCAGCCCAATACCTGGCGTCTGGCCGAAAACTTCGTCGATGGCGAACTTATTGCCTGCGAGGGTGGCGACTGCGGCGCAGAGGCTGATGCGGGTGTAATAGGTACAGCTGTCAAGGCGGATTCCTGGGGCCGGATCAAGGCTAGTTTCCAATAGTCTAGTTTTCCGTCCCTTAATTTAGCCGATATTTAGCCGAAAAAGTGGGAAGAGGAACTCCTCTTCCCACTTTTTCCAATTTTACGGTTCCCGCGCATACAGCTGGCCTTTAGCAGTGTTTTTTACCGCCTCAAGTTGTTGCGAGAGAATCAGTCGGGCGCGTCTGGAATACGAGAAACCGCGTTGTATCAAGGTATTGTCAATGAGACTATTCAAGTCCTTTCTTCTGCTGGTCGTCCCGTTGGTCGGCCTGGCTACCCAGGTCGCAGCTCAGTTCTCCTACTTCTCGTTTCCAGGGGATATCTCCTGGCGCGAGGCGCGGCAGGATCCCTTCAATAAGGTCGAGTATTTCGAAAGTGTGGATTTCCGGTTGCGCGCGGATGGCATTGCCCCGCTGGACACGACGGTATTCGTGCATTTGCCCGCCTTTCTCGACACCATTGAATCTCTCGATCAACTTAGCTTCCAGCAGCAGGGGGAATACCAGAATTTCTATCGACGCGTGGCCCGCGACAGTGTGTTCGCTGCCCGCAGCATCGTCGACACGCTCGGGCAGACCCTGGTCGAGCAGGGCGATCTGCTGATTCCTGCTTTCGGTGATTTTCCACGCGATCTGGAAGCAATTCACCAGCTGCGGCAGGCCGGTATCGACAGCATTCACGCCCTGGTCAGTATACCGCGTGCCGTGCTGTGGCCGCGCGAGCCTCAGGTGCGCCAGGATCAGGGCCTGCTGGCTTCGCCCACTATCTACGAGCGCCAGCTCAATAGGCGCCAGCAACGCGACTTGCTCGAGGCCCTGATCGACGATGATCCAATGGATTCGTTTTACCGGATCGATGCTCCCAATCGGCCGGTGGAAAAACGCGCTGTAGTGATCATTATCGATATGGTTTGGCGCTTTCCCATAGGGCTGGTCCGCTTCTATCCGCGTCCTCTGGACAATCCTCTGCCGATCGTCGCCTTCGGACTGGAGGCGCACGATGGGATCGCCTACAAAAGGGGACAGGGTATGTCGGTAGCGCAGCGCGGAGGTGCAAATTACGCCCAGCTTGGAGGCGAGTTGACATTTACCGAGGGGACCCTACCGGTGTACAACCAGTTAATGCTGGATCAGAGCAACGAGGTCGACACCGTGTCCGTGTTGCTGGAACCTCCCCAATACATGAAAAGTTTCAAATTTCGCTCGCTGACCGGGTTGGATTTCGACATCGCCGAATTCGAGGCCTTCAACTATGGTTTCCGGCCCAGGGCCTCGTACACGAGCAAGCCGCTGCCGCTCGATCAGAATGCCATCGCGGATCTACAGAGTTATTTGACTGGCGATCTGTCAAAACGGGAGTCTTTGTATCGGCTCAAGGGAGGTACGCTGGGGCGCGTGTTCTGGGAAGAAGAAAAGATCGGAAAGGCGGATAAATCCACCGCTATCGTCAGTATGCAAACAGGTCTGACCCCCGAGCCGCTAATCTTTTACCGGCTCAACCGCAATGGCGATGTAGTAGAGTGGCGCCCCGATGCCGAAGTGCCCGATCGCCGTGCGGACAGTCCTAACTTTGGCCAGCAGGTGAACCTGGACAACCCGCTATTGCGCGCCAGCGCCCGCGATATCTGGAATGCCCTTTCAGACGAGGAGCGCGCTGGTGCACAGACTACCTTTCCCGAGTACATCGATCCCGTTATCGTTCCAGCGGCCAACAAGAAGGACCGTTTCAGCAACGAGTTGCCGCGCATACCCGATCCGATCTTCTGGAGTGGTTTTCAGCCTCTCAAAAACGGTCAGCGCATCATCGTGCCCGGGGAGCGGCCTTTCTTTCAGCTGCGCGTCAATTTCACCAGCGATGAGGCCGGTGCGGCCACTCTCATCCGCAATCTGCGCTTTGAGCATTTGTTCCCGCCCGTCGTTCAGGAGGTGAGGGCCGAGATCGTGCCGGCGGCGGATATCGAGGCGGGTAAAGATACCCTTTTTACCTATGCCTTGCGGCCGAAGATGCAGCGGAGTGACCCGGGTTTCAACCGGGTGTGGATATCCACCCCGACGGAGGCCCCCGAGGATGAGATCTCGGTTGATTTTGCCTACGGTATCGAGGAGTTGAAGCGGCGTGAACCGCAGGAATTCGAGATCCATGCGCGAACCGATAGCTTCTTCGTGCTCGAATTTCCCAAGGTTGATTTCGACCAGGTCCGGAACGATTCGCTGGTGGTCCTGGTCCAGTTCAGGAACCGGGTGCTGGATGTAAAAACCTCATTTTCGGGTTTTGTCTACCTCGATGAAGCCGGCGAGCGCGACAATACGGAATTCAGTGCTCTCGTGTCGGTATTTAAAGAAAATCAAAGTACCGGCCAGGTGGATACGCTGGCGCAGATTTTGCCCCAGCGCGTCCTGGAAGGGGACGCATTGTCATACACCGGGGCGCAGGGAGACCGCAATTCTCTCAGTGTGGTGACCAGTGTCGCGCAGGATATAGACGATGTGATTGCGGGCGTAGATGTGGGCCCCAATCCCTTCACCCCCAACGGCGATGGGGTCAACGATGTAGTGAATATTTCCTACGATATCCTGCGCGTGGTGGAGCCGGTTCCGGTGAGCGTGGAGATTTTCGATCTCTCGGGCCGGAGCATAAGGCGTCTGACCATGCTACGCAAGGTAGGGGCTTTTGCCGAAACCTGGGATGGGCGCAACCAGAGCGGTGCGCTGGCGGCGCCAGGGATGTATATCCTGAAGCTCAGCGCCGCAACCGATGCCGGCGATTTTGCCTCGACCAGGCTGGTGGCTCTGGTCTATTGAAAAAATTTCTCGCTCAAGGCGGATAATACTATCAGTGGAGTTAACAGGTCTATGAAAGCCTCGAAAGCTTCGAAATTCGCGCTGTGGAGCGCGGTGCTGGGACTCGTGTTGGCATCGGCGCTGGCGGCACAGGATGCCTTTGAGTTCCGCGGCGACCAGATTTATGTGGATCGGATGTCCCACTGGCGCAACTGGATTGTACAAAATAGCATGGTGCGCGATATGGCTGCGCAGATCGACTCTTCGGGGCTCTTCGATATCACGGTGGCCGGGCTCAAGCCGCGCTACTTTTCGGATGTCAAGAATTACGTGCTGGATCTGGATCAGTACGATTATATTGACGGGATACGCTTCGGGGGCCAGAGAATTTCGGGCAATATCGGCGCGCGATCCAATCCGCAGCTGGCGCCCAACGTGGGCGACGGAAATATCGCCACCTATTGGGAACCGGACAGCCTGGATTACGCGCCGACCCGTTTGCGCAACTGGCAACTGGAGCTGGATCTGGGCCGTGCGGTGTGGGCCGATAGTATCGTGGTGTTATGTCCGCCGGTAGAGTCCGAAGACGAGGTGCTGGTCCCATTGATTCCCGACGATGCCGCCAAGTTTGCCGATCTGAATGTCGAATCACAGGTGGCGGTGAGGAGGTTTGCACGCCACATCGCGCTCGATTCGCTGGTGGCGACGATCAGCCTGTTAGACGCCAGCGGAGATACGCTGGTGCGTCCCGGCGACGTCTTGCTGCAGGCCGGGGCTTCGCTGCCATCCAGCCTCGAGACCATGCGGCAATACAGGCAACTGGGCATCACCTCTATTGCCGTCCAGGGAGGCGAGGATCCGGGAGATATCCCCAAGCTCTTCGCGGTGGAAGTGTCGATGGGAAAACAGGCGGGGGATACCTCGAGCAAGAACTACCGCTTCGACGTGGTGGGCCGTGGTTCGTCAGCTGAGGGTCAGCGCCGTTTCGTATTTCCGCTAGAGCCGCTGGACAAAGCCGATTTCGATGGCGACGGCAACCCGGACCCGGAGGGTACATTTGTCCACTATGTGCGCTTGTCGGTGTTTGACAGCGATTTCCTTCAAAAGCAATTCCTGGGCAAAGGGGAAGAGGGTAAACGGGCTTTTGACGAACTGTCGAAAGAACGCCGTGGTCTCCGGGTTTTTCAGCGCTTGACCGCCGGCGGCTACGTAAAGCGAATCAACCCGCTGCTGGGTGACGATGGCAACGTGCTCAAGTCCGATGAGAAGATCTACGAGGAACTTTCTGATGATGAGAAGGGGCCAATTCTCTATTTCAAGCGCGAATTGCCGCGGGTGGCGGAAATCCAGGTCTGGGGTGCCGGACCAAACCTGGCGTATCTGCCGGAACGTCGGGCTGGTGGCTCGTACGAAGATGGGGGACGGGGTTCTCCGAACCTGGGGACGGATGGAGTCTACATAACGAAGTGGTATGGAAACGCGTGGGACCGGAAATATTCGACGGGTTCGGGGGGGCAGGACCAGCTGGTTTGTTGCACCTGGTGGATGGATCTGGGGGTTACCTTCTGGATCGACAAGATTTTCCTGGGAATGATTACCACGCATGAGACGAGCAGCGAGGGGGCGATTTTCGGCCTTCACATGCTGGGCTCGGATGGGACGGTCCTCAAACCGCTGAGCATGTTTGCCCCCGAGGATTTCTACCAGCTGGAGTCTGGTCTGGCCTGGTCGGATCTCGTCAGCGAGATTCACAAGAACAACCTGGAATACCGGGCCCGCATTTTGAAGGAGGAATTTCCGCTGCGCAAATTGCGCTTCTTCCAGTTGCGCAACGACGATCCGACCGGAGCGCGTTCCGGCGGCTATAGCGCGCCGGGACACTTTAACGAGTTGCAGATGTTCGGGCGGGGATATCCCGCCAGCGTGTCCATTACTTCACCGCCAATCATTATGCTGCCAGGGGTGCAAGAAGAAGATGCAGCGACCGTGAAGCAGCGCCGGGTGCTGGCGCAGATCGGTTGGGACGGGGAAGCGCTGGTGCACGAGAAAGATGCGCAGACAGGGCTGGATATCGAGATCGCGGAGCCGCTGGAACTTCATCCGGAAGTGGAGCTGGCGATCCGGACGCGCACCAGCGATACCATCGATTCTCTGCTGAGCTACTACGAGGTGATCGGGGCCGGGACGAAGAACGAGAAACGCAATGAGGTAGATTTCGAGGCTTATGCCAGTCAGTTAGCTCTATGGGAGGAATTCTATGCATGGGAAGCGTTGCCCGACAAGAAGACCCTGAGACTGCGTGCGCACCAGACCGACCGCGATGACGACGGGGACGGGAGCGTTGACGAAGACCCGATCGATGGACTGGACAACGATGGGGACCGGCTCATCGACGAGGATGGTCAGACAGGTGACCAAGGGGGACCGAACCATCAGGGTAATATCACCCTGATTAAACACAAGCGCAGGCAGGACGACGATGGGGACGGAGTAGAGGACGAGGATCCGATCGATGGGCGGGACAACGATGGGGATTGGCTCATCGACGAGGATGGCAAGCATAAACGGGCGCCGCGCACCACGGCAGAACTGGTGGCGACTCCCTATTTTGCGGGGTGGAGTCCGTGGAGCGAGCCCTATCAGCCGACGGCGCAGGGCAATATTGCGCCGATAACTTCTCCGAGCCCGCGCAAATTCATGCAAGTGCGGGTGGATATCAACTCGAACGATCCGGAAGTGACCGCGCGGGTGAAGAGTTTGCACATTGATCTGGCGCCGCCGATTAGCACGGAACTGGCAGGGGAACTGGCCGTGGTGACTGAGATGCGCGAGGATCTGCTGGCGCAGACCGCAGACTACGGGCCGCCCTGGCAGATTCCACCGCTGGAGCATCAGCCATTCTCGTATTTTTTGCGGGCTGCCGGACCGGATCCAAATGTGGCCGGAGTGGCCGAAGGCTTCGACGAAATGTTGTTGCTGACACCCACGGCGGCGGAGTTGGTGGGAGTGCGTTTGGGGACGGTAAGCGTCACCGAGATCGGCGGCGGCCGGGCTTCGCAGACGGAGTTTGTCCAGGCCTTTGTGCTCGACGAAGCCGAGGGCGTCTTTAAGGACCGGGATAGCGGCTTGGTGCTGCCGGTTTACAGCTCTAAGGATTCGCTGCGAATCGTGTTTCCCGCGTCGATCAACAAGGGTTTCACCGAGAAGAAAAATGCGCTCGTCGAGGTGCAATTTCGGACGCGAACCCTCAAGGCTGGAACGGAGTTCAGGGCCTTCGTGCGGGATTCGCAGGATGCGCTCGCAATTTTTCAGCGCGTGGAGGCGGAGGGCCGTGACGCCACGGAATTGGTAGACAGCCAGACGGCGCGGCCGACCATTTTGCATACGGGCGAAGTAGTCGGCGAAGTGGTGGTCCCAGCGGTATTCACGCCGAACGGAGACGGGATCAACGATGAACTGGAGATCCAGTTTTCGGTGCTGCGGTTGCGGGAAGACCGCCCGATATCCGTAGCGTTTTTCGACCTGGCCGGACGTCAGGTGGGGCGTGCGACACCGGCCAGTGGCCGGGAAGAAGGTCAGAGCGGACTCCTGAGTTTTAGCTGGGACGGCCGCGACAGCGCCCGCAAACAAGTTCCACCGGGAATATACTTGTGCCGGATTGAGCTGCAGAGTGATGCCGATGATATAAGGGTCAGGCGGATTGTCAGCGTGGTTTATTGAGGCCTGGTTCGAGCGGCATCATTCATTAACAAAAGGGAGGAAAAACGTGTCCAGGGAAGTCGGTATACTCATTGCTCTCTGTACCTTGTTTCTGGCAGGCGTGGGGCAAGCTGCAGAAGATTTCGGTGCCCGTCTGGGGGTGCGGCGGGGTGGAGAAGTAAATTTTGAGCCCTATGGTTCCGGAGTCTTGTTCGATGCCCTGGATCCAGCAGTCAAAAAGTGGTACGTGCCGCAGGAACTCTTCACCGAATACCAGTGGAAGCAGTGGGAATACACCAACTATGCTCGTTCCCCTTACGAAAGGTATGTGGACACGGCTATCGAAGGTGACTATTTCTACGATATTTACGGGGGCTTCCTGACCAAGGGCTGGCTGGTATTCGACTGGTCGGTCGAAGAGCCCGAAGCGGCTGGTAGTCGACTGCTCAAGACCTCGAAGTTCAGTGATTTCTTTAGTCGTCTGGTGGTGTCTTCGGATTCCAGAGGGCAGTATTTTGCCAGTGTTATGGTGGGCGAAAAAATTCGCACGACCTTGACGCCCCTGACCCTGTCCAAACCGATCTTCGATGGCATCCAGGCCGATCTGGCCACCGACAAGTACCAGGCGACAATTCTGGCTTCGCGGCCCAGCGGTTTCAGGAGCGAGGCGACAACTCCCAACGAGCGTTCGAATATAACCAACCTCGTGGGTGGTCGTTTCGTAACACAGATCGGCGATTTCGTCAAAATGGGTGCCACCTATGTGAACGTCTTCAACGCGCGCACCCGCGGCCAGGCCTTTCAGGGCAATCCGCTCAAGGGATCCCTCACCGAGGCGCAGAACGCTGATATCACCGAGATCCGCATCCGTTTGAGCGACGATTCTCCCGACGATCTCGAGGGCGGAACGGCGTTCTTTATGGAGGAGGTGATCATCGCAACCAAGGATGGTCAGCATATCAGCAACCGCCGCCGCCTGCAAAACGACGACGGCACCGAAAGCTCGATTCTGGAGTACCGTCCGCAGATCGAGGGCGGATTCCAAAAGGAGGGTTTTCGCACGGCCGATGGCCGTGAGACCATCACCTTGAGGTACCAGTTGGATGGTCCTGAGTACAAAGCTGCCTTCGGACCGCCGGCGGCGGAAATCGAGAAGCTCGAGTTCCGCCTTTTATTGGCCAATGACTACCGCATCGACATCACTTCCAACAACCAGACGAATAGCAATAACCAGCCGGTTTTCCTCTCGCAGGGCATGCCGGAGCGCACTATCCGGGCGGCTGGAAACGTGAAGGACGGCTCCAACCAGAACTTTGTACAAATTGCCTACGGATTACCTACGGCCAATGAAATATTTGGCTTCACCCTGGACGTGCAGAACGCCGCTGGCTTCGACCTGCAGGCCGAGTACGCGCGCAATCGGCAACACAAGCGTTTCCCGCGCTTCAACCAGTTCGATCCCACCAAGCACACGCATGCAATGGAGCATGCAGATGCCTGGCTGGTCAATGTGTCGAGGCGGCCCTATCCCCTGTTTTTCTACGGCGAAGCATACAGCATGGATCCGAACTACAGCACCAGCTCGTACATGGTGCTGGAGCGTGGCGATACCGGGCCGGTGGACTACGATTCCCAAACGCTCGCGGTCTACGAACTGGTCGACGACAACGACGACCAGGATCGGGAGGTCGACTGGCAGCGTCGCGGCCAGGGAGCCGCTGATCGCTTCGTCTTTCCAGGTTGGGACGAGAACAACGACTTTATCGCCGATTTCAACCAGAACCACATCGAAATTACCCGCCCCAATTTGAAGCCGGACTGGGAAGAGCCCTTCCTGCGCTACAATGTGGATCGGCCCCAGTTTCTCTTCGGCGTGGATATGAACAACAACGGAGTGGTCGACCGCTTCGAAAACGACAACGAGCCCGACTATCCCTACAAGCGGGACCGGCGGGGCTTCAATATTTACGGGGGTTCGTTTCTGGGACCGTACGCCCGGCTGGCGATGGGGCGCTTGGAAGAATGGCAGTTGGCCGACGACCGCAGCAGCACCATGAACTACGCCCTGCTGACCTATGAACAGGATTTTGCCCAACTGGGCAAGTTGCGGATCTACGAGAACTTGCGGCGGGTAGAGGACGATATCAAGGACAACCTCCTGGTCTGGCGGATCGCCGACGGGATCGCCGGGGAGATCGTGCCGCGCGAGGATCCACTGCCGGCGCGCGATGCCTGGGTGAACACGGTGTATCTGCAGTTCGACTACGGGCGCTCCGAGCGCTTTAACTTCATCAGCAAGTTCAAGTACGAGTTCTTCAAGCAGGTGGGCTATGATGACTGGCAGGCCAATTCCCGCATCCTGCCGGGCGAGGATATTCGGGAGACGTCTAGTTTTCTGGGCTTGATAAACAAGATCGATTATACCCAGCAGATCGGGCAGCTGGTGATCCAGCCGCGCTGGAAAAGCGAATTTCACCGCTACGTGCCCATACTCAAAGAAGACCCCTTCGAAAAGTCGACTACCGAACTGCGCGAGTCGGGGTTCCTGATCGTGCGCTACCCGCTGCTGCCGCGAACCACGCTGCAAGCGGGCACCGAGTACTTGTGGACCAAGCAATACCGGGAGAAAGCCAAGAATACCTTGCAGGGATCGCCTCGCACCGAGATGATCGGCGCCCTGCAGATAACGAATCGTTCCGCATACCAGGGATACGAGATTTATACCCAAATGGGTTTGCGCGTCTCCCGAATCGATATCGACTTTCTGGAGAGCGCGCAGACCGAGACCTTCCTGTTCTTCACGATTTACGCTGGATTCGGAGATTAAATCATGCTTAGAACGAGTATCACGATCGTTTCCCTGGGCGTTCTGCTCGCGGCCTGTTCTTATCGCCCTTACGCCGGCAATGTCAAACCTCTGGGCGAAGAGCACCAGGCGGCGGGGGTGAGCGTGGCGGACGATGGAACGGTTACGCACAAGCAGGGTCGTCTGGAAATCAGGTTGCGGCCGATGAGCGATGAGGAACTGAACCGCCAGTTTGCAATCAACTCCCAGCAGGGCGCTCGTTCGACCAATCCCTATACTTTCGGCAACAGCAAGTATTTCATGACCGGTGAAACGCCCCGGCGCTTTACGGTTTTCAAGCTGTCAGTGAAGAATTACGAGTATCCAAAGGTCCGTCTGGCCGGCGATATGGTAATGGCAAGCAGCAATGGGCGCAAATACTACGCCCTGACCCTGCAGCAGCTCGATACCTACTATCGGACATATGCCCAGGCCTACAGAGGCAATGAATACTTCGATTACAAGCAGCGTCGCTCCATTCTCAAAAGTACGTCTTTCCCTCCCAGGGATATTTTCAGCGGTCAGGAAGAAGAGGGATTCATCGTCTTCAAACCTCTGGCCGACGACGTCGAGGATATCAGCGTCACCATCGAGGATATTGTCGTGCGCTTCGATTTCAGGGGCGAGCCGGCGGAGAGCATCGAGGCCAGCTTTCAGTTCGAACGGGATGTTGGGGTCATCTATCCAGACGGACGGATCGATTTGAGCAGCCAGTAATAGGACTGAAATTCGGATAAAGTGCTCCACTCCGGGATAATGGTCATATACCCGCGTCAAGGCCCTGGCGCGGGTATTCTTTACCCGGCTGCTAAGATTTTTTTTGCATTTCAG
>MDTE01082092.1_pt1 | contig 12283 bp, 7 predicted proteins | sample 811231 | NCBI WGS metagenome assembly MDTE01 (sample SAMN05326651, study PRJNA326480) | marine metagenome | isolation source: seawater | place: Indian Ocean: Red Sea | collected 2010
GGAAATTCCTCTGAGATTTTTTCATAAACCGGGCCATATGCCCTACATGGGCCGCACCACTCCGCCCAAAAATCTAATATTACAAGCTCATTATTTTCAATAGTTTCAGTAAATATTGGCTCGGTGATCTCTAATGTTGCCATGGGATATGCTTCACTATGGGGTCTATCATGTCATCGATTCAAAAATCGATAAGCCGTTTAATTCATGTGCTATGCAATAGAGGGTACATAATGCGCAGACAGATTGTGGCGGGGATGATTCTTGGAATTATGCTACTTGCACCGTGGTCTCTATCTGGAACTATTCTTACTGAAAGCGATATTGAAAAGGCTGGCGCTCGTTCAAATGGAATCGTAATTTCTGAATTATTTATTAGTCCGAATAATCTAGTTTCTAATGAATCATCTGGAAATATGAATATCTATAACGCAACTGATTGGAATGGTGATGGAGAATATGGCAAGTATAGCGATCAATTCATTGAAATTTGGAATTCTGGCACTTCGACTGTAGACGTATCTGATTGGATTTTATCGACCACCAGCGGAAGTCCGCCTTGCCAACTTGCTTGGAATACCAATATTTCTGCAGATCAAAGAATCGTTGTTTTTAGGGCAGATTCAGACCTCGATTTGAGTTACTTTGATGGTGAAACTGTTTCGATTAGCGATGATTCCTCCAATTTAATTGATACAATGTCCTTTCCGGCTACAGACTCCAGTTATGGTAAATCATACGTCGAAAATTCAAACGGAGATTTGGTAAAAGTCACTCCTACTCCTGGTTGGGGACCAAATGATAACGGAACCTACACTGTTGGTCAAAACATTGTGAAGTGCTTCAAAATAACAAATACTGACTCATCAAAAGCCTTCCTACTCAAGGGTAGAGTAGTTACAATGGATGGCGAAAATAATGTCATTAATAATGGAAATGTAATGATCAGAGATGGAAAAATCACCGGTGTTTGGGCTTCTAATTCCAACCCTCCAGCAGGAGTGGACTTTAGCGATGTGCCTATTGTTGAAACCGGAGGTACAATCTATCCTGGCCTAATGGATTTGCATAATCACGTCCACTATAATCACATTCCACTATGGGATTTTAATGTTCATCTAAGCGATTCTCAGAAGTCTGATGAAGGCGGTTATACCAATAGATACCAATGGGGCAATAATTATGATTACGGGCCAAGCATAACATGGATGAAAACCAATATCCAATCCTCATACCGATGGGACATGGCAAGTGAACAGATGAAGTATGCTGAAGTTCAAGCTGTTTCGGGCGGGGTTACTGCAATGCAGGGCTCTCCAAGTTCAGGAACTCAAGCATGGGATAGTATTCTATCTCGCAACATTGAATTGTATAATTTTGGCCAAGATGGAATATCAACTTGTGCGGTTTGTGGTGCTGCCGACGATGATTATACTGGAAGCCATTTGATTAGTCAAAGCGAATCAGGAACACTCAATGCATGGTTTGTTCATTTATCTGAAGGTGTAGACCAGTCAAGTAAGAATGAATTTGATTCCCTTTGGAATAAAGGATTGATACTCGATGAGACCGTTGTCATTCATGGAACTGCTTTGGATTCCTCACAATTTAGTAAAATGGCAAGTGTCGGCTCTGATTTGGTATGGTCACCATTGTCTAACCTTCTGTTATATGGTGATACAACCGATGTAGTTGCTGCTGACCAAGCAGGTGTGAAAATTTCAATTTCACCAGACTGGGGTCCAAGTGGCTCAAAAAATAACCTTCATGAATTGAAGGTTGCAGACATGTGGAATACTAACAACTTAGGCGGTCATTTCAGTAACTACGAATTGGTCGAAATGGTAACATCAAACCCTGCCGATACTACTGGATGGACCCAATTTGTTGGCAGAGTAAAGGCTGACCTTTACGCTGACTTAGTCGTTATCGATACCTTCCATGAAGATCCATATCGCAACTTAATTGAAGCAATCGATGCGGATGTGGCTCTCACTGTTGTCCAAGGCAAGGCTGTCTTTGGTGATGTAGACATCATGCAACAATTACAAGGAGATGACTGGGAGTATGTTAACGGTTCAGGATTCCAAAAAGCAGTTGATGTGACTTCAATGACCGAAGTTGATGGAAGTCAAACCTTTGCCGAAATTGAGGCCGGTTTAGCAATGGCAATGCGCCATGAATATGAGGACATGAAGGCTAATTGGGTTGAATTTAATGGTGATACTGATGAGGAAATCAATGCTTGGCTAAATACCACCTTCGACGGCAAGGATCCGAGTAACACCGGTGTTTCTCAACTCAAAAATATGACGCTAGATCCAATATTTACCACAGGTGATGCTCGTTATTTCGATGTAATAAATCGCTCAACCCATGCAAATTTCCACATTGATCTATCAAAACTATACGATAACTATTACACTGTAGAAATGGTAAATGGGGATAGAACGAATGTTAATGTCCAACTTCCTGATGATGTTCCTAACACTGGCAACAATGGAAATGATAACTCTGGCGGGGACAATACTGTTTTACCCGGACCGGGAGATAATTCTGATAATTCCGACTCAACTCAAATCCCAGATGCTCCTAGCAGCAGTGAAGATGAGTTCTATGATGAAACAGAGGCTGATGAGGAAACCAAACGTCAATTAATTCTTATTTTGGTTGTAATCCTTGTAGGCATGATGTTCGGTCTCTATGTTATCAGCAAGACTGGAGGGGATGATTTACTTGAATCCGGAGAGGTAGTTATAGAGAAGATGTGGGATGAAGATAATCCTGAGCCCATATCTGAAGAGAATTTTAATGACACCTCGGACTCAATCCAAACAGATGAATCATCTAATGAGGAAACAGATGCTACCAAGCAAAAAGTTGCTCGAGCAATGAAGAAAGCCGGACTATCTGCAGTTAGGATGTTTGCCAAGATTGACCAGACATCAGACGGTTTTGTTTCTAGAAGAGAACTTAGAACTGCGATTACAGGAATGTTAAAAGATGAAGTTAAGATGAAAGATTTGGATGCAATGATTACTACTTTCGATAAGAATGGCGATGGAGTAATTAGTCTTGATGAGTTCCTTGAAGATATGGAAGAAAAGCAACCTGAAACATTTATTCCTAAATTGCCAAAACTTGCTCCTCCTCCTAAGGATGATTAAGCTAAGTCCCAAGTTGGACCATCTGCAGAATCAGTAACTATAACTCCCATTTCATTCAGCTTGTCTCTGATTCTATCTGCTTCGGCCCAGTCTTTGGCATTTCTCGCATTGGTTCTCTCGACTAGTAACGCCTCTACCTCTTGGGCAATCTCCGCTCTTCTAGGGTCTTCTTCGGGTTCAAGAAGAGCAAATTCTCTAGTTGGCAGAATTCCGAGAACGGTTCCAGCGGTTTCTTCAAGCAAATCGACAGCATAATGTGCGAATGCATTCTTATCTTCATCATCGAGATCAGTTTGCAAAACTCTACTTATCTCTCTGACCATTCCTAACACTTTAGCAACTGCTTCTCTGGAATTGAAGTCATCATCCATCGCATTAGCGAATCCCTCTCCCATCTTTTCGAGTAAGCCTAATGATTTGCCTAGAGGTAGAGGTGAGGTCAAATCAGCTTGAGGCAGCGAAACATGAGACTGTTTTGACATATTTTGCAGAGACTCAATATAGCATTGTAGAACCTTATTGTAATTTCTTTCTGCATCCTTAAGTAAGGATTCATTCATATCTATTGGGGAGCGATAATGTGCATTGATTAATGCAAATCGCAAGACCATAGCATCGACTTGCTGAAGAATATCTCTGATAGTCCAGAAATTACCCAATGATTTGCTCATCTTTTCTCCATCGATGTTTACAAAGCCATTGTGGAGCCAATGATGAACTACTGGACTACATCCAGTGTGACATTCACCTTGGAAAATTTCTGCTTCATGGTGAGGAAATCTTAGGTCATGCCCACCACCATGGATATCAAATTGAGAGCCGAAATGATCTAAGGACATCGCTGTACATTCGATATGCCAACCCGGGCGTCCAGCCCCCCACGGAGAATCCCATGTCGGCTCTCCAGGTTTGGCAGATTTCCAGAGTGCGAAATCTTTGTGATCTCTTTTACCAGAGCCTGTTTTTTCTACTCTTCCTCCTGCACCGGAACGAACTGCGTCAATACTTTGTCCAGTCAAGACACCATACTTTTCTGGTGCTGATTCGATATGGAAATAGACGCCATCATCCGCTTGATATGCATGACCTTTATCGATTAGGTCTTGGGTAATTCTAATCATATCATCGACATATTCAGTACATCTTGGATAGTCGTCTGCTCTAAGGATATTCAGAGCGTCCATATCCTCATAATAGCCTACAATGTTTTCTTCAACTATTTCTCTCCAATCCTCACCGGTCTCTATTGCTCTGTTGATAATTTTATCATCAATATCGGTAAAATTCTGTACATAGTGAACATCATATCCTGAAAATTCCAACCACCTGTGAATCAAATCAAAAGCAAGATAACACCTTGCATGACCTAGATGACACTTATCATACACTGTAACTCCACAAACGTACATCGAGACTTTTCCAGGCTCCATTGTTGTAAATGGAACTTTTTCTCTACGACGGGTGTCGTGCAGGCGTATAGGCATTGGATTCATTCCGTGGAGTCAGCCTTCTCACTTGAAGGTTATACATGATAGCCTCTAGGATTGTATAAAGGCGGAACAAATGAAGATTCACGAAAATGGTGTAAGTGTTGGACCTGTTCGTCTTACTGACTTTGAAATTGCGCGTATAAGTTGGCTTCTACCTGCAGTTACAGTTCCGTTAGCAATGCTTGTGCATATCTTACTAGGGAATGCTAGAACATTTCCAATATTTATTTCAGAATCCGACTATCCTGGTTTAGAAAGATTTATTTTTACTTCTGGGCTATTTTTTGCCGGATTCATACAGACGATTTTTGCTTACCGAATGTGGGCTACTATGAAAAAAAATGGGCGTAAAAAACTGATGCATCTAACCCTAATCTTTGGATTATTCACTGGAAGTAATCTAATGATTATGTCATTCTCTGATATGTATGATCACCTAACATTGCATGTAATAACGGCATCAAATGTGTTTCAAGGTGGAATTTTATGGGCACTTCTTGCTCACATTTCTCTTCCTAATGCGAACAAAAAAGGTAGAAAAGTACGCATTTGGGGAATGATGATTTCTTTGGTTTCATACGTAATCATGACTCTAAGTATCATTAGTGCTGTCAAGGATTTAGAAAATTACGGACTCGAGCAAGATACGATTCTTACATTAAATTCAATCCAATCTGCGATAGATGTTGCTGCAATTGCAGAATACGGATTATTTATCGGTTTAATTGTAGCACTTTATTCATTTGAATTTGACTTCAGAAAGAAATTAGATGAATCAGAGTAATGCATCCTTGAGTGAAATCAGGTGATTCGACATATCGAAAACCTCGGCCTCTTTTTTGGTCATATCTCCGACTTCTATTGCTTTAGCAATAACCTTTGAAGTCGCTTCTGGATGATATTGAACAGTTCTAATGTTTCTAGTTGGATGCTTGCAAGCAACAATTGCACAATGTTCAGATTTTGCAATAACTTCCATTTCTCCAGGATCAGTTACGTGGTCTTGATGAGTAAATAATGCATTTACTTCTCTTCCATCTTGATAGTAAACAGTAGATACCATTTGACTTTGGTCATCAGCTCTAGTTACTTTGCCACCAAGAGATGCAGCAATAATTTGATGGCCAAAGCATATACCTATCATTGGAACCTCGACTTTTCGAATTAAATCAGCAACCTCATCCATCCAATCTTCCCATTGGCTAACGTTACGTCTTGACCCAGTAATAACTACAAAGTCAGCGTCTATGGGCTTATCAACAACTTTTCCAAATCCATAATCAATTCTTTCAGAAGTATGTGGCGACCAAAGATAGATATCTGGATTTTCGAAATGAGAAATTATTTCCCTAACCCCTTCTTTACCAAAGGCTTTCCTTTCAGCCAATAAATCGACGACTAAAAGTTTCATCTTATCCCTCAAACTGCTTCTGTTGCCTCAGTTGAGATTGATTTTTTCGCTTCAATGGCTGCATCATTAGCCTTTATTTGTTCCCAAACTAACTCAGCGATGTCCTTTACTATCATATCTGAACCAATTGCGGAAAGGCCATCAGTAATCATTGTTGAACAGAACGGACAGCCCACAGCAACGGTATCTGCGCCAGTCTCGGCAAGTTCTTTTGAACGGATTACATTGACTCTATCATAGCCTTCATCAACATGTTCTTCCATCCACATTTGTGCTCCACCTGCACCACAACAGAAGGAGTCTTTTCCAGTTCTCTCGGTTTCGATGTCAACGCCTCCGATCGCTTTTCTGGGAGCATCAAGTTCTCCTCCAATACGACCTAAATAGCATGGGTCATGATACGTTACTTTACCATCGTGAGTTGGGTCTGGTAGCTTTCCTTCGGATTGCAAATGATTGATTAATTGAGAGTGGTGCATCACTTCGATATCTTCTCCTCCGTAATCCTTGTATTCTTTACCTAGGGTGTGGAAGCAATGTGGACAAGATGCAACAACTTTCTTGACTCCTATTTCTTCAAAAGTTGCTAAATTTGTCTCAGCCAGCATTTGGAATAGATATTCATTACCTGCTCTTCTAGCTGCATCTCCGCTGCATCCTTCTTGCATTCCTAAAATACCAACGTCAAGTCCGGCTTCTTTCATCACATTGATGGTGTCTCTGGCGACTTTCTTGTTACGTTCATCAAAAGATGCAGCACAACCTGCGAAGTAAATGTATTCTGCCGGTTCTCCAACCTTTACGTCAAGGTCAGCAGCCCAATCACCTCGCTCATGAGCAGGAAGTCCATATGGGTTAGAGTCAGACTCGAGATTCTCAATTGTTGCCATTAGAGGCATGACTGTATCTTCGACTTTCTCATCAAATTCCATTCTTTCCATCATTAGGTGTCTTCTTGCATCGGTCAGTTTTGGAACATGGTCAATGTAGATTGGGCAAGCCTCTACACATGCATGACATGTTGTACATGCCCAAATTGAATCTTCGCCGAACCTAGCAATCATATCTTCCTCTGGCGTTTCTCCGGCCATTAGTGTTGAATAGTTGTCATTGGCATAGTTGCGAACATCATGAATAATTTCCATTGGGTTTAGTGATTTTCCTGATGCATAAGCAGGACATACATCTTGACATCTAGCGCAAGAAGTACAGGCCCACCCATCAATTAAACTGCGCCATGAAAAGTCTGTATAATTGACAGAGCCGAATGATTCTAAATCTAACTCATCGAGTAACACTGCTTTTCCATTATCTCCAATTTGTAATGGTTCCATTGTTGCCATAGGGCGCATGTCATGGAAGAAAACGTTGGGGAAAGCCATTACTAAGTGCATGTGTTTAGAAAGCGGAATTAGGAATAAGAATGTTGCAATAGCCAGCATATGCATCCAATATGCACCGACCACCATGGCTGAGGTTGGAACAATTGTATTTGCAACCCATGCCCCAATTGGCTCCCATGTTGATGAGACGCCTTCTTCACCAGCCTCGACAAAGAATGATGTAACAGTAATTGTCATAATTAGTAGAAGAATTACATTTCCTTCTAACTGAGATTTTCCTTTCAGTTTTTCCGGAGTGAAAACTACTCTTCTTAGCAATGCTGCAACACAACCAATCAGAGCGATTGTGTATCCTGTTTCGACCATTAAATTCCAAGGACCTCTTACGAAATCCGGCAAAACATTGTGTGAAAACCAATTGGCTGTTGCTAAGTCAAACATATCGGTTGATAGCATCAAGAATCCCCAGAACATCAATACGTGGATGCCTCCGGCAATTCTATCTTGTAATACCTTTTTTTGACCCAACCAGCCGGTTATTACTTCGGTTATTCTCTTGCCCCAGTTATCAAATCTATTGTCAGGTTTTCCTTTCAAAACTAGCCTAGTAGCTTTGTAAACTTGATATCCAAAAAAACTACCAGAAATTAACCCAATAAAGAGCAATAATACCCATCCAGGAAATGGTCCATATTCCATCAGCAGTGGGTGTTCCATGATATCACCTAGGCGGTACCTAAGTTGCCGATTCAACACAGGCTATTGAACTCACCGTTTCAAAATCAACTAACACTCTCAAATAACAAGGGATATGAATCGGCGAGTAATGGTCGATATGAGTGGGAAGATGTCGAGCGTTACAGCAAGTGCCCCTGGCAAATGCATTCTCTTTGGAGAACATGCCGTGGTATACGGACATCCTGCAGTTGCTGTGGCAATTGAACAACGAATTAATGTCAAAATCAAATGTAATAATTCTAAATCCGAAGATTGGAAATTGGACGGCCTGAAATTTAACCCGAAAAAACACCCTCATATCGAAGCGATTAGACGTCGGTTGTGGCCTGCTGAATTAGGTGCTCCGCCACTTTCCATAGAGATATCAGGACAAATTCCAACTGCCTCTGGTCTAGGTTCCTCAGCGGCATTATCGGTTGCTGCTACCGCTGCCCTGAGAGCGGCTAGGGGGCGTTGGTTTAACAACAAAACAGAAGATAACTCAACCGAGTTTTGGTCTGAAGGATTCTCCAGTCTAATTGAAGATACCGATGTGCACTCGATAGATCAACCAAGTAAATCAATTAGAACTGGTGATAATGGTCGTAAGATTCGTCACCTTTCTGGAAAAAATGCTGTTGATTTTGACGAGTGTGCACTAGTAGCTCATGCCGTAGAAGCAATCGCACAAGGTGGAAGGGCGTCACCAATGGATTCTTCCACGTGTAGCCACGGAAATGTTGTTTTGATAAGCGATTGCATTGAACAAGAAATTGAGTGGCAATACACTAGAAAACTGAGCACTCCTGAAGGAGAGCGTGAATGGCAGATTCATACCGTATCCGCACCCGAAGATGAAGTATACCTAGTAATTGGAAATACGGGAATCCATGCGCCTACATCTACACAGGTAGAAAAAGTAGCAAAAATGTTAGAAAAATATCCTGAAAGAATGAATGAAATTGAAACCATCGGAATCATTGCTAGAAGAGGAATAAAATCATTACTCCTAGGAGACTATGAAGCAGTTGGACGCGCTATGTCTGAAAATCAGTTGATGCTTCAGAGTATTGGGGTTTCTAGCCCAGAATTGGAAAGACTAATTCAGGCAGCGATTCCAACATCACTAGGTGCTAAATTAACCGGAGCAGGTGGTGGAGGATGTATGGTTGCATTAACTAGAGACCCTAAAGCAACTAGCGAGGCAATTGAACTAGCAGGAGGGAGAACCATAATTTCTAAATTTGGTGCTAATGGATTAAATCTAGATGAGGGACATGAAGCATTATTTTGGAAAATTTGAGTTCAAAATTGTTTTTTTTTATATGCTTTTATTTATATACCTCTTATAAGTCGCTTATAATATGACAACAGATGAAGAACGTCTAACAGTAGTAAATGTAGTAGCAAGCACTAGAGTTGCTGAAGAACTTGACCTCCCAGACATCGCAATCCAATTGAATTGTGAGTATGAACCTGAGCAATTCCCAGGTGTTGTATACCGTGTAACTGACCCAAAACTTGCAATCTTAATGTTCCGTTCCGGACGTGCAGTTTGTACTGGTGGAAAGGATGAAGATAACATCCACACCGGTATCGATAGAATGATTGCAGACCTACGTGGTGCTGGAATTAAAACATGGGACCTGAAAGACGTTGAAATTGAAGTCCAAAATATGGTCGCTACCTATGCACTTCATTATCCTGAAGATTATGATGGTAATGACAAGTTCACTGGCGAGCCACTTGCCGGTGTACCAAGAAAGTTGAATCTAAACAATCTAACCTTCCACCTTCCTTTCGACAAGGTTGAGTATGAGCCAGAACAATTCCCTGGTCTAATTTACAGACTCGATTATCCAAAGGTTGTCTGTTTGATATTCGGAAGCGGAAAGATGGTCATCACCGGCGCTCGTGCCAAAGATGAGATCCTTGAAGCGGTTGAAATAATTAAAGATGAGCTTGCTGATCTTCTTTGAACTAGTAAAATTTGATTTCTACTAGAGAGAAGTGTTCATGTCCTATACATGAACTCGCTATACTATGCGGAGGGCTATGGCGCGCCATGTAATTGCACTCACGCTGATTGCTTTACTTTGTACAACCACATTATCTCCTGTTATTACGACATTTGATTCAACAACAGATGTCAATGAAACTAGTAGAAATTCTCAAAATTCAGCAGATGTCCCTACGTGGAGAATTGGAGACAAGTGGAAATATGCTGGTTCATTCGACCCAACACAACTAGTTATCGACGCTGGTGTTGAGGCGACTGTCGGTGAGATTAATGGAGATGCTATGGCCGAAGTTCTGTCTATAACTGAACAGAATGTTGACGGGCAAAATACAATGGTTTACACCTTGAGAACCTCAGCAAATTTTGATAAATCTGGAGTTTCTTTAGAAGGATTTACTGGAACTGCTGAAATTGAATTTACTCAAACTGAGATTCGTCGAGTAAGTGATCTATCCCTCGTTAGAAGTGATTTAGACCTGTACATCGAGTTCACTCCCAGTGGAATCAGTTTTCTCAGACAAATCCTTGGTGACATCACAATTACAAATTCTTACTCGCCATCTAGCGAAGATTATGATTTCCCAATTCGAGCAGACGAGAGATGGACTACAACTGTCACCTCATCATCTCAATGGTCTGGAGCAAGCGACTATATCACTCCGTTCCCGCCTCCTACATCGGATACTAACGATACAACATATGAAGTGACAAATACTGGTAAACCATTGAATGATTATGGACAAGGAATAAACTATGCAGGATGTGACGATTCTTATGAAATTACATCATTTAACTCCGCCGGCGATGAAGAAGGATACACTTGGTATTGCCCTGCAGCAAAGAATTTTGCTTGGAAGCATTCAGAAGATGATGTTGGATTAGTAATTGATTTCAGATTGAAAGAATATTATCCAAAAGATTCCACTGGTGTTGATGTTTATTCAGATCCAGGCACTAGAGATGAATGCTTAGAAATTGAGTTCATCAATGATATTACCGCTTTAGATACACCTACTGATGTTTGGGTCAATGCCTCATCTTCACAAGGCTGCTTTTCAAATTCAGCTGGAGTAAATCTTGAGGTTAGACATGAAGCAAGTGGATTCACCCAACAATTAACCACAGCAAATAACGGAAGTGCATGGACACAATTTGATATTGGAAATGCAGTAGATGGTTCTGATACTTCCATTGACTGGGCCAGTCACGGCATTATCGCAAGAAGTCTTACGGGTACTACATTGGTAGGTTCAAAGACGATTACATTAGACGAGGAATTGGTTGCTCTCGATTTATTTGCTGATGCAGAAAGAGCACTCATTACCAGAACTAGGGATGGTGTTGACAGAGAACTGAATGCGTTGTCAGGGTATGATGTACTGCCAGGCGATGATCTTACAATAGAGGTTGTAATCCAGAATAAAGGCATTACTTCTAGTCAACCCACAGATTTACGAATATATCCGCCAATCGGACAGAGTTTCGATATTCCAATGCCGTCCTTAGGAACTTATCAAACATTCAAAACTAATTTTACTTGGACTGTTCCAGATTCTCAGGCAATTGGAATCGTGCCAATTTCCTGGGAGGTAGATCCTAACCAGGTAAATACTGCAGACGTGAATAGCGATAATGATTATGCAATAATCGGGTTATTCGTCGGTCGACTGCCAACGCCTGTTATTGTTGATGCTCAGGCTAAAACATTAGAAGAAGTATTCATCAATGCGAGTTATAGTTTTGATGAAGATGGCGGGAATGTAACCTGTTTATTTGAGATACCCTATGATGATGGTTCGAGAACTTGGGCTTGGGAAAAAGTTTTTTCAGACAGTTGTATGACTAATTGGACATGGACTGATGATGGCTCGTATCCAATTTTAGTTACAATTACTGATGAAGAAAGAGATGAAACTCAAGTAACTTTAATGGCAGAGATTGAAAATCGTGCTCCAAAGCTTGAGTTGAGGAGTCTTAGAACTGAAGCTAGAGTTGAGCACCCAATTACTCTGTACGCATTTGCTAATGATTCTGATTCTGAAGATGTATGGCCTGGAGTTGTTGACGTGTTTTGGCCAACTGCTCAGTGTCAAGAAGGATACTATACCCGTGTTTGTACCACTACTGCACCTACA
>MDTE01093714.1_pt1 | contig 12283 bp, 10 predicted proteins | sample 811231 | NCBI WGS metagenome assembly MDTE01 (sample SAMN05326651, study PRJNA326480) | marine metagenome | isolation source: seawater | place: Indian Ocean: Red Sea | collected 2010
GAATTTTTTAATCACTATAGAAATCATAAAAATGTTTTATTTAAGACTTTTTTAATTGAAAAAATTCCCTCTTATATATATTATTACGAGCTTATTATAAGATTTAATAAATTAGAACCTTTAGAGCGAGATGAAAATTTCTTTATTAATAATAAATCTCTAAATTTGAATGAAAATTATTCAAATTATCCCTTTTTGAAAAAAAAATTTATAACTTTTGTTTGTAGATATACGGGAGGTAAAGAACCAATAAGAGATATAAGTAAAATTGAATTTTTACAAATAAGAAGTTATTTGTTTAATAATTTCAAAAATATACCCATAGTTTTAGTCTCAGATACTTTGGGATGTAATTACTATAAATCTTTGGAACCTGATGATAAATTTAAACTTTTATACTCTAAAGATATAAATAAAGAAGATAGTTTTTTAGATGATTCATACTTATTAGTTTACTCCAGCTTGATTTTCCAATTAAGAGGCGGAGGAATAATTCTTCCAGCTATTTTTTCAAAAACGCCATATCTTTTATTCGCCAATAAATTAGGAGTTGAAAGGAGGGTTGCATTTAATAAATTAACACCATGGTCTAAATCAATTAACCAGTATTTTTATTATTTAGATTATTGGGATTCAAAAATAGTTAACAAACTAACAAAGACTTTTTTAAAGATATTTTAGATTGATACTTTTTTTTTATTTTTTGAATTTTAGTGATACCATTTTATGATCAAGAAAAGATAAAAATGAAAAACAAAATTTTCAATTCAAGCTTGGTAATAATTTCATTTCTTTCCGGAGCTGTTATAGGAACCTTACTGGATGGTTATATGTATAAAATAAAACCTCTCGTTTCTCAACTTTATCGAGGTAAGGTTAATATTAATCCTTCTGCTTCTAATGAGAAATGGGCTAAAGAATTGGTAAAAGGTGGGTATATTCTTCATATTAGACATGGAATGCGGGAAAAGTTTACTGGTTCTGTTACTACTTTCGATGCAATTGAACTCCTCAATAAAGATGATGCAAGAGAAACAGAATACTATAGAGCTACATGCCTCACTGAACGAGGCGTCCTTGATTCAAAAGCTGTCGGTAAAACTTTTGATTTGGCAAATATAAAAATTTCATATGTTGTTTCTAGTCCGAGTTGTAGGGCAAGAGAAACTGCAATATTTGCATTTAATAGAGTTGACCAGATTGAACCATCAATTCTCCATCGTTCAGCCCAGTTGAAATCACAGCATAAAGACAATGGAGATAAACTTAGGTCAGTATTAGATGCATTAGAAATTAAAAAAGGTACCAATATTGTAGTTTCTGGTCATGGAGCTACCTTATCGTATGACATCAAAAATAATACTGGAATAGTAGATGTTGATGAAACTGTAGATATTGATAGCAGATTGGAAACAGGAATAGTAGTTATTGAAAGAAAAAATGGCAAGTATATTGCAAGACATAAATTTAATTCAATTAAAGAATTATCAACCAATCTTCTAGAATTACCTGTAGAAAATAATGGACTTGATAAATTTATTTTTAAACCAGGGGATAAATATAATCCGAAAAATATAAATAGGGGATTAATATATAATCCTCAACAATAAAATTATTTTTTATTGTAAATATATGGAAGAATATTATTTCTAATATGAGGATCAGAAAATTTCCAAATAAAACCGTCTATATAAAAATGGTAAAGTTGGAAGATTAGAGGAATCAAATAAAAAATTGAATATTGAGTGCTATTGTCAATTGTCTTTGGCATTCCTAAGAGGGCAAATATCGTCATTAAAAGCGAATATCCAAATATAAAAATTATTCTAAGAGAGATGCCTTTATCAAAATTTTTTGAATAGATTTTTTTATTTTTAGAATTTTTTCTCAAATAACTTGACCAAGTTATTGCCAAATATTGTGACCAATGCATTCCTACACCTACTACTGTTGCAGTTGCTAAATCATCAAAAAATAAAATAGGTACATATATTATTAATCCTGTTATAAATGGCATGAATTCTATAAATACAATTGGCAGTTTTCCTTTAGAATCCAAATATAAAATTGAGAAATATAATATAAAAAATGATATTAATAAGAAGTTAGTTTGTTGTAACCCTAAATTTGAACTTATTATGCCCGGATTAGTAAGACCAATTGCTAAACAAAAGAAAGAAATTATATAAATTAAGTTGGAATATATCTTGGAAGAGATACCATATACATTTAAAATCCCTGTGCTTTGCTTGGTTACATGCCAACCTGAAGCTAAATAATGAATTATTAAAATTACTGAGGGTTCAAAAAACCAGATTACAGTTAAAAAAAAGACACCATAAATAGGTAAAAAAGCTAAATTATAAAAATTCTTTCGCAGCCAATTCCAATTTCCCTTATCGAAAAAGAATAACCAAGTGGAAGCAAAATGTGTTTCTGCGAATAAGAATAATGAGGTTATGAAAAAAACTTTTGTTATTGAGGGAAAATTTGTAACAAAAAATATATAAGTAAATGGGAACCAACAAGGAAAACTTATTAATAAATCATCTAATAACTTTCTTTTAGTGATTTGTTTTCTAGATTTATAAATGCTTGTCATTTAATTATTAATTATAAATAGGAAAAATTTATTAATTAATATAGAATGTAAACCAAACTTATCCTAAGTAAGAAATGGCAATATTGGGGATTTCTTGTTTTTTTCATGACAGTGCGGCAGCAGTTATTAGTGAAAATGGTGAAATTATAGCCGCAGTTCATGAAGAGAGATTTACTCGACAAAAACATGATTCAAGACTTCCAATTTGTTCGATTACATATTGTATTCAGGAAGCTAAAAAGAAAGGTGAAGAAATTGAAGCATATATTTATTACGAAAAACCTATTTGGATATTTATGCGTTTACTAGAAACATATTTTTCCACGGCACCAAGAGGGTTTTCATCATTCTTACCAGCAATGAAGACATGGATAACCAATAAACTTTTCACAAAACAAAATCTAATTGAAACTTTGAAGAAAATAGATGTAAATTTTAATGAAGAAAAAATGTTTTTTTCTGAGCATCATTTGTCCCATGCTGCATCCGCTTTTTATCCTTCACCTTTTAAAGATTCAGCAATATTATGTCTAGATGCCGTTGGCGAATACGTTACTTCATCAGCATGGCTAGGTAGTAACGATAAAATTCAAAAAGTTTGGGAAATTAATTTTCCTCATTCTGTTGGAATGCTATATTCGGCTTTTACTTATTATTGTGGATTCAAAGTAAATTCTGGGGAATATAAGCTTATGGGTTTAGCTCCTTATGGAGTACCAAAATATCAGGATTTAATTTTGGAAAAATTAATTGATTTAAAAGATGATGGATCATTTCAATTAAATATGAGATATTTCAAGTTTCATAGAGGGTTGAAAATGATATCAAGTGACTTTCGGAAACTTTTTAAACATAGAGAAAGATATTCTGAAGAACCAATCACAGAATTTTATATGGATGTAGCATCTTCTATACAAGCAGTTACAGAAAATATAGTAATTAAAATGGCTAAACATCTTAAGAAAGTAACAAATTCAAAGAATTTGTGTCTTGCTGGAGGAGTAGCTTTGAATTGCGTAGCAAATGGAAAAATTCTAGATAACTGTGAATTTGAAAATATATGGGTTCAACCGTCAGCTGGTGATGCTGGAAATGCTCTTGGATCTGCTTTAGCGTTTAGATATTTGCATCAACAAAAAGACAGGTTGATAATGCAGGAAGATTCAATGAAGTCTTCTTATTTGGGACCCGAGTTTTCTAATTCTCAAGTTGAAAACTTCTTGAAATCAAAAAATATTCCATATAGTTTTTATGAAAAAAATCAATTAATAAAGGCGTGTGCCAATAATCTGATTGAAGGTAAGGTAGTTGGTTGGTTTCAAGGCAAAATGGAATATGGCCCAAGAGCTCTTGGAAATAGATCAATTCTTGGGGATCCAAGAATAAAAAATATGCAAAAGAAAATGAATCTCAAAATTAAGAATAGGGAATCTTTTAGACCTTTTGCTCCTGCAATATTAGAAGAATATAAAGAAGAATATTTTGGTATGAAAATTGAATCACCCTATATGCTTTTGACAAGAAACCTGCAAGAAAATTTTCTTATTAAACAAAATACAAAAGAAAAAAAAGTACGAGGTATTGAGAGGGTTAATGATATTAGATCTAGTGTACCTGCAATTACTCATATAGATAATAGTTGCAGAGTTCAAAGTGTTTCGAAATCGAGAAATGATTTATTTTATTTATTAATTAAGGAATTTTACAATCTATCCAAATGCCCAATTCTCATAAATACATCATTCAATGTTAGAGGCGAACCAGTAGTGTGTACTCCCGAAGATGCCTTTAATTGCTTTATTCATACAGGCATGGATGTTATAGTATTGGGCAATTTTAAAGTTGATAAAGATTCTTTACAGAAAGGTTTTGAAAAAAACTTTGACAAACCTTTTACAATTGAGGATTAAATTATGAGTTTTCAAACTAAAAAGCAATTACGTAATTCAGGAAGCATTTTTTCAGGACTATTTTTCATATTTTTTGTTTTGATTCCCTTCATTTTTCATGGAGCATTCAATACTATTTTCGCTTTTTTTGCTCTATTAATTCTTTTAATAAGTCTCTTTTCTCCCTACAGATTAAGGAAATTTTTTGATTATTGGATGAAATTGGGAGATTTTTTAGCAAAAATAAATTCCGTTATTGTGCTTGGTATATTTTTCTATTTGATTATTTTTCCTTTTGCTTTTTTAAGAAGATTAACTAAATTTATTTGTTCAACTAAAAGTTCTTCAAAAATTTCTTACTATAGTACTAGATTAGATAATAAAATTAATTTTAAAGACCAATTTTAAAATGATAAATTTTTCACTAATCAAAGATATATATAAATTTGCCGTTAAAAAGAGAAAAAGATGGTTAATACCTTTTGCAATTTTACTTGTATCGATTGCAGTAATTATCGTAGCTACACAAGGATCAATAGTAGCTCCATTTATTTATACTCTTTTTTAATTTAATGAAAAAAGTTGTTGATTTTTATAAAAGTATTCCTTTTAACTACTCTAAAGACCTCTCTTTTTATAAGAAAAATATTACAGAAATTAATCAAGTATTGGAGTATAAGGACTTGCATAATATTTGTTTAAAAAGAAAAAGAATATTTGGCAGTTATCTTATTAAGAATGTTATTGAATTTGGTTGCGGCACTGGATGGCTTACTAATTCCTTAGCTTACAGTTATAAGAAAAATTTAGTTTCGGTAGATTTTACTGAAAAAGCATTAGAAACTGCTAAAAAGATATCTAAATCAATTAATGTTTTTCCAGAATACTTTAAAAGTGATATCTTTGAATTTCAAGATCATAGGAAATTTGATTTAGTAGTTAGCTTAGGGGTATTACATCATACAAAAAATTGTAAGGAAGCATTTAAAAAAATAAGCAAATTTGTAAAAAATAGAGGTTATTTGTATGTAGGTCTTTACCATTTATATGGTAGAAAACCTATGTTAGATTTTTTTAAAAGCTATTGTAACTGGCACGGAGAAGAAGCTGCTTACGGGTTATTCAATTATATGACAAAAGAAATTAATAATAATGAGCATTCATATTCTTGGTTTAGAGATCAAGTACTACATCCACATGAAACACAACATACATTATCTGAAGTAATTACTTGGTTGAATGAAATAGGTTTTACTTTAAAATCTACAAGTGTAAATAATTACAAGTCTCTCAAGGGTACTTCTTATGAAGATCTTGAAAAAATTGAAAAGTCATTTCAACAAATTTCCTATAAGAAAAATGTTGTTGATTTGGTTTTTACTCCAGGATATTTTACAATTTGCGCCCAAAAAATCTAAATAATGATTTTAAAAAATAAGACTAAATTGATTGGTGAAATAATCTATGTATTTTTTTTAATTGTTTTTACTTTTTTAGGTGTTGAATTAACTTTAGAAATTCTCAAAAATAAAAAAAGTTTTAGCGATCAAATAAATCAATTAGATATCAATAAAAATATAGATATATCTTTTAAAAGTACTATTTTATCAATGAAGCCAAATTTATTTACTGAGAAAATTTATTTCAGAACTGATAAATTTGGATCTATAAAGCCTAGTAGTTTAGAAAGGATTGAAGAAAATCAAAAATATATTTTATTTTGTGGAGGCTCGACAACTGAGTCCTCTCATGTCCCTGAAGAGAAAAGAAGTGTAGCTCTTTTTTCTAAAAAGAATGAGAAATTTAGAGCTGTAAATTATGGCAAGGCTGGCCGAGGACTTGAAGACTGTATCTCTCTTATTTCTAATCTCAATGATTTAATAATTAATAATGAATTAAATCATATGAAACCAAAGCTTTATGTTATTGCTACAAATTACAATACTCTTAGTGATTTTTTAAGAAGTGAATTTACTAAAAATAAAAAAAGTATTAGTAAAAATACTTTTGGAAGAAATATTTATAAATTGATAAATAAAAACAATATTAAAACAAAAAGAAATAAAAAATTTAAAATAAAAATTTCTAATTATGAGAACGCAATTTTGGATGGTTGTTGTTTCTCTCCTTCAAATATAAATAATCCGAATGAACTTCCGAATTTTATAAGATGGCAAAGTGAAAATTTAATAAAAAAATATTCAAAATATGTAAGTGAAATTATTAATGAATTAAAGTCTATTCAAATCAAATATGATATACCAGATTCAGAAATAGTATTTTTTATTGAACCTCATTCATTTGAAATTAAATATCAAGATATTTACAGACCATACTGGAAGGGTATAGACGGAAGACAAAATCTATATGATTATGATGGAAATAAAATTGATCATAAGATTTCTGGTTCTATAATTAATAATTTTAATCAATTGTATTTTAATGAAATAAAAAATAAAAATTATAAATTTATGACTTTAGATTCCTCTAAATTCCCCAAATACTCTTTTTACGACTCAGTGCACTATACAGAATATGGATCTGAATATTTAGCCGAATTTTTTAATTTAGAAATTAATAAATTATTAATCGAAGAATAAATTATTTATTTTAATTTATTGTGTAATGTATATTATCAATGAAGCAAATCTTAAAATCTATGTTTGGTATTTTTTCTAGTACTTATAAATTTCTAAAGAGGAAGAAAAAATATTGGGTATTCCCATTCTTTATCACTTTATTTTTAATAATATTATTGAGCTTGTTTGGAGAAGATGGTGATATTACTCCCTTCATTTATTCAATTTTTGAGTCATGAACTATAAAAAGATTACTTTAAATTTATTTTTAAGTTTATTCTCTATTTATATACCTTTGTTTTTATTTTGCGGATATGAAATTTTATTTAGAAGTGCTAAATCAGCAAAAACTCTTATTAATAAAAGAAGGAAAGAAGAGATATCCTTAAAAATCGATGCTTTGCAAAAAGGTTTTTTGCCAACATATTCTCCAAGTTACTTATTAAGACAAAGAAATACCCCTAAATATTACCCTATTGGGTCTTTGCCTTTTACCAATTCGTATCTTTGTTATGAGGGATATAACTTAACAAAATTTAAGACTGATAGATTTGGGTTGCGAAATAGCGATGATAAGTGGAACTCTATAAAGAAGAAATCTCATTTGTTTTTGATTGGAGATTCAATGGTTGTAGGGTCTTGTGTAGATGACCCATTTACAATTTCTTCAATAATTGAAAAAAACTTAAATAAAAAAACTTTCAACTTAGGTATGGGAGGAAATACACCTTATGAATATTTGGCTATATTAAAGACATTTGTTAGGCCTATATTAGAATTTTCCAATAAAGAAAATCATGTTATATTGTTTTTCTACCCAAATGATGATAAACCAGTTATTCAAAAAAGAGAAAAATTACTTGAATTTTCAGAGTCGATTATTGAAATTTCTTCAAAAGGAGAATTATTATTAGATCCTTACTATAAAGAAAATCATTATGAATTTATAGAAAATAATTTGCCAATCTCTCAAACGGTTTTGATAAATAGCATGAATAAAAATAATTATAAATATTCTACTTTTTATCAAATAATAAGTTTGGTTCCTATAAGACATAAAATAAAAAAAACTATTAAAAAACAAAATAATTACAAAATTTTGATGGAATCAGAAGATAAACCATCTTTAAAGGCTATTTCTTTGTTGGCAGATGTTTGTAAACTTAAATGTAACCCAATTGTTGTTTTTATCCCTAATAGTAAATTTTGGGATAATAGTTATTTAAATGAAAACTATAAAAAGCAATTACGAGAAAAATCTAATCAATTAAATATTTCTTTTTTAGATGGTGAAGATGTAATTAATAAAAACAATAGAAAAAATTATGCACCTAAAGGAGGGCATCTCTCAATAGAGGGCTATGAGAAACTCGCAAATTATATTAGTGAATACTTGAAAAATATATAGTTTGTTTGAAGTATATTAATTACTCTTTATATTACATAAATAGGATACTATAATCACAAAATATTTTATTTTAAATCTTTTAAAAATATTAAAAAATTGAATGAATAATAAAAAAATCCAAAGATCTTTAGATGAATTAAGATCGCGTTACAATCCTGAGCTAAGACCTTGTGAGATTTGCTCATCCAAGAATTTCATACTTTTACAATCAAACAGCAGAAAGGGAAGTGCTTTAAATTATGGAATAAATCAAACTTTGATTTGTTCAAATTGTAGTTATAAAATGCAAAATCCTCGTTATCCGAATAGTTTTTATAAAGAATATTATGGAGAGGTCTACCGTGAAATTTGTTTTGGATTTGTCGCACCAGATCAAGAATACATTGATGATCAAATTGAGAGAGGCGAAAGGGTTTTAAACTATTGTGAGAAATTTTTTTCAAATCCTGCAGTTGTCCTTGACCATGGTAGTGCCTCAGGCGGTGCTTTGATTCCATTTAAAGAAAAAGGATGGGAAGTGCTTGGAGTCGACCCTCATAAGGCATCAGTTGAAGCCGGCAAAAAAATGAATCTTGATATTAGAGAGGGAGTTGGTGAAGATTTACCTTTTGAGAGTAAAAGTATTGATTTAATTATATCGTTGGGATCCTTAGAACATTCTTATGATATAGGCCTTTCTCTAAAGGAAGCTAAAAGAGTTCTTAAGGATGGAACCGGTGTTCTTTTTATTAGATGGAGATCAGATAAATTGTGGGGCTCTCCAATGGAATATTACAATCATAATCATTATCGTTTTTTTACTGATGCTACCTTGGAAGCTTTACTTAAAAAATATGGGTTTAAAGTCATAGAATCAACTAAAGTTGAAATAGAGTGTAAGCCAGGAGAGGTTTATACAATAGCTCAAGCTAATAAAAATATTAAAAAGGATGAATTTAGACAGAATATTGACAATTATTCAAAAATTAATTTATGTGAAAAAGAAATTTCTAAACATAGCTCATATAGAATAGATTATTTAGAAAGATGTAAAAAATTAGTAGAAATGTGGGAAAATTCAAATAAGGATTATGATTTATTCGCCTCTGAAATTAGATCAGATAAAACCTTAACTCATAGAATACTTTTAGGAGATTCTAAATGGGCAGTTGAAAGGGCAATTAATGAAGCAAAGAAATATATAGATAATTGGAAATCAGGAAAAGTTTTTTAGTAAATTTAAATGTGCGGATTTATTGTTGTTTATAACCAAAATGGTCTTTCTCTTGGAGATTATGAATATAAAGAAGCATTAAATAAATTAATTCACAGGGGGCCTGATTTTCAAGATTTTTATTTTAACCAAAAAAGAACAATTTTTCAGGGTCATAATAGATTAGCTATTCTTGATCTTTCAAAGGCAGGAAATCAACCTTATAGAGATCTTAATGACAAATATTCCTTTGTGTTTAATGGACAAATATATAATCATAATGATATTAGATGCAATTTTATAAATCAAAATTATAAATATAGTTCAAGTTGCGATACAGAAACTTTATTTATAGAACTTATAAGAAATAAAGAAAATGCCCTTAAAGAATTATCTGGGATGTGGTCTTTCGTTTTTTGGGATGAAGAGAAGAATGAAATACTGGCCTCTAGAGATAGATTTGGAATTAAACCTCTTTATTTCTACTCTGCATTAAATGGTGATATTTGTTTCGCTTCGGAAATCAAAGCGATTATTAATTTATATCCAGAATCAAAAAAACCTAATATGCGAGTCATTGAACAATACATTGCAAGAGGCTGGCTTGATCATAATAGGGAAACTTTTTTTTCTAATATATACCAATTATTACCTGCAAATTTCTTAAAAATAAAAGATGGAAAAATTGATATTAAAAGATACTGGGAACTACCTAAGCCAAATAATAATTTAAATGAATTTGAGGTTTTGAAAAAAAGTTTTTTAAATACTATTACTTATGGAATTCAATCTGATGTGCCAATAGCTACTACTCTTTCTGGAGGCATAGATAGTGGAAGCATTAATTGTACATTAGTTAAAGAACTTGGTTTAGGAAAAGATATACATGCTTTTTCTGTTCAACCAAAAGATTCGCCTGATGAAAGAGAGTGGATAAATGATTCAGTAAATTTTAATCAAATAAAGCACAATTATTATGAATTTGATAATTTGAATGTGGAAAAAAGTATTGATAAACTTTTAGTCCAGATGGATGAGCCAGTTTTTAATGTATCTACCATTTATCAAAATTACTTAAGAAAATATATTTCAGGATTTAATTATAAAGTCTTGCTTGTTGGAGATGGTGCAGATGAAATCTTCTCAGGTTATTCTAAATTACTGCCAATTTATATAAATAGTTGTTTAGAAGCTGGAAAGACTGAGTATGCAAATTTAGCTTTTAAATACGGGGTTGAACTTTCAGGGTTGTCAAAATCACAAATTTTAAATAGAGTCAACTTGTTTAGAGATAAAGGAATAGGAGGCAGAACTGTACAAGAATATAGAAGGGGTTATGAAATTATTTCGAGAGCAAAAGATCCAAATTTTGATTTTCAATTATTTCCTGATATTAATCATAATCATTTAGAGAAATGTCAAGATGGTTATCATCTGTATAAAGAGCTAAGTAATAGAATAAAAATTGATTTGCCTCATCATTTAAGAAATGAAGATAGGAATTCAATGGCATATGGGCTTGAAAGCAGACCCCTTTTTTTAGATCATCAATTTTTAGAGAAAATATGGTCTTATCCTTTTGAGCTAATGATGTTTAGTGGTTTGAATAAATTTTTGCTAAGAAAAATAATGTCAAATACTTTGAATCAATCTGTTCTACAATTAAAAAAGAAATTTGTAAGACCTGGTAACAACTCTTCAGTTGTTTATGGTCAACTTTCTAAAGGTATAAAAAATTATATTCATAATGGTAATTTTGCAATAATTTCAAATTGTTCCAAAACTAAATTAGAAGAAATGTTTGAACAAGATCTTAAAAAAAATTGTGCGCATAATGCTTACCCATGGTTTCGAGCATATTCTTCTCTAAGGTGGTTAGAGATTTTTTGCTAATACTACAGAAAATTAATTCTATCCTTTAAAACCTTATAAATTTTTTTGTCATCAGAAACATGCGCCTTAATAGATAATGTAGGATAGTCGATTAACTTATTACCAATTTGTGAAAAATATCTATCGTTTATTGTAAAACCTATTGTAGTTATTGATTTATGGTTTTTCAAAGCATTTATTATAGTTTTAAATCCTGAGGAAGGACCAGTATAATTCCATCTTTTGACTTGTTTATTAGCTAAAATACTAGGAAATAATAATAATATGCCTTTTAAACCTAATACATATAAGAAGCCAAAGAAACCTAAAGCTTTAATTGATGCAAAAAAATAAGAAAAATATCTTTTATAATATGTTTTTATTCTAGGCATTTTACTTTTAGATGCCTTAGTTAAAGTTTTAATATTTTTAAATCCGTTTTTATTAAAATATATTATGCATTCATCAGCCAAATTAAATTCTATTTCATTAGAAATCCTTCCATATTCATAGGAATTATTTGTTTTCTTCTCGGCTCTAATCCAGAAATTATCATCTGCTATCCTACCTTCTCCAATACATAAAATAGTTTTTTTAATATTTAATTCTTTTGTTAATGAAATACATCTTCCGCATGCGTAACAAATATCAAATTTAATCTTCTTTATTTTATTTAAATTTTCTTTATTTATAGGACCCATACCTATAACTAAAATTTTGCTTTTATTCATATTCATGCAA
>MDTE01025425.1_pt1 | contig 12281 bp, 22 predicted proteins | sample 811231 | NCBI WGS metagenome assembly MDTE01 (sample SAMN05326651, study PRJNA326480) | marine metagenome | isolation source: seawater | place: Indian Ocean: Red Sea | collected 2010
GATGGAGCGTCTGTTTTCTCCGTGCGTGGGTACGCAACTTTCATCTTATCAAACGCTTTCGACAGGGACGTAGCATTCCACGGCTCTACTGTGAGTCCTGTCTCGTCTTTTATCCACTTGTGTATTTCTTTTTCGCGTTTCTCCAAAAGCTTCCGAGCATTCTCAGCACCTGCCTCGTCTACACGAACACCACGCCACCGCATATCCAAAAGCATGGGGGTCAACTCTGTTTCTAAATCAAATATGCTGGACACTTCTTCGCGTACCAAATCAGGTTGTAATCGTTCCCAAAGTCGCCGAGTGACTGAAGCATCTTGTTCTGCATACTGCCCCACGAATCTAGCGGGTAGTTGCCACATGCCCGACTTGGCATCAACGCCGTAGTCAGCAGCAGCAAGTTTGAGCAGTCGCTCGTTCTTTCGTTCCTGCAAATAGTCAGCAGCCAAAGAGTTGAGATTGTACCAGCGTCTGTTTTCATCCAACATTGCCGCCGCAGTCATCGTATCGTACACCGGACCCTGAACCTCGATGCCCGCCCAACGCAGCCACCCGAGATCGTATTGAGCATTGTGCATGACCTTTGGAACATCTGATTCCATCATGTCCTTGATATATCCGGTCACTGCTTTCTCTGGCATGTTGCCACCTACCTCATGACGTATAGGGTAATAGCCACAAAAATCGTTGAACGCCACAGCGTATCCAATGATGTATCCATCATCCCGTGCCCACCCAGGACCAAGTGTCATTAGGTTAGGATCACGGGTTTCAAGGTCAATTGATATGACATTTGCGTCTCTGTAGTGCTCTGGAAATGAAGACGGCGGGGTCCAATCTTGGTCTAACGCAATGGACGCAACCTCTCGGATGTCTTCTTCCGGCACTTCTGCCCCTTGAAGTTTCCACTCCGTATCCTTTTCTTCGAACGATAATTGCTTGCCCTTCATAGTTGGAACCTCCACCTAGCTTCCGGGTTATCTATAATATATAGATTATTCTTCGCTCTTGTTGCTCCCACATAGAACACTCTGCGTTCGGCATCCGGCTCACTCATGGTGCAACAAGCCTTGGTTGACTCCAGCACAAGCGCAACATTGTCCGCTTCACCGCCCTTTGCTTTGTGTATCGTAGACAAAATAATTCTGGGATTGTCATCGTTCAAAACTTCACCGGACTCCAGAACAGATGTGATGTACACACGTTCCTGATCGCTTACTTCCAGCACTTCGTACCAATGCTTTTCTTGTAGATACTGCCCAGTTAAAGACTCTAGAAACTCAATACCAAACGTTTCTGCTTCTGCGGCTTTCAACATTTTGTTGCCAGCGTTTCGAGTCTTGCGGTCTACTTTTATCTTACGCCATATCTTAGATATGTACTCGTGGTCTAGTTCTTCGCCTCGACTAAGACGGGTGAACCCACGAACCACCTCGAGCGTAGCATTTGCAATACTCCAGCCATTGCCGTTACGCCAAAACAAATACCCGTTGTTCTTGAGGTCGGTAGCAATCCTGTTAGCGATGTAGTTTGTCCGGGCAAGTATCATCCATTGTCCTTCTTCCAAAGGCAATTCGTCTATTTTGTAGTGATACGATACATGTCCTTCTTGTTCTCGAGCGTTCCATTCCTTGTCGATACGTCCGGCAGCATTTCGTATGATGCGATCTGCCTCTTGATGCACGGAACTTGGAACTCGGAAACTTTGATCCAACACAATCATGTTATCTGATTGGTCGCACCGACTAGCAAACTGCCGTGCGTCCACGCCCATCCATTCATAAATGGCTTGGTCATCGTCTCCGGCGTAATAAACATTTTTGGAATTGCTTTCGAGTTTGGAAACCATGTCCCACTGTAAAGGAACAAGGTCTTGAGCCTCATCAACGATTAGAAGTTCCAACTCTGGAGCCTCCCCTTGCTCTATAAACGTCTCGATCATATCAACAAAGTCAATCTTTTCAAGGACTTGTTTGTATTCCTTGTAGGAACGGATGACGTGTTGCATCTCATTGTGTTGTAGTGTCCAGTTTGCCGACTCATTAAATTGTTGTTCGGCAGATATCTTTCTGACACGAGCCATGTTGTATATCGACAGGTACATATCGCCCTTGCCACCAAGACGGAAAAACTCCCCGTCGTTTATGTTCATCGATTGAGTGGACGTGAAAGGCAAACCAAGTTCCATCTCGAGACGACGATAATCAGAACTGCGAAGCACCTGATCTATCTTCATGTCTAGTTGTCGGAACGCCATGGAGTGCAGTGTCCTGAAGTGAACCATCTTTTTGTAGTCTAGATTTAACTCACGAGCAGCCCGAGTCCTTGCTTCTTCCGTAGCTTTTTTGCTGAAGGACACGAATCCGATTCGCTCTGGCGGCACACCATTTTGCAAAGCATCCTTCACAATGTTGATTAGTGTGTACGTCTTACCAGTGCCCGGTGGTCCCAAGTATGCTGTTGTACTCATTAAAACGGAACCTCGTCACCTTGAATGTTGACTGACGGTATACTGATATCCGTTGAGAACTCCGGCACAGACCATACGCGGATGCTTTTGCGCTTCTTTGTTTTGTCTGTAAACGTCTTGACGGTGCTTGTTGATTCGCCGTTGTTCAGTTCCTTCAACCTCTCCTGCACCTGCCCCCGGGTATATTGTGTAAACCCACGCCCCTTCAGAAAATCCATCAGTGCGTCTAGTTTGAAAAAGACACTGCCGTCCTCTGTATACGGCTTGTTCAACACCAGTTCTTCTGGACTCATCGCCTGTACTCTGCCCGTGCAAAACGATTCTAACAACTCATGGAACTGTCCTTTGTTTGTCAGTTCCGGTGGCACTTCGATCTTCATGCAATCCTGTAGGGCTGCATTCATCATCGTGTTCCAATCATCTTCCTTTACACGCGGTGGCAACCACGACAGTTGTTCGAGACAAGCGCGACCAAACTTCAGTTGCATCTGTACTTCTTCACTGTTGAGTTCAAGCCGTTCCCCGGCGATGTCAACAAACCAAACTCGTGGCTCCGACAACACAACACTCATGCCAGTGATTTCAAGACTGCGCCCAGCACCATTGCCGACACCGTATTTACGAGACAGGCACAATGATTTGTTGCAGTAATCTTTCAACGGAGACTTCTTGCATCCGTATTGATATTCTTTCTTTCGAAGCTGGTCTTGTATCAGCACAATCTCTGACGCAGGAAGTGGTGGCTTGCAATACTGTTGGTTATGTTTCTCCAACAGGTCAGGCCAATTGTCCTCGTCCATCTTCTGATACATAACGCCGACGTTGAACATCGTTTCGTTACGACCACCTTCACCGATACCGTTTGTTGTCAGCGTGACCAAACATGGCGGACACTCCGGCAAGAAGTCTGTCTGTGACCCAAGCTGAAGATCCATAAACTTCGCAGGAGATATGCGTTGCTTGTCTACATATTTTAGAAACTGCTCGAGAGTGAGTTCTTTACCCTTGGAGTTGAAAGCGGGGCGAAGCGTTCTGTCTACATCGAAGTATGGCAGGTTGATAAAGTTACCAACGTCGCCTCGATCAATCAGGAGTTTTTCTTGCTTGGGAAAAATTTCCGCCGAACCGTAACCAAGAGACGCAGCAATCTCCGATAGCTTGTCGCGCATATCCGATGCGGCAATCCATCCTTCGATAAAGAAATAGACGTGCGCTCCACCAGACTTAGACCTACAAACCACAGCAGGAACATCGATGCCAGCACAAGCGCGGACGAGAGCAGCATGATCAAGAGGATAAACATCCACGTCAATGCAACCGAAACAACAAAGATTCTTAGAGTTGATTGGTATAGCCCCTGCGCCGATTTCACCAGCGAAGTGTCTTTCAATATGTGTTTCATCTAACGGTGTCCTAATAACACGAGAGTCGGCTTCTTCCTTGCCGTTCTTGCGTGTACCTTTAATTGTTGTCTGTCCATGCGCGGTTTCGAATCCAGCGAACGCCGCCATGAACTTTTGTATATTGTCCATGACAAATCCTAGAAAAAGTGGGGCAGGGTCAAAGAGGTAAAACCCTGCCCCGGGATTACCTAAAACGGGATAGCCTCCCCGCTATCACTCGTATTGGCATCCAAATCCGGATCATCGGAAGCCTGTACCGTGCCGTCACTGACCATTGAGGACAGTTCCCTGCAATCTTTGTACAAGTCAGTGTCTTCGACATATCCGTGCCGACCACTTACCTTCCACTGATTCCATCTACCTTTTTCATTGGACGCTTCTTCGGAACGAAGTGTCCAGATAACACCGAAGCTTGGCAGTTTGACCAACTTGCCTTTGTGCTTCACTTCTTGCATCTGGATCATAGTGTTCCATTGGCGTGAGATCTTGAGGTTTGTTGACTTCATGTCGATGATTGCCGACTGCCAGCCACCCGTCTCAGGATCTTGAAACTTGCAATAGTGCTGTGCAGATATAACAAGTTCATTACCGTTAGTCATAATGTCCTTGTTTGTCTGCTTGTCACGAGTTGCAGTTAACACCTCTTGGCTGTTGGGGGCGTGTTCGCCTTGGAACCCACCGCCCTTTTCTCGAGGAATAAACTCGAGATATTTCTTGATGTACCCACAGGGGATGACATTTACTTCTTCCCCAAAGAGTTGTCTTGTAACCGTGTTGAATATTGTCCCGGCTTCTGTGCCTTCGATGAAGTTCTCATGCTTCTTATTCAACTCGGGGGACAGAGGTTGTGCGATCCGTAAAAACGGAATCTTCATGTCATCTGCACCTATGTTCTCAGTACCTGCGCCTGAGTCTTCGACAAAGCTACCCAACAATTCCTTGGGGATAGCAACGGCTGTCTCTGCCTTTGTAGCTACTTCCTTACTTTCACTCATCTACTTTCTCCGTATCTTCGCTTCTGTTCCAACGTATGCCCCGAACAATTCGAGGTTTACGTCACGACCCTGCTTTAGCCATTCCTTAATCGTTGCTTGCAACGTCATCGGGTGTATCGCTGTTTTCTGTTCAGGGTCGAGTCCGGCTTTCTGACAATCATCCATGAACGCACCAGCTTCGTTGTCTTGGCCTTTGCCAAACTGAACCTTGACTTCGTTCTTGATAATGTCGTCTTCACCGATATCACGGAGGAATGCGAACGCCTCCGCTTTATTCGCTTCCGGAATAGATGCGTACACAAACTGGCTCAACGTAACGGAGTTACCGTCAACGTCGATTCGTTCGAGTCCCATCTCTTGCATTTCGGAAGGTATAAGCTCACGAGTCAGTTGCTTTAGCTCTGCCTTGGCATCTTTCGCGGCTTGTTCGTGTTCTTCGATCAACCGCTTTTGATGCTGCGCTGCTCGAATAAGTTGGGACAGCTTGCCGCCGTCCTCGGTTTTGATGTCACCAAACGCATTGGCATCGGCTTCCATCTCATCAAAAAGTCCACTCATCCTGGACACTCCTTCTACTTACTACTGTCTGCGTTTATAGCCCGACGGCTTGGGTGAGGGTGTTTACGTCATCAGGGAGGGAATCCCAATGTCAGGACTGACGCAAACTTTCGGATGCCTCATCACCCGTTGTCTGCCTGACTTGACAACTTATATGCTACATGTTATCCCATGTCAAATAGTTTTTTTCGTGGATTATACGCATGGAATACGCATACAGAACTGAGCCATACCAACATCAGCGCGACGCATTCGAGCAGAGTGCTGAACGCTCGAACTACGCCTACTTCATGGAGATGGGCTGCGGCAAATCCAAGGTGCTGATCGATAATGCTGCGTACCTGTTTGAAGCCGGGCGTATCACGACACTTGTTATTGTAGCACCGAAGGGTGTGTACCGGAACTGGGTGCTGAAAGAGATACCAGCACACATGCCGGAGCGTGTGCCGCTTTGTGTTGCAACGTGGCGTTCAGGCCCAAACAAAGCACAGAAACAAGAATTGATGGATGCACTAAACTACCACGACGGACTGCGTGTTCTTGTGGTAAACGTCGAAGCGTTTGTCAGCGACAAATGCGTTCGCTATGTCCATGAGTTCATGGATAAAGAAGACGTGTTGTTTGCCGTGGACGAAAGCACCACCATCAAAAACCACAAGGCGAAGCGCACCAAGGTTGTGACCAGGTTGGCGCAGTCTTGTAAGTATCGTCGGATTCTGACCGGATCTCCGGTGACACAAAGCCCGATGGATTTGTTTTCGCAGTGCGGGTTCCTTGACCCTGACTTGTTGGGGTACGACAACTTCTATGCGTTCCAAGCCCGGTACGCCATCATGAAGCGCATGAACATGGGGGCACATTCGTTCAACCACATTGTCGGATACCGAAACATGGACGAACTGTCCTTGACCATCAAAGGATTCTCGAGTCGCGTTCTGAAAAAAGATTGCCTCGACTTACCGCCGAAGACATACACAACACGAAACGTGACGCTCGATCCAGAGCAAGCACGGCAGTACGAATCGATGCGCCGAAGCGCGATGGTCATCATGAATGACGATGCAATATTTGCAACCGAAGCGATGACACAGCTTCTGCGTCTGCAACAAATCCTGTGTGGCTATCTGCCCATTGATGACGAGGGCACACTTGTTGATATCCCGACTCGTCGGTTGGATGCGTTGATGGACACCATCGAGGAAACCAGCGGCAAGATAATTATCTGGGCACGGTTCCGGAAAGACATACAGCGGATCGAAGAAGCATTAGCCAAGAAGTACGGCTACGGTTCTGTCGGTTCATATTATGGCGATACGAATGAAGACGCTCGAGAAGAACTGGTTCGCAACTTTAGCGACCCGGATCACGAAACTCGGTTCTTTGTGGGCAACCCACAGACCGCCGGATATGGATTGACACTGACATCAGCACATACCGTGATTTATTACTCGAACGACTTCAACCTCGAGACTCGCGTTCAATCAGAAGACCGTTGCCACCGCATTGGTCAGAACCATCCTGTCACCTACATCGACTTGGTTGCCGAAGGTACTGTTGACGAACATATCGTCAGAGCCTTACGCGACAAGATAAAGCTTGCAGGTGCTGCATTGGGTGAGGAAATGCGGCAGTGGTTGAAAGTAAAGTAAAGGATTGTGTAATGGACACAACTAAATGGAAGTCAATAGCCTTGCCATTAGATGCTTATGAAAAGGTCAGGGCTCTTGCGGAAGAGAACGAAAGAAGCATCGCCCGTCAAATAACATTTCTTATTCGACAAGCGACAACTACTAACGGCGAATCGGGTTCTAATACCCGTCGTCGTTAATGCACCTCTGCTTCCATAATTGCCCTGCCGATCATTTCGGGGATTTGCGGGATGAGGGAGTTTCCAAGAGCGTGTAATCTTTCGGATACCCCATCGCGGCTTCTGCAAAGTTTGGATGGGTACAAGGTGCATCGGTCTGGGATGTCCTCAGACCTTCGGACATTTTCGCACCACGAAAATTCTTGCTGCCGGAATATCGGGAACTCGCTGATCCCTTGTATTCGCTGGCTCCTATCGTGGGCAACAATGAAGACACGTTGTCGCCTGTGAGGTGCGCCGATGGACGATGCCGATATAACTTCCCATTGACAGTCATACCCGATTGCGGCCAGGTCTCCGATAACTCTTCCCATCCCCCGCCCAAGCAATGCTGCAACGTTTTCCAGCAATACCCATCGTGGTCGTATGTCGCCAACAAGTCTGGAGACCTCTGACCAAAGGCCACTGCGCTCTCCGTCAATTCCTTTTCCGGCTCCAGCAACGGATATGTCTTGGCAAGGAAAACCTGCGGTGATGACATCAAATCCAGAAAGTCCATCTGATTGGAGTCGTTCTCCTGTAAGGTTTCGAATGTCTGCGTAGATCGGGACATCAGGCCAGTGTTTTCGTAGTATGGCTCTTGGGTATTCTTCACTTTCGCAAAACGCAATTGTTTCAAATCCGGCTTTTTCGAGTCCAAGACTAAATCCCCCTATGCCGCTGAAAAGATCAAGAACACGCATCTAACGGCGAATCCGGCTCCAATATCCGTCGTCGTTAATCCATCTCCATTGACTTGGATATGGGTCTTCGTCTCGACGTACATAATTGCAGCATCGGGGTCCGCCGGGACACTCGGAACATGTGACTGCGTCACAGTCTGACTCGGGCTGGGTCTTCTTTTTCTTCAGGCTGGGGAAAGACTTGTCCAACTGAACAGTCCAAGGGCTCCAGCTTTTATCGTCCCGATTACTCATATGATTATCAACAAGGCAACCAAAAGAATAATTGCTGCAAGCACCTTACGGCTCAACTTGCTTTTGTATGTCTCTGTGTCCCTCATCCGGTTCATGAGATTTGTAAGACCATAGTAATTACTCATCGTCGCTATCCCCCAGTTTCCAAAGCTGATCCATCAAAGATTTACGAATGAAATCGCTTTTACTCATGTTCGACTCATACGCTTTGTCCTCAATAGCGTCATACATTTTCTTATCCAAGTCAAACGACATCGTAACTGTTACATCGAACTTACGAGGTCGTCCCATTACTGCTTTAGGTTCTGCCATTTCTATTTCTCCTTGAAAATTCTCGGCGCAATATCTCTGCACCATCGCAGACTATGTTAAACAACTGCGCTTCGGATAACTCTACGACTGTAAATCTGTCTTCCTGACTGATACACAACTCGGCAGGTTCTCCGTCACGCAAAAATACGAGGTCAGTGTATTTCTGGCTCGTTGTCATTATTCTCTCTCTGTCCCAAATCCTTCATGATTTTTTCCTGAATCTTTTCCATTCGCTCCTGAGACATGGTTCTTGGGTCTTCTACCTCCAACAACATGTCCTCAACCAAACCCATGACAGGCTCCGGCATTGGTTCAACCGGGGGCCCGAAACTCGAAGCCATGTCTTCAGCATGGACGGGATACAAAAACGCGGCGATTAACTTTATCTCCACTTCGTATGGTGCTGTCTCCAGCTTTTCTCGATTCCACAGCGCAGCGACACCATGCCAACAGACTTGCTTCTTATTCCTCGTAGGAACCAAAGCTGCATCCAGCGGCACAGTGCAAAGTAAATCTGCCGTAGCTAAATCAAGAATCTCTTGTTTGTTCTGCTTGGGCGGGAAGTCAAGTACGTCACCCATCTGCACCTCCAAATAATCCATCAGTGGTTTCTTCTGCTGACTCCTTGGGCTTTTCTGCCGTGAGCCTGTAATATACATTACCATTGGCTGACGTATTTTTCCATGCGGCAAGCTGATACGTCACGCCCTCTATTGTAAGTTCGCCTTTTATATCGGGACGCTTTTCGTTGTCGCCCTTGTCGTTCTTAAACAGAACGCCTTTCATTTCGTTATCCATCCTCTGAAATCCTTTCCTTCGACGGCAGCCCACTGTGAGCCAACTTCTTCAATGTTAAAAAAGTACCTCGATTGCAATCGTTGGGAGACAATATGCCTTCAAGTAAATTCTGGTTTAATTGTTCCCGCGCTAGATTTACGACAATCGACAATCCTTCGTACTCGTTGTCAGACATTCGGATCGTGACTCCCGAACCTTGTTGCTTGTTATTGTTGAATTGCATGTGGCTCTCCTTCATAAACTGCCATGCAAACGCCAAACTTTCCGTCTCGAGCATGAATCGGGTTCATGTTAAATGCGTTCATGTATGTCATACACTCGAACGCTTTCATGTTTGGTATTGCTTCGGACACGGAATAATTATTGGGCGAGTGCAAAAACAAAATTATAAAAACATATTTCATTCAATCAACTCCTCGTGAACATCGGCGTAAGGACACTCCGACATGTCCTCCACCTCGTCCCAATCAATATCGTCTTGCGCCTGTTGCCGTGCAAGTTCTCTAGCTTGGACTGCACTTCGGGCCCGAATCTCGAGTTCGATAACTTTCCAGAACGCTTTCTCTACTGTGAATTTATACGTCTTCATGGTGCATACGGACTGAACGAATCGTCGTACCACTTGCCGTTGATAAGAAGCCACTTCACACCAAGACGCTTGCAATAGTAACTTGCGTCTGCTGGCGTAAAGTTTGTGACTCCCGGCTTGAGCCTTGCGACTGCAACCGAGTCGTCTTCGCGCTGTCCGGCAGCCAGGGGATAGTGTTTGTCAAGCACGGCTTTAACTGTCGCCGGGGTTGCTTTATATTTTGCCATTTTTTTCAATCTCCAATATTGCATCTTCTGCTTTGTTCAATAAATCTACAACTGGGTTAAGCACAGCTTCGCAGTCATCTTGCATCAGCAAATGCACTTCGTTTTGAACGTCGTTCAGTTTGTCCAAAACAGTCACGAACCAATCTTCATCCATCTTTACTATCCCATACCTTCTCAATATCGTGTTTGCCAAGTTCCCAAACATTGTCGTCAACTGTCATGGTCGTGTCCCATGCTTCTATGACGTGTGTGTCGTGGGGGTCTGCTTCGTAAACTGGTTTCAACACATGTTCTTCCCATGCGTCGCCATCGAACAGTTCATCGAGATTTGCGTCTTCATCGACTTCAATCAAATAACTGCTGATCAGCGTGGTTTGTTCAATAACTCGTAATCTTTTCTTTGCCATCAGTCCTCATCCTCGTCTTCTCTTACATAGAAATTCACGACTCGTAAGCCTTCGTGAACGTCTACGACTTCCCACTTAATTACGTCGCTGGGGTAGGTGTCCAGCCACTCATAAAAATCTTTCATAGTAATATCCTTCATCTCAGTATTTACCTCCAACCCAACTCGGCGGATACCAATCCAATATCTTGTTGACACAGGTAGGGGTCAAACAAAACTCCTCGTCCTCGTCTATCCATTTGACCATGCCTTCATCAAGTGCATCAGCAAACGAACCCATGTCCATCGACATGATGTCACTCGCCTCCGTGTTCCACTTGTGGACATCGGCTTGGTCAACCAAATACACCGCAACGCTTTCATCAGATTGCATCCGTTGTAATTGCTCAATCAGTTCACCGACTTTATGTACGCCTTTAATCATGACGCTTCCTTCAACTCTAATTCCATGGCCTCGACCCATGCTTCAAAAGCCTTGTCCGCAATCGCTTCAGCCGGAGAGACTGTCGCTTCAGCCTGGACTCCCGAAACGTGAACCTCGGTGCTTTCCTTATCCATAATAAATACTCCTCTTTGATAATGCCCATATATCATGGGATAGCATCAGAATAACTTATCGATTGGAAATGTCAAACAAAATCTGTTACGCCGATACAGTTACAATAGGTTATTTCTGTGAGATTTTTGTTTCCAAAAATTCTGTGAAATAGGTGTAACAGTGTAACAGTGTAACAGCATGGTCTATAACGTTGTTCTGTATAGGGTTTTTCTGTTACACTTGGTGTATGCAAAGTGTAACAGGTGTAACAGGATACTTGTATAGATGGCGCGAAATCTGTGACTTTGTTATGTGTTATAATAAACTCAGGGGAATCACTATATAGGAGCTTGTAATGGAACCCGAAGAGAAATCGTCCTTCCTGACGAACCGTCAAAAAGAATTTGCCAAGCTGATTGTTGATGGTGTTTACAGTAACGCCGAGTGCGCGAGACGGGCTGGATACAGTCAAAAGGTTGCGGTCAAATATGCCCACAAACTTCTGAACGGCAAAGACTTCCCGCTTGTCCCGGAACACATCGCCGAGCTTCGTCAAGAGCGAGAGCGTAAATATGGCGTGACGTTGATTGGACAACTCAAACGACTGTCCGACCTGTCGCATAACGCCGAAGCCGAAGGGCAGTTCTCCGCCGCAATCAACGCCGAAAAAATTCGTGCCAGCTTGGGTGGACTGACTGTTGACCGACGCGAGAACCAACACGTCCATTCGTATGACCAACTCACGAGAGAAGAAATCATTGCTCAACTTGGCAAACTCCGTGACGAACATCCCGCCGCCTTCATCGAAGCAGAGTATGAGGAGATACTTGATGCCAACACCGGAACGGAATCTGTGGCTCAGATTGAAAGCCGCAGTACCCAAGGGGACGCACCTCACAAGGATTGAGAATCGCGCTGGTAGTGGTGTCCCTGACAGTTTAATGGCGCATTCAGGGCGAGTTCTATTTTGCGAGTTAAAGTGTACAAAAGGTGACACTGTCTCCATACGCCCATCACAGATTGCTTGGAATATGCAGTATTCTAGGGCGGGTGGTGTCTCCTTCTTCTTAGTTTCAACGGCCTCGAAGCCTGACCTATTTTTATTTGCGGGAGGAGATGCGGTCAATCTTAACGAAAAAGGGCTAAAGTTTCCAGCACTTTGGCGCGGCACTGACCTTGCGTCTTGCGCCTTGTTCATGTTTGA
>MDTE01158628.1_pt1 | contig 12281 bp, 15 predicted proteins | sample 811231 | NCBI WGS metagenome assembly MDTE01 (sample SAMN05326651, study PRJNA326480) | marine metagenome | isolation source: seawater | place: Indian Ocean: Red Sea | collected 2010
TAAATTTAGTATCAAAGAATAAAGGTGAATTAAAAGCAAAATTAATATCTTCAAAAAAACTATCAATAGATGAACAAAAAAAAATACAAAAAGAATTGTCGGAAGATTTTAAATCATCACTCAACATAGACTATGAACATAATCCAGACTTAATAGCTGGATTAATTATTCAAGTTGGTAGTGTGATGGTCGATACTTCAATGAAGACAAAATTAAAAAAATTAGAAAAAAATATGGTAGAGGTATAAAATGCAAATTAATCCATCAGAAGTAACAAAAATTTTAAAAGAGCAAATAAAAAAATTTGGAGAAAAAGCCGAGGTATCAGAAGTAGGGCAAGTGCTATCAGTTGGAGATGGTATTGCCAGAGTTTATGGTTTGGACAATGTTCAAGCTGGAGAAATGGTAGAATTTGCCGGAGGCTTGAAAGGAATGGCTTTGAATTTGGAAAATGACAATGTCGGGGTGGTAATATTTGGAGATGATAGATCAATCAAAGAAGGAGATGTAGTAAAAAGAACAGGAGCTATTGTAGATACACCTGTAGGAAAAAGTTTGCTTGGTAGAGTTGTAGACGCACTAGGAAATCCTATAGATGGAAAAGGAGATTTAGATAAGAAGATAGAAAGAAAAAGAGTAGATGTTAAGGCTCCAGGAATTATTCCACGACAATCAGTAAATCAACCTATGCAAACAGGATTAAAAGCAATAGATAGTTTGATCCCGATTGGAAGAGGTCAAAGAGAATTAATTATTGGAGATAGACAAACGGGAAAAACTGCAGTGGCCATTGATACAATTATTAATCAAAAAGAAATAAATAATTCTGGCGAAGAAAAAGATAAACTTTATTGTATTTATGTAGCAATTGGTCAGAAGAGATCGACCGTAGCTCAAATTGTTAAATCATTAGAAGATGCTGGCGCTATGGATTATACTACTATAGTTTCTGCAACTGCATCAGATCCTGCGCCTTTACAATTTTTAGCTCCTTACACTGGCTGTACCATGGGAGAATATTTTAGAGATAACGGAATGCATGCGTTAATTATTTATGACGATCTTTCTAAGCAAGCTGTAGCTTACAGACAGATGTCACTTTTATTGAGAAGACCACCGGGAAGAGAAGCTTATCCTGGAGATGTATTTTATTTACACAGCAGATTATTAGAAAGAGCAGCAAAACTTAATGATGATAAGGGAGGAGGATCTTTAACTGCTTTGCCGATAATTGAAACCCAAGCTGGAGATGTTTCGGCATACATTCCAACAAATGTAATATCTATTACAGACGGACAAATTTTTTTAGAAACAGAATTATTTAATCAAGGCATAAGACCTGCTGTTAATGTAGGGTTATCAGTTTCTAGAGTCGGTTCGGCTGCTCAAACAAAGGCTATGAAAAAAGTTGCTGGATCAATTAAATTGGAATTAGCTCAGTACAGAGAAATGGCAGCTTTTGCTCAATTTGGATCAGATTTAGATGCAGCGACGCAAAAATTATTAAATAGAGGATCAAAATTAACTGAATTATTAAAACAAGATCAGTACTCTCCTATGCCAGTTGCACAACAAGTAATTGCAGTTTTTTCAGGAGTAAGGGGTTTTTTAGACGATGTAGAATTAGGAAATATTAAGAAAATTGAAAAGCAAATTTATGAAGCAGTCAAATCTTCTAGTCCCGAAATTATAGATACAATTAATAGCACTGGTAAACTAGAACCAGATGTAGAAAAAAAATTAAAATCTGTTATTGAAGATTTTAAAAAAAAAAATAAGTAGAAAATTTATGCCTAGTTTAGATGATTTAAAAAAAAGAATTTCTAGTGTTAAGTCAACACAAAAAATAACGAAAGCAATGAAAATGGTTGCAGCAGCAAAACTGAGAAGAGCTCAAGATAGCGCCGAAAAAGGAAGACCATTTTCGGAAAAAATGAACAATATAATTCTTAATTTAAGTAATTCAATTACTGATAAAGAAAATGCTTCAAAATTTTTGGTGGGGACAGGAAAAAATAATGTTCATTTATGTGTTGTTATTACAGCAGACAGAGGATTATGTGGAGGATTTAATACTAATATATGCAGAAAAGCAAAAAATTATTTTGAACAAATATTAAAAGAAGGCAAAACACTAAAAATTTTTACAGTTGGATCAAAGGGACACGATCAACTTAAAAGGGTATACGGTGACAAAATAATAGAAAAGATAAATTTTAAAGGTTATAAAAAAATTACATATAAAGAGGCAGAAGAAATAGGAAACAAAATTATAAAATTATTTAACGAATCTCAGTTTGATGTTTGTAAAATATTTTATAATAAGTTTAAAAATGTTATTACACAAATTCCACAAGCTCAACAAATCATCCCTATTGAAAATTTAAAAAAAGATGAAGAGAAAAAATCAGATAGTTCGTATGAATTTGAACCTGAAGAAAATGAAATATTAGACAATTTACTTCCGAGAAATATTTCAACTCAAATTTTTAAAGCTTTTTTAGAAAATGCAGCTAGTGAACAAGGATCAAGAATGACAGCTATGGACAATGCTACAAGAAATGCAGGCGATTTAGTTGATAAATTAACAATAACCTATAATAGAAGTAGACAAGCAGCAATTACTAAAGAGTTAATAGAAATAATATCCGGAGCAGAAAGTTTATAAAAAAATGCCAGAAAAATTTGGAAAAATTACACAAGTAATCGGGGCAGTAGTAGATGTTCAATTTGAAGGTCAGTTACCAGAGATATTAACTGCATTAGAGTGTGATAACTCTGGTAATAGGCTTGTTCTAGAGGTGGCTCAACATTTAGGTGAAACCGCAGTTAGAACTATAGCAATGGATAGTACAGAAGGTTTGAAAAGAGGAGATAAAGTAATTGACACAGGTTCTCCAATTAAAGTTCCCGTAGGTCCAGAAACTTTAGGAAGAATAATAAATGTAGTAGGAGAACCCATCGATCAAAAAGGTAAAGTTTTAACAAAGGAAAGTTGGCCAATACATAGATCTGCTCCAAAATTTACAGACCAATCTACTGAAACAGAAATATTAGCAACAGGAATAAAAGTTGTTGATCTGCTAGCTCCATATTCCAAAGGAGGTAAAATTGGTCTTTTTGGAGGAGCGGGAGTTGGAAAAACTGTAATTATAATGGAATTAATTAATAATATAGCAAAAGCTCATGGAGGATTTTCTGTTTTTGCTGGCGTGGGTGAAAGAACTAGAGAAGGAAATGATTTATATCACGAAATGATTGAATCAGGAGTGATTAAACCAAATGGAAAAGGTTCTAAAGCAGCCTTAGTTTATGGACAAATGAATGAACCTCCTGGCGCAAGAGCACGAGTTGGTCTAACAGGATTAACGGTTGCAGAATATTTTAGAGATAAAGAAGGACAAGACGTTTTATTTTTTGTTGATAACATATTTAGATTTACTCAAGCAGGATCGGAAGTTTCAGCCCTTTTAGGAAGAATACCATCGGCCGTTGGTTACCAACCAACTTTGGCAACGGATATGGGAAATTTACAAGAAAGAATTACAACTACCAACAAAGGATCAATTACTTCAGTTCAAGCTATATATGTACCAGCAGATGACTTAACTGACCCAGCTCCAGCCACTTCTTTTGCGCACTTGGATGCAACTACTGTGCTATCAAGACAAATAGCAGAACTAGGCATATATCCTGCTGTGGATCCTCTAGATTCTACTTCTAGAATATTAGATCCTAGAATAGTGGGAGAAGAACATTACCGAGTTGCTAGAGAAGTTCAAAAAATATTACAAACTTACAAATCGTTACAAGATATAATTGCGATTTTAGGTATGGACGAACTTTCTGAAGAAGATAAATTAACAGTAGCAAGAGCAAGAAAAATACAAAGATTTTTATCCCAGCCATTTTTTGTAGCAGAAGTATTTACAGGAACTCCTGGCAAACTTGTAGATTTGGAAGAAACAATCAAAGGATTTGATGCTATTTGTAAGGGCGAATACGATCATTTGCCTGAAGCTGCTTTTTATATGGTTGGTACAATAGAGGAAGTAGTAGAGAAAGCTGAAAAAATGGCAAAGGACGCAGCAGCCTAATGAGCGATAGTTTTAAATTTGAAATAGTTAATCCAGAAAAAATTATTTTTTCTAGTGACGCAAAAATGGTTACCCTCCCTTCTTTTGAAGGCGACATGGGCATCTTAAAAGGACATGTACCAATAATAACTTTTTTAAGACCTGGAATAATAAAGGCAGAAGTAGAAGAAAAAAAATTTGAAGAATTTTTTGTTCAAGATGGCATCATTGAATATTTTAATGATAATTTGGTTGTACTTTCAGCGTTAGTAGAAAATGTAAAAAGTTTATCCAGGGAGTTTTTAGATAATTTAAACAAAAATATACAAGATCAACTTTTAAAAAAAGATATTACAGACAACGATCGTTATATTCTTAATCACAAACTTGACATCATCAAAGATATAAGAACTTAGTCTAAATTTAAAAAATTTATTTCTTTTTCTAATTTTTTGTAAAGATCAACTTTAAATCCCACAACGTTACTAGATAATAAATTTGGTTCAAGCCACTTCCAATCTAAAAATTCAGGATTTTCTGTCTTAATATTTATTTCCTCATTTTTTCCTAAAAATTTCATGATATACCATTTTTGCTTTTGTCCTCTGTACTTACCTTTCCAAATCTTACCTAAAAGGTTGTCAGGTAAGTCATATTTTAGCCACTGATCTATTTCTTTTATTAATTTTACAGATTTTATTCCAGTTTCTTCCTCGAGTTCTCTTTTAGCTGCATTAAAAAAACCTTCATTTTTATCTACGCCACCTTGAGGCATTTGCCAATATTTTTCTGGGTTATCTATTCTCTTACCAACAAAAACTTTATTTTCATTATTTAATAAAATTATTCCTACACCAATTCTTAATGGCAATTCCTTTTTATCATTCATTAAATTTTACCCTTTTAGAAGCTTAACAGCATAATTCAGCTGATTATCCGTTTCGGTATTTATTGAAAATTCTTCTCCTTCTTCATCAACTTTAATATCTGGCACTACTCCTACTTCAGAAATGGATTTACCAGAGGGTAAATAATATTTAGAAACAGTTAATCTTATAGCTCCTCGATTTTTTAAAGGTATTATAGATTGCACAGATCCTTTTCCAAAAGTTGGTTCGCCCAACAAAATTGCTCTTTTTTGATCTTGAAGAGCTCCTGCAACAATTTCAGAGGCAGATGCTGATCCATTATTAATTAAAACAATTAAGGGAAAACCTTTAATTCGATCACCACTTTTTGCAAAAAATTTCCTATTTTCTCTATTTTTTCTTCCTTTTGTTGTAACAATCTCACCGTCATCTAAGAAAAAATCAGAAATTTTTACCGCTTGTGATAAAAGTCCTCCAGGATTATTTCTTAAATCAAGAATATAACCTTTTAGTTTTTTGTGTTTTTTTATTTTAGCAATTTCTTTATTTAATTGATCACTGCTATTTTCATTAAATGCTCTTAATCTAAGGTAACCTACTTTATCATCTATTAATTTTGAAACTACCGATTGTATTTCAATTATTTCTCTTGTGATTTTAAAAACTTTAGCTTTTTTTAAATTTTTTCTTCTAACAGTTATTTCTATAGTTGAACCAACAGGTCCTCGCATTAGATTTACCGCTTCCATTAGCGATTTACCTCTTACTTGTTCACCATTTATTTTAACAATGTAATCACCTGATTGTATGCCTGCTCTTGAAGCGGGCGTATCATCTATTGGAGATATAACTTTAACTACTCCGTGTTCCATACTTACTTCAATTCCTAATCCACCAAATTCACCACTTGTTTCTGTTTGAGATTCCTCAAAAGTTTCTGGATTCATATAAGCTGAATAAGGATCTAAGGATTGAAGAAGTCCATTTATCGCTGCATCCATTGCATCAGCTTGGTCAACTTCATCTACATATGAATTTTGTATTTTTTCAAGAACTTCACTAAATAGATCAATTTTTTGGTACAGTTTGTCCACATTTTCTGAAAATGATTTATTAGAAATATTCAGCATTATTGTAAGGTAAAGAATTAAAATTAAATTACCTAGTAAGTTTTTTTTCATATTGTTAATCTTTCTTCTGGAATTAATTCAGACCACATTTTTTCTAAATCATAAAACTTTCTTTTTTCAGGATGGAAAATATGAACTATTATGTTCATAGTATCAATAAGTTTCCAATCATTACTGTTTTTACCTTCCATTCGGCAGTTATTAATACCCATTTTTTTTAGTTTATCTAATAGTAGTTTTGCTAGTGAGTGTATGTGTTTTGAAGAGCTGCCGCTAGCAACAATCATATAATCTGCTATTGAAGTTTTATCCTTAAGGTCAATAGATACTATCTCCATAGCTTTATTATCATTCAAAATATTCTCTATTTCATTTTTTAACTTAATAATTTCTTTTATTTGCATAAAAATTTATTTTACCAAAATTTCCTTATTAATGAAGAAGAAATATTTACATTTTTTGAATTAATATAAATTATCTCCTTTTTTTTAAAGCTTTTTTGTACAACATATTTTTTTTTTTTACTCAAATAATTTCCCCTAGGAAAAACAACAATTTTTGCGAGTTTAGGAATTTTTTTCCAATTATTCCATTTATGAAATTTTGGTAAATTATCAGCTCCAATTAAAAAAAATAAATTTGATTTTTTTTGTTTTTTTTTAATATAGTACAATAAATTGTAGGTATTTTTAGATTTAATTTTTTCGTCGAAAAATTTTACAATAATTTTTTTTTCATTAGTAGTTATTTTTTTTGATAGTTTAATTCTTTTATTAATATTAAGAAAAGGTTTTTTTTTAAAAGGATTTTTTTTAGTAATTGCCCATATTAATTTATTCAATTTAAGTATTTTTAATGAAACTTTTGAAATGTACAAATGACCAAAATGTGGTGGATCAAAAGTGCCACCCAATATTCCCAGATTATTTTTTTTACGATAATTATACAAAAAACTATTTCCTTATTTGACCTTTACCTTTTAATATATACTTATAGGTAGTAAGTTGATCAATGCCAATTGGCCCGCGTGGATGAAGTTTGTTTGTTGATATACCAACTTCAGCACCAAAACCAAATTCTCCTCCATCAGCAAATTGTGTTGATGCATTATGTACTGCTATAGAACTATTTGTTTCAGAAAGAAATTTTTCAGCAGTTTTTTTATTATTTGTTACTATCGAATCTGTATGAAAAGAGCCATATTTGTTAATATGATCTATAGCCTCTTTTACTCCATTTACACTTTTTACAGAAATAATAGGAGCTAAATATTCAGAATCCCAATCATTTTTTTTTGCTATTTTTGTTTTTTTTGGAACTAATTTCTTTATTAATTTATCTACTAAAATTTTACATCCTAGCTTCTGTAATTCTTCTATAATTGGTTTACAATGAGTTTTTAAACAGGCTTTGTCGATTAACAAAGTTTCTGCAGCTCCGCAAATACTCACATTTCGCATTTTGGAATTTTTTACTACTTTTGCCGCCATACTCAAATCGGAATCGCGATCAACATAAACATGACATAAACCTTCGTAATGTCCAATAATTGAAACTGTAGATTTTTTCATTACTTTTTTGACCAAACTTTTTCCACCCCTAGGAATTACTACATCAATATAATTTTTCATATTTGACAATAAATAATCAACATGATTTCTAGATTTATCATCAACAAATTGAACACAATTTTCGTCATATTTTTTTCTTTTTAAAGCTTTTCTAAAAAGTTTGACTAAAATTTTGTTAGTATGGAATGCTTCAGATCCACCTCTTAAAATCACTACATTTCCACTTTTAAAACATAAGGCAGATACATCAGAGGTTACATTAGGTCTACTTTCATAAATTACACCGATTACACCGATTGGTATAGAAATCCTTTCAATAATTAAACCATTTGGTCTTTTCCAAGTAGATAAAGTTTTTTTTAAAGGATCCTTAAATTTAATTATTTCCTTTATCGAACTTCTAATTTGTTCAATTTTTTTTTTATCTAATTTTAGTCTTTCAATCATACTATCTTTAATTTTTTTAGATTTTGCTTTAGCAACATCTACTTTATTAGAATTTAGTATTGATCGAGTATAATTTTTTAAATATATATTAAATAGTTCTAAGACAGAGTTTCTTTTGTTAACATTTAATTTACTTAGGTTTAAAGAGGCAAATTTTGCTCTTTCCCCAATTTTTTTCATGTATGGATTTTTTTTCATATTATACTTTTACTAAGTCATCCTTATGAATAATTTCTTCCCTGCTAGAGTATCCCAATATATTTTTTATTTTACTACTATGAGAACCTTTTATTTTTTCAATTTCAATAGATGAAAAAGAAGTTAATCCGCGAGCACATTCAAGATTATTTTGATCTTTAACTAATATATGGTCCCCTTTTTCAAATTTTCCATTAATTTTTTTCACACCTGCCGGTAATAGACTTTTTCCATTAATTATTGCTTTAACAGCTCCCTGGTCTATAACTACCTCACCTTTAGGAGATACTGATCCAATTATCCACTGTTTTCGTGCATCCAACTTAGAAACTTTTGGCAAAAACCAAGTGCATTTTTTTCCATTATTAATTTGTTTCAGAGGATTCTTTTGGTTCCCATTTGCTATTACCATGTAACATCCAGATAATTGACAAATTTTAGCTGCCTCAATTTTCGTTTTCATTCCGCCTGATCCGTACATACTTTCTGTTTTAGTTGCATATCTTTTTATATTTTCGTCAATTTCTTTAACGCTTTTTACTAACTTTGTTTTTTTATTTTTTTTAGGATTGTCTGTATAAAGACCATCGACATCAGATAGCAAAACTAAACAATCCGCACTAATTATTTGAGCCACTCTTGCAGCAAGTCTATCGTTGTCACCATATTTTATTTCAGTTGTGGCTGTTGTGTCATTTTCATTAACTATTGGGACGATTCCCATAGATAACAAATTATCAATAGTTCTTCTCGCATTTATTGACCTTCTTCTTTGTTCGGTATCATCTAGAGTAAGCAATATTTGTGAAATTTTTATTGCAGTTTTATCGAAAGTTTTTTTGTAAAAATTCATTAATTCAATCTGACCAATTGATGCCACAGCTTGACTTTTGTCGACCTTTAAACCGTTTTTTTTAATTCCAAGAAATTTGCAACCCATAGCAATAGCTCCAGATGAAACAATCACGATTTGTTTTTTTTTGATTAAAAGTTTTTTAATGCTTTTAGCAAATTCATTTAACCAAATTATTTTAGGCTTGCCTTTCTCATTTACTAGTGTCGATGATCCAATTTTAATTACGATTTTTTTAAATTTATCGATTTGCATATTTAATTAGTATTTTTTTTATATTTGTTAAACCCTTGTGTTTTAATGCTGATATTGTAAAAATTTTTTTCTTTATTTTTTTACTAAACAAATTAATCTTAATATTTATTTCATCTACGCTAAGCAAATCTATTTTATTAAAAACTATAATTTCTACTTTATTATTTAATTTTTTACTATATTTTGATAATTCTTTTCTAACTTTAAAGTAATTTTCAACTAAATCATCATTAGTAATATCAATTAAGTGTAAGATATTTTTACATCTTTCTATGTGTCTTAAAAATTTATCACCCAAACCGACACCTTCGTGGGCACCCTCAATTAGACCAGGTATGTCTGCTAAAGTTATTTCTTTATTGTTGTAACTTGTAACTCCAAGATTTGGATTGATCGTTGTAAATGGATAATTAGCAATTTTGGGTTTTGCTCTTGTAAGCACAGATAACAGACTAGATTTTCCACAGTTGGGCATTCCAACAATTCCAACATCAGCTATGATTTTAAGTTGTAACCATATCCAAAAACTTTCACCTTTATTCCCATCTGTTTTTTTTCTTGGAGATCTATTTGTCGAGCTTTTAAATCTTACATTTCCCAAACCTCCTTCGCCGCCATTAGCAATTATTATTTTTTGTTCAGTTTTGGTTAAGTCTTCTATTAAAGTATTGTTATCTTCTTCAAAGATTTGTGTACCAACAGGAACTTTTAAAATTAAATCATTTCCACTTTTTCCTGTTTTTTTTTTACCTTTTCCATTTTCACCTCTCTCCGCTTCAAAGTGTTGTTTGTACCTAAAATCAATAAGTGTATTTAAATTTTTGTCTGCAACAAAAACTATTGATCCACCAGATCCTCCATCGCCACCATCTGGTCCACCAAATTCAACAAACTTTTCTCTACGGAAGCTTGAAGATCCTGAACCTCCATCTCCTGCTTTTAAATATATTTTTGTTTGGTCTAAAAATTTCATAATTTTAAAGAAAAAAACTGATTTCTAAGTTTTATAAACTAGCTGGGGATAACAGATACGAATGTTCTGTTTAGTTTTGTTTTTTTGAATTGAACTTTTCCTTTTACCAAAGAAAATATTGAATGATCTTTACCCATACCGACAAAATTACCAACGTGGATTTTTGTTCCTCTCTGTCTAACTATAATATTTCCAGGCATGACTAATTGCCCACCATACTTCTTTACTCCAAGTCTTCTTCCAGCGCTATCTCGACCGTTTCGTGATGATCCACCTGCTTTTTTTGTAGCCATAATTTAATATCCTAAATTTATAATATCACTTTTTTTTTGTTGTTAAAGGTTTCTTTTTAATCGCCTTTTTTTGAGTATTATCAGTAATTTTTTTTTCTTTAGTCGCCACCTTTTTTAGGGCTTTATTAATTTTTTGTTTTTCCTCTAATTTGTTTTTCGTTGCCTCTTTTATTTGAATATTTCTAGATTTATTAGCTTTAAATTCTTCTTTGGTTAGTTTTTTTTGAGGCTCTGCTTGTGAAATTAATTTTCCATCTTTTGAAAAAATTTTTGTAATTCTTATAAGTGATACTGGTTGTCTGTGACCATACTTTTTTCTCGAATTTTTTCTTCTACGTTTTTTGAAAACTAATATGGTCTTATTTTTTATATTTTTTAAAATAGTTGCTTCAACTTTTGCACCTTGGATATTTGGGTTCCCAACTTCGGAAGTTTTATCGTCATTCAAAAAAAGAACGTTTTTGAATTCTACAGTTTTGCCTTCTTTATCACTGAGTCTTTCAATTTTAAGGATTTCACTTGCTGATACCTTATACTGTTTACCACCTGTTTGAATAACTGCGAAAGACATTGTTTTAATTTCATATTTGGAAATATGGGGAAATATAGCTTTCTTGCTTCCGATGTCAAGTTATAACAATTATTAAAAACTGTCCTTTAGATCTCTAACTTTCTTGAAAACTTTAAAATCTTCTTGGTTTTTCATGCTTAGCTTAATTTTAAGCTCATTTTGATCGCATCTTAAAAAAATATTTGATTTTAATTCATCTTCCAGACTTGAAGGAACTGTTGGCAAATTTTGTGATTTTAATTTTTTAATTTTTTCAAATTTTTTTTTAAGGTGTATATTATTGTTGTCATACTTGATGCAAAATTCTGCATTTTTATAAGTATACTCATGACCACAATAGATTTCCGTATCTTTAGGAAGTTTTTTGATTTTGTTTAATGAAGCTAGCATTTGTTTATGGTCACCTTCAAAAATTCTACCACATCCCAGGGAAAACAATGTATCTCCAGTAAATGCAATTTTTTCTTTTTCAAAAAAAAAACATATATGGCCCAAAGTATGTCCTGGAATATGTAGAACTTTAATAGTTGAATTACCAAAATTCCACTTTTCATTGTTCTTAAGCGTTATATCAATTCCCGGTATTCTATGTTTATCACCTTCAAATCCTATTATTTTGGCGTTATATTTTTTTTTAATTCAATATTTCCTCCTATGTGATCAAAATGATGATGAGTATTAAATATATAATTTAATTTAATATTTTTACTTTTTAGAAATGAAATTATCGGTTGAGATTCTGAAGGATCAACTACTCCTGTAGTTTTAGAGTTATTATCATAAATAATGTAGGCATAGTTATCTCTTAAACAAGGTATTGGAGTAATTTCCATAACTTTCTATTCTATAAGAAATATGCCAAGCTGTGAAAAAATATTTTTGTAACCCATATTTTTATTAGTTATTTCTGAAATTTTTTCATCGGTTACACACATTGATTTAGCAATTTTAATATTTTTTTTTTTACAAAAATTAACAAAATCCTTAATTGTACACATATGTAAATTTGGTGTGTTGTACCATTCGTTAGGTAAATTTTTTGTTA
>MDTE01040990.1_pt1 | contig 12279 bp, 11 predicted proteins | sample 811231 | NCBI WGS metagenome assembly MDTE01 (sample SAMN05326651, study PRJNA326480) | marine metagenome | isolation source: seawater | place: Indian Ocean: Red Sea | collected 2010
AATTGTTGATTTAATAAATCAATTACAATTAAAATCAGAAAATAATGCAAGTATTGGAATCTGCTGCCCGGGTGCTATTGAACCCAAAACTGGCAACATAAAAAATAGCAACACAATATGTTTAAATGGAATGTCATTAAAAAATGATATAGAAAAGGGACTAAAATATAAAATAGAAATTGAAAATGATGCTAACTGCTTTGCTCTTGCGGAGGCTCATTTAGGCGTAGCAAAAGATTATCAAATGGTCTTTGGGGTAATCATGGGTACTGGAGTTGGGGGCGGCATTGTCCACAATAAAAAACTACATCAAGGGAGACTCTCAATCGCAGGAGAATGGGGTCATATATCTATTTCACAAAATGGACCCGATTGTTATTGTGGACGAAAAGGATGTATAGAAAAATTCATAAGTGGAAAAGCGTTGGAAGAAGATTGGCGTAATATGGGTGGAGAAAACTTATTTCTAGAAAAAATTATATCTACCTACCAGGATAAGCCAAATGCCCTTTTCCGGAAATGGAAAAAAAGGTTTCTTGAAAACTTCGGAAGATCACTCTCGATTGTGATAAATATACTTGACCCAGATATAATTGTTATTGGTGGAGGAGTATCTAATATACCCTTTCTTTATAATGAAGGAAAAAACAAGGTTTTTAAAAATGTATTTAGCAATTTTGTCGATACTCCGATCATGCAAAATCATTTGGGAGACTCTGCAGGAGTATATGGCGCTGCATTACTAAGCCAGTTTAATCTAGATTAGAATATTTTACTATTTTTAGATACTCTACATGCAGATCTTAAAACTAATTTCAGCACCATCACTGGGCCTCATGTATTTTAAAATAATATAAAAAACCAAATGAGAGGAAGCTGTTATAATGAGCGAAAAAAATGATTTAAATAAAAAATATGGTAAAAAGTTAAGTCAATTACAGATTGAGTTGGTTAGGATGCAAGAGTGGGTCATTGAAAATGGGAAAAAAATTGCTATAATATTTGAAGGAAGGGATGCCGCAGGAAAAGGTGGCACTATAAAAAGAATAACTGAAAACTTAAACCCAAGGCATTGTAAAGTTGTTGCTCTTTCAGCACCAACAGAGAGAGAAAAGACTCAATGGTATTTCCAGCGCTACGTCCCTCACCTTCCAGCAGCTGGAGAGATTGTGATTTTTGATAGAAGTTGGTACAATCGTGCTGGAGTAGAACGAGTAATGGGATTTTGTACAAATAAAGAGTATATTAACTTTTTACAGACTTGCCCCCAATTTGAGCGGATGATTATTAGCTCAGGAATACAATTAATAAAGTATTGGTTCTCTGTCAGTTCCGAAGAACAAATGAAAAGATTTAAAAATAGAGCAGAAGATCCTACAAAAGGTTGGAAACTTAGTCCGATGGATTTAGAATCTGTGAACCGATGGGATGAATATTCCAAAGCTAAAGATAACATGTTTGAACATACAGATACAGCATTCTCCCCATGGAATGTTGTTGAGTCTGATAATAAGAAAAAAGCTAGAATAAACTGTATAAACCATTTTCTTGATCAAGTAAAATATGAGCCAATTGATCACCCTGAGCTAAATTTGCCTAAGAGAACTCAGCAAAAGAATTATGATCGACCAGATAGATCAAATTATACCTATGTTACTGAAATTCTTTAAGGAAAAGAATTGATATGAATTTTATTGATATGTTAAAAAATATTGAATTGCTCATTATTGGAGACAATAAACAAACATCAAAAAAGAAAAAAAGTACTCCTGCAAACAAGGAGTCGAATAAAAACAAAAAAACTAAGTTACTTAAACAATCAGTTTGATAAAATTGAGTGAAAATTTTTTGAAACCTTATCAAGCTGAATATGATTTTTATTTTTTAACTCTTTATCGAAAAAACTCACGAGCATGGTGTTTAACATATTTCTCATTTCATCCTTGTCCTCTGAACCAAAATAAGGTATAACCACTCTAATTGGGGGTGCAAACTGAGGTCCATCTGTAAAATCATAATGTCCCATTTTTTTTGATGCAAAATGATAACTTTTCCCAGAACTATTTTTCATAAGTTCTTTCATAATTTTATAATTCCTTGGAATCCCAATCCATTTATCTTGCCCAATGTGTAAAAACGGTATTTTTACACCACTTTTAATTATTGCACTATCCAGAGGTATGAACCATGTATCAAGACCAGCTATAGCATCGATACGATCATTTTTTGATGCAACATTTATGATTGTTGCACCGCCAAAAGATTGACCAAACATTCCTATTCTATTCAAATCAATGAGTCCAAATAATCGATCTTTATTTTTTAAATAATCAACTTTTTTAAGAGAAAACTCTAGATCATTGCTTCGGAGATTCAGCTTGTCTTTTGTGGTTATCTTTTTAACTGTTAAACCTGCCTCAAATGCTTTTTTCTCGGATAAATAAGGCGCAATTGAACCATCTTCAAAAATAGTAATATAAGAATCATATGTATGATTAACTGCCATGACAATATAACCCCTACTTGCTAGTTCTTCGCATTGAATTGAATTCTGATGTCTATAGCCAGCCCTTCCATGCGAAAAAATAATTAATGGATACGGACCTGAGGCCACCTCAGGTTCGAGTTCTAGCAGGGACCTTGTTTTTATATCTTTTGCTCCCGAAAGAAAAAATTTGGGAATACCATATTGATGTGCTAATTCGTCTATTCTTTTTTTATCATTTCCAAAATAAGAGAATCTATTATGGGCCTTTTTATTCTGACCAGGGTACCAAATTTGAACTATGATTTTTCTATATAAACTATGGCTATCTTGAACAAGATTAAATCTTGTTGTATCTATCCATTCAACTACCGTTGTACCAACTAAATATTGACCATTTGGGGCGGGGATATCACTATACTGAAAGATCTGGAAACTGGTGCATCCTAAAATATTAATAATAGAAATAAGTACTAACTTTTTAAAGTGAGGAATAATATTTCGCATTCATTTAATCATGCCATGGAAAATCATAAGGTGAAGGATCTAGTAATATTGAAACCAAGAAAAATATTTTTGTTATTAAAAGACCCAGTGGCATCTTCAATATATGACCCTTCATAGCCTCCTCTGGAATTAGTGATCATCAGTTGGAATACATGCCCTCCTGTTTCAATATCGCACCCTAAACCCCACCCAGCCTTATAATGGTTTGCTCTGCTGCCAATTGGGAAAAAATAGTCTCCATTAATCGAGGAACGGTTAGTTAATTTTATTCTTCCCCCCAACCCAAAAGAAAACAGGTCGTGTTTATCAAGATTGGTAGATACTAAGTTTTTGTGAATCCAAGATGGAGATATTTGTGCTGAGAATCTGCTATTAAATTTTCTTCCTAAGATAAATTGATTAAGATATTTCATTTTACTGGAGATTTTATTTTGGGTTATGCCATCTTTTCTGTAAGTATCAACACCAACATTTGAAAAGACAACCAGAGAAAATGGAATAGTTTTTCCTCTTCCTTGAGTCTGATTGAATAATTTAATTTTTAACATAAAATCATATGTTTTTCTCCAGGAGCTTCTGCCAAGACCAAATGCAATTTTATCACTGATTCCATATTTCACATCATAATGAACTACTGCCTCATCTAGGCCAAAAAGATCATAAAAACCATTCTTAATTGAGCCAAATCTGTGTTGAACCATGAACTCTAGAGTTTTTTGGCGAGGTAACTCAACCGATTGCATATTAACGACTCTGGTTGCTTTAAAAGTTGCAATAACTGGAAAGAGTTCCTGACTAGTATCATCTAAAAGGTCCATTAACTCATCTTGGGAAAAAGTTGAACCTATCGTAATGAAACAGATTAAAGTAAAAAGTCTCATTTTTCTTCAAGTTTTACATTTACTGAAATTTGTATTGTTTTTGCAATTTTATCGCGAACAACTCTTGGAATTTTAATATTGTAATCGGAAGGAAAGATGTCAAAAAATGCAACACCTTTAATTTGGTCTCTATCCTGTCGGATGGTACCTGAAACGCGTATTTTTTTTGAAACACCATGGATAGTCAAGGTACCTTTAACACCAATATCTTGTGATTGTTTAGACAGTTTAAAATCTAACCAATCTTCAATACCACCTCTAAATGTAGCTTTCGGAAAATCATGAGATTCCATATAATTCTCATTAAAATGCTCCTGCATGAGAGCATTCTTAAACATGAAACCTCGAATAGGGACTTGGAATGCAAAACTACCGGTATTGATATCCAAAACACATGAAGTTTGTTTGTTAAGAGCTCTAATGTCTTCGATGGGAGTCTCAGAGAAAAAAGATACACTCCCATTCCTAGTGATATACTTTTGAGCCACCAGAACCTGTAAAAGATATAATGTTAAAACAAATTTCTTCAATTCAATTTTACATCAAAAATTAGTTATTAAGATTTATTTGCCACATAAAGTAACTTACTTGACCTTTTAACAGCAAAACCCACTCAAAAATATTTTAAAAATTCGTTTCTTGTTATTTCTTAATGTACTATTAAAAAAATTGACAAAACTGATACAAAAATTTATCTAAACATTCCATAATATAATCATCAATAGGGTTGTCTCAGGTGAAGGTAATAATTACTAAATTTAAGCATGATGAAACTACTTCAATTCAAGAAAATTATTGCCATATTATTAATACTGTCATTTATTGTAATTGGTGTCTACTTAGTTACATATAAATACCCACACACTAATTGGGTATCAATGGAAGCTGTGACAAATATATCCGCAAAAAATCTTCTAAAAGAGTTTGAATCTGGTGGAGGAGATGAAAAAATAAATCAAATCATACAAATCTCTGGTACTATTTCATCTTTAAAAGACTCACTATACATCATAGATAACAGCGTAGTATGTATACCTGAAAATAAAATTGAAAATCAGATTAAATTAAATAAATACGTTATCGTCAAAGGACGATGTATTGGATTTGATGATCTCTTGGGTGAAATTCGGATGGACCATACTATTTTGATGGACTAATAAAGCTTGAATAAGAAGAAACATATTATAAGAGAATTTCAAAACAGTATTTTCTGATTCCATGAAAGGATTTTTTAGACATAAGAAAGTGACCAGAAGACTAATAACACTCGTCTTTTTGATGGGTATTTACGGCTATATAGCCGTAAAAAAACAGACAGTTGATATCAAAAATATCAATACACTTGAATTAATTTCAGCAAAAGATATTCTATGGTATTTTCAGATAAATGAAGGCGAAAAGTTTCTTGGTCAGATTCTATCAATAGAGGGAGTAGTCACCCAAAAATCCGATTCTACTTTAGTCCTAAATAATTCAGTTCATTGTTTTATGGATACCAGTCTGGAGAATAAATGGTTCGATAAAAATGAAATAATAATCAGCGGTCGTTGTCTGGGATATTACGAACCAATGAAAAAGGTTCAATTGGACCATTGCATTGTAAACACAAATTAATTTTCTTCTTGGGTTACACAGTATCATGGTATTTAAATCAGTTTCAATAGTTCTTACTGCTCTTTTTCTATTATTGATGTCATGCATTGATCCAGCTCCACGTTATGGACTCTCATACGGAGCTTTTGTCCAACAAGAAGGAATACAATTTCGGTTACTAGCACCTTCCTCTGAGATGGTATATTTAGTGATTTTTTCTAAATTTGATGATAATTCAGGAATTGAGTTTCCAATGGCCCGAACAGAAAATGGAATTTGGTCCTATTTCCTTAAAGATCATGGTTATGGAACACTATACGGATATCGGCTAAAGGGAGAAAAAAACGATTCGACTATCATTGTAGCTGATCCTTACTCCAAATCAGCCGTTACTCAAAATACATGGCGGCATGTAGCAAAAAGCCTTGTTATAGATACGAATTTTGATTGGAAAGGAGATTCATGGAAACGTATCAATAAAAAGGACCTTATAATTTATGAGACGCATGTAAGTGACATGACAAAACATCCTTCATCAGGGTCAAACTATCCAGGAACATATAAGGGATTTGTTTCAGATAATCAGGTCGGGGGTATTAAGCACTTAAAAAACCTTGGAGTTAATGCAGTTCAATTGTTACCTATTTGGGACTTTGCTAATGTAGAAATGCCTTATTTAGAAACGATCGAAGGTAAGACAAACTCCTGGAATCCTTATGAGAGAAATCACTGGGGATACATGCCTACTTTTTTCATGGCTCCTGAAAGCTACTATGCGTCAGATGGTACTAGTATCCCTAATAAGTGGAACGGTATTGATGGAAGGGCAGTAACTGAATTAAAAGAGATGATTAGAGTATTACATAAGAATGAAATAGCAGTGTTTTTAGACGTAGTAATTAATCACGTCTCAAACTATGATTACCAACCACTTAAGTATATTGATCGAAGTTTATATTTCAAGCTTAAAGAGGATGGAGATTTCCAAAGTCAATGCTGTGGCAATCTTTTAGATTCAGATAATCAACATGTGAGAAATTACATAATTGAAAGCTTAAAGTATTGGATGGTTGATTATCACATTGATGGATTCAGGTTTGATCAAGCTAATCTCCTTTCATCGAAAACAGCAAAACTAATTCTAAAAGAGCTCCAAGGTATTAATCCTGATGTAGTAGTCTATGGTGAAGCATGGGATAATAAACAGACTGAATTCTCTCGCATGAGCTGGGGATCTTTTAATGATAGTTTTAGGGATATTCTTAGGGGAGATCTGCATGATTTTTCCAATAAAGGTTTTCTTTTTGGTACCTATAGACCAACAGATAATATAAATAGTTTAAAAACTATTATAGGCGGATCCCTATTATCAACTGGCGGTTTGTATGTTTCATCTGAAAACTCTATTAATTTTTTAGAAGTGCATGATAATTATTCCTTTAGCGACTACTTGCGGATTAGTCTGGATAAGAACCATCAAAATGAAATTATTAATGATCGTTTAGAACACATAAGGTTAACACCCGAAATTAAAAAATTGAATACACTTGGAGCCTTGATACTTTTTACTAGTCAAGGGATTCCTATTATCCACCAAGGACAAGAATGGGCTCATTCCAAAATTATTGCACCTACCAAAGTTCCGGACCCTGACGTTGGGAAAATGGATCCAAATTCTTATAATAAAGATAATGAAACTAATTGGCTTAATTGGGAAGATGCCCACCAAAATGAACTATTGGTTGATTATTATATCGGTCTCATTGCGTTAAGGAAAAAATATCCTGAACTAAGGAGAAGCACCCTGGACAAAATAAAATTTCTTAACATTAAAAATGAGTTAGGCTTGGGCTATGTTATTAGGGACAACATAACTATTTTTTTAAATGGAAATAAATCAGAAACATTAAATGTAAAACTCCCTCCAGGAAAATGGTTACAAGTCGCAAATGGAAGCAAAGTTGATTTAAGGGGATTTAGAATTTCCGAGGGTTATGTAAAAATTCAGGCAACAAGTGGCTCGGTTTATATTAGAGTATGAAACTCTATTTTCTCTCCGGGTGTTTATTGGTATTTACCGGATGTAATATGTTTCAAAATAATAATACAACACCAAAGTGGTCAGACAGCCTAACTATATATGAAGTAAACCTTCGCCAGTTTACTTCTGAGGGTACCATCGATGCTTTTAGAAATCACCTCCCAAGATTAAAGTCAATGGGTGTGGGTATTCTCTGGTTCATGCCAATTCACCCAATAGGGAAATTAAATCGAAAAGGTACTCTTGGGAGTTATTATTCAGTAATGGATTATTACCAAGTTAATCCAGAATTTGGCACCCTTAATGAATTCAAATCCTTAGTTGAAACAATTCATGAAATGGGTATGTATGTAATTATTGATTGGGTTGCTAATCATACTTCGTGGGATAATAATATTGTTGATAAAAACCCCAATTGGTTCACCAAAAGCCAAACTGGAAAATTCCAACATCCACCCGGGACAGATTGGCTTGATGTAATTGATTTGAACTATGATAATTATGATCTTAGAAAATATATGACTAATGCTATGGCTTTTTGGGTAAAATACGTAAATGTTGATGGATTTCGGTGTGATGTAGCCAATCTAGTTCCAACCGACTTTTGGAAGTCTGCAATATCAGAATTGCGTAAAATTAAGCCAATATTTATGCTGGCAGAATCAGATGAACCCGATCTTCTTCACAAAGCTTTTGATACAGATTATAATTGGGGTCTATATCATTTATTAAAAAATATTGCCAATGGCCAACAACAATCTTCAGAAATAAAAGAATATTACCTAAATCTTCCAAAATCTTATCCTAGCAATAGTTTAAGAATGAATTTTCTTGATAATCATGATGAAAATAGCTGGGGAAGAATCATGGTAAACCATTTTGGAAAAAATATTTATCCTATCATGACTATGATATTTACACTCCCAGGAGTGCCCATGATTTACTCTGGCCAAGAGGCGAAGCTCAATAAACAATTAAAATTTTTTGAAAAAGATTCGATTGAGTGGGGTAATTACCCAGATAGTCAATTTTATCAAAACTTGATCATGCTAAAAAAAAATAATCCAGTTTTTTGGAATAATAACTATTCAATTTCTTTTGTAGACTCTCTTCCCGATAATATAATTGGATTTTATCGAAAAATTGGTGATGAGGAATACGGGGTAATGATAAATCTTACATCGAAAAGTAATGTCGTCAATATTACGAAATCTATTGATGTTATTTTCAAGGATGAAAAATCTCAATTGGATCATATATCCCCATCTGGATATTTAGTTTATAAAATAAAGAAGTGATCTGATGTCATTTCCAAACCTAATCAGATGGAAAGCCAGATTATTTTATATAAAACGGGTGAATAATTAGATTTTATAATGAAAAATAAATTTATATTTATAGTTTTCAATATTTTTCTCGTTGGCCAATTATTTGGATTTTTGAAAACTGATGGTGAAATTATTGTAAATGAAAATAATGAAAAGGTTATCCTCAAAGGTTTTGGTTTGGGTGGGTGGTTAGTTCTTGAAGGATACATGTGGAATTATCCTGGATTTGGCTCAACCAGTGTGCTAGAGGCAGAAATTGAGAATTTAATCGGCTCCGATAAGAAAAAATTATTTTTTGAAACGTATAGAGAAAACTATATAAATGAAAAGGAGATAAAATTTTTAGCAGATAATGGGTTCAATGCGCTCAGGATACCGCTTCACTACAAACATTTTTCTGCATCAAAAAACTCATTTTCCGAAGAGGGATTTCAAATTCTTGACCCAGTAATTAGTTTGTGCAAAAAATATGGAATCTATATTATTTTGGATATGCATGCGGCACCCGGAGCACAAAATACTAATGATTTTTCTGATTCAGATGGGCAGAATGCGTATTTATTCACGGAAGAAAGTAACCAGGAATGGCTAGCATCAATATGGAAATATATTGCGGATTACTATGCTAATGAACCAATAATCGCCGCATACGATTTATTAAATGAGCCAGTTTTACCTTGGGGAAAAGGACCCTCTGTTTTAAGGAAGACTTATGAAACTTCAATAGATTCAATCAGAGAAGTAGATCAAAATCATATCGTAATTATTGAAGGTAATTGGTATGGTAATGACCACTCAGGTTTGTTGCCTCCATTTGATAGTGAAATGGTTTACAGTTTCCACCATTATATTGGAGGTATTGATGATACTAATTACATTCATCAATACACAACTAATCTACAGAAGCAATTTAATGTTCCATTGTGGGTTGGGGAGGTAGGTGAAAATTCAAATACCTGGGCTCATAATAAAAAAAGTTTTTTTGAATCAAAAAATATTGGTTGGAGCTGGTGGAATTTTAAAAGTTTAGAACGAATCTCAAGTTTATTTAGTTACAGGAAAACTGAAGATTTTCAAAGAATTATAGATTTTTGGCAGGGGTCTGGACCTAAACCAGATACCTTGGATGCATTTACAACGCTCATGTCTTTTGCTGAATTAACTTCATTTGACTCTTGTGACATAAACATAGGATTGGTCAGAGCTTTAGTAGACAGTTCGTTTAGCTATGTTTCAAAACCCTTTTCTTCATTCAAACCTCCTGGCCAATTGCCAGCTATAAATTATGATACTGGAAATAACGGAGTAGCATATCATGATAACCAAAGCGTGGATCCAAATAAATTTAGTCCAGAAACAAAGTCTTGGAACAATGGGTGGACTTATAGAAACGATGGGGTTGATATTGGAGTCAGTAATGCAGGAATCGAAGAGAGTTATTATGTAGGCTGGATTGAAGATGGTGAATGGATGATTTATACTCTTGATCCTGATAAACCTACAAATCAAAAAGTTTCTCTTGAGGTTGCTTCCTACATAAATGGGTGTGAAGTTACTGTTGAATTTGACTCAAGTTATTTTTTTCATAAGGTCCAATTGCCAAATACAAATGGCTGGGATAATGGTTGGAGAACGATAACAATTGGTAATGTGTCCTTATCTGGAAAAACGAAGATGAAGATCAAAGCAGAGACGGGTGGCTTCAACTTAAAAAGTATCATTTTCCAAAATATTGATGAATCAATAATTCCAATGTCCTTAAGACCAACCATTTATCCGAATCCCGTGAATAGTATTGCGAAAATTGAATGGAATAGTGATTTTTACCTAAAAACAGATATAAATATTTATAATGTTTATGGAAATTTAGTTTTAAACCATTCTGTAATGTCGAAGAAAGGAGTTAATCAAATTAATTGGGATATGAGATCCAGTGAAATGAAGAGTCTACCATCAGGGATTTACTTCATTAACATAGAAACATCAAACGCAAAATCAACTATAAAATTAACATTTTTGAAATAGCTACCTTAAGTAAGTTGTTTTTAAAAACTGTTTTTTTGAAGTGAAAATAATTTCTACAAAATAAACTCCGCTTGATAAACTGCTATTGCTAAAATCAATTTTTATATATGAGTCAGTATTCTTTGCAAATTTTTTATTGAAAATAATTTTTCCGCTTAAATCAAAAATATTAATCCCAGTTAATTCTTTTTGTTCTTGATTTGATAAGCTAATTAATAAATTAGAGTTAAATGGGTTTGGATATATGGGCGATTCTTTAGTTTGTATAAATTTATCATGTTCTAGATTCGTACCTAAAGGGGTAGGGTTATAACCAGATGTGGTATTACTTGTTAAACACAATATAAGGTTTCCATATCTAAAAACAGCATTTCCCTGAATGAATTGGGCATTATTTGAATACCAAGAATGTGTTGCTTTTTGCCACCTTGAATCATCAAAATAATTGAAATTGTCTACCCATTCTAAAGAAAAATTATTTTCACTGCCACTTGTCCCAAAACCAGGCGTATAATTATAATATTTTACCCAATCATAAAATGCATAAACTGGAAGCACATCAGGATTGAAAATTCCAACCCAATCCTCCCAAATGGGTTGCCAAATATTCATCATAACTTTTTGAGGATAAATGAATGATGAGACATATGAGTCATTACTATACCTAACTATACTATCATTAATGAAAAATGCAATATAATCGGGAGTCCACTCAAATGCATAAGTTGTAAAATTTTCATGAGGGCTTGAAAGCATATCCAAAAGTTCTTCATGATGTGTCTCTCCCGCGGAAATAATATTTGTTTGAATGCTATAATTTTGATTACCCAAACCTTCGAAATCTATTTCGCACCAATTCTGAGGATCCCCAAGACCCTCTGCCCAAAAATCCCTGATAGAAAAAAAGGAAGATACTACACCAGACCCACTTGCTGTTTTCATTCTCGCCTCAAATCTACCATATAAGAAAGATTCTACTGTTCTATATTCAGCACCATGATATGGTTTTTGGGATAAAACAGTCCCCAATATAATAAAAAAGTAAAATATTCGAACCACTGATATCAGTAAGGTATTTTTGAATAAATTCTCACATAATCAATCATATACGTTGCTGGGAAAATAGAATTATCAATACCTTCTTGCCCTCCCCAGTCTCCACCAATTGCAAGATTTAAAATTAAAAAATATGGGCTATCGTAAGGCCATTCGTTATAAGTTGCGGATACAGGTTTATTAAACGTGAAATATAATTGATTATCAAAATATCCCTCAATTTTTGTGGAATCCCAAGCCATAGAGTAAATATGAAATTTATCCTCTAAACCTTCTAAATAAAAAACTCCCTGCTGATCTGTACCATGTACATTACTGTTTAAGAAACCATTATGGATACTAAAGAAAACATGATTTTCTTGA
>MDTE01163657.1_pt1 | contig 12279 bp, 6 predicted proteins | sample 811231 | NCBI WGS metagenome assembly MDTE01 (sample SAMN05326651, study PRJNA326480) | marine metagenome | isolation source: seawater | place: Indian Ocean: Red Sea | collected 2010
AGGAAATTATAGAATCCATGTATTTCTTCCCTGAACGCGGATCGATCACTCTATTCCACCTCTGGAGATGAACTCCAGGACCTTCATATTTCGAATCATATGTTGTAGTATCGGACATCGAATGGACCAGGTATAAAGAACCTACATCATTTACGGAATGAAGAGTTAAGGCTTCTTCAGTAGTCATGGTCCCTATTGCAGAGCCATTGATTAGATATTCGCCCTCTCTAGGTTCTGAAACCATCCAAGGCTTAACTTTTGAACGATTCTCTTCAAACTTCGAGAAATCTACTACTAAATCTCTAATTATTGGATAACCTGATAGTGGTTCAATTTTGAGTCTGCCTGTACTGCTTACCAGTTGAGAAACTGATGCCAAATCAGCTAGTACTAGACGGTTGTTGACTCTTAAGCCTGAAGTTGGGCTGCCAGATCCATTTCCTACTCTGAAAGAAAAACTACCGTCAATATCATTCTTTACCGCAGATAGTAAATCTTGAATCGAGGCATTTGATGGTACTGAGCATTCCACTACATCCCATCCCGATTCAGAAGTGGCTGGACAATATCGGAAAAGTTCCAAGGTAACTTGTAATTCTGTTTTGTCGATAACTCCGGGTGCAAAATCACCAGATACGACTTCTTCATCTCCACTAGTTCCATAGGCAATCATTTCATCGAGAAGTTCAATTTGCAGATTACCAGATGAATCAACACAGGCAATTCTTGGTAATGCTTCAGCAACCCAAACGGCCCAAGGAGGGTCAAAATCAACATCACATAGTTGAATTGAATGTACTCTATTCGCACCCAATGATTCGTATTTAGAATCCCAGTCAAGACCTGCTTTACAGAATTCATCATATGCAGTATCTCCAATAGCGCATACGCTGAAACTGACGCCAGTTAAAGAAGGAGATTGGGAACTTACAGACTGCCAAAGTGATTCAGCGTTATCTGGCATTTCTCCTTCACCCCAAGTTGAGGTAATTATCAGCGTTCGCTTGTGATTGGCAAGGGTGCCAGTATCAAAACCATCCATATCATAAACAGTTGGAATCAAACCGTAATTTTGTGCGAGTTTAGCAGTTTTTTCCGCCAATCCAGCTGCATTTCCGGTTTGCGAACCGAAAAGAATAGCCAATGAACGATCTCCTTCCATCAATGCGGTGAGAGCCTCACTGCCCGCGCCTGAAATGGATACTGCTTCAGCAGCAATAGGCTCCACAGCAACTTCTGCAGCCTCGGTAACGGCAACTTCTTCAACCGCTCCGTCAGAAACTTCCTCATACTTGATAATCTCAACTGGGCAAGCCTCAGCGGCTTCAATAATCAAATCCCCGTAATCGGTACCGAATGTACCGGCAAGCGGAGACTTACCTAAATTCCGATCCAATGTACCATCGGTTCTTACCGCGGCAAGTATTTGTGAGGATTCTTCAGTTACAATAAATACCTCCGGAGCAACGTCTTGACAAGCATCACAAGTGATGCAATCATCTTCAATCCAAACCTTTGCTATTACCGTCATCGACTCACCTAGCACTAAGCACTGACACACCCTATCGGCCGTAGTCTTTGAAGGTTGCTTGTTCTGCTCTAATATTAGACCACTCAGAAGGGTTACTGAGATGATGCGAAATCACATATGGAAATCGCCCATATCACCCATTTCATCTCCCATAGAGACACCCTTGGAAGAAATAACATCGTCTATTCTCAAAATCATTATGGCTGTTTCTGTTGCAGATTGAATCGCTTGCTCAACAACACGCATTGGTTCAACTACATTTGCCTCTTTCATGTCAACAACGCCACCTTCGTAGACATTTATTCCAGCATGGCTTTGACCATCAGCATGAGCTTTTCTAAGTTCTATCAAAGTAGTGACAGGGTCAAGTCCGGCATTCTCTGCTAATGTTCTAGGAACTATTTCTAAAGCAGACGCGAATGCTTCTATTGCCATCTGTTCCCTACCACCAACAGTTTCAGCGTAAGTTCTCAAATCACGAGATAGGGCGGCAAGAACACTGCCTCCACCAGTTAGAACTGCTCCGTCTTCCCATGCAACCGAAACAACTCCAACAGCATCATCAAATGCTCTTCTAATTTCATCTACAACGTGTTCTGTTCCACCTCGGAGAAGAACAGAAACTGATTTAGCCTCAGGGCAACCAGTTATGAAAGTCATTTCAGATTCACCAATCTTCTTTTCCTCAACTCTTTCTGCGTGGCCAAGGTCATCTTTGGTTAAATCATCCAAATTGGTTACTATGCTACCGCTAGTTGCCTTAGAAAGTGCTTCCATATCAGATTTTTTAGCCCTTCTAATTGCAAATATACCTGACTTGGCCATATAATGTTGGGCCAGTTCATCAATTCCTTTTTGACAGATTAGAACATTAGCGCCTGAATTTTGGATTTTCTCGACGAGTCCTTTGATGTAGTTTTCTTCTTCTTCAAGGAACATAGAAAGTTGATTAGGATCTGTAATCTGTATTTTTGCATCAACTTCAGTCTTCTTAACCTCTATTGCAGAATTTACAAGCGCTATTCTAGCATCCTTAACCGAACGAGGCATCCCAGCATGGACTCTCTCTTTATCGAGAATAATACCATCGATAAGTGAGGAATCTTTGATTGAACCACCTTGTCTCTTTTCTACTTTGATATCTGATAAATCAACCAATCTTTGTCCACCATCTACTACGCCAACGGCATTAACTGAACGGACACATATATCGGCCATGAAGGATTTTACAGCACCTGCGGATTTGCCTGTGAGAGCTGTCTTGGCTACTTCCATCAATACTGAGTCATCATTCTTGGTTTCGATTCCATGACTGTCAAGTAATCCTACAGCTTTCTCAGCCGCTAATCTAAATCCTTCACATATTACTGTTGGATGAACATTTTGTTCTATCAAGTCTTCACTTCTCTTTAGCAATTCACCTGAAAGAACTACTGCAGTTGTTGTTCCATCAAAGCAATGTTGCTCTTGAGTTTTAGCAACCTCGATAATCATTTTTGCTGCAGGGTGTTCGATATCCATCTCTTTGAGAATTGTCGCTCCATCATTGGTAATTACGACATCGCCCATGGAATCTACCAGCATCTTGTCCATACCTTTGGGGCCAAGTGTTGACCTAACTGCATCAGCAACTGCCTTTGCTGCTGCAATATTATTTGACTGAGCAGTTCTGCCTCTAGTTCTTTGTGTTCCGTCTTTCAGAATAAATATCGGTGCTTGCCCATTACCGTACATAATAACGCCCCTACATACTCGGCGAGGTAAAGGTAGTCTTGAACCCTACGCTTTGAAATTTTTTTGAAATAGCGCAAATCACTTACCATATTGTTCTAACCACTGATGGCCGTATGCATTCCATTGGACCATGGTCCAACCTTGCGGCAATCCTGATTCAGGAAGTGGAGGACCAGATGCAGCCGGCTGCGGAACTGATTCTGGTGTTGGGGTCGGAGCTACTACAGGGATTGATGCTGCAACGGGAGTTGGCGGAGAAGGCATGGATGCGGGCGGCGAAGAAGGTATTGTAGGAGCTGATTTTACTGAACCATAGGTTACAGATAAACTGTCTTGGTAGCCGTCATCGCCCCAACCACCATAATCATCTTCTTCTTCACCAGTATTCTTCAAAATCCTAACTAGTGCAACTATTCCGATAAGCATTACAGCAATAAATCCAGCCCAGGTTAAAGCGCCAGTAACATCAAAAGATGATTCAGCAGAATCATCCGATTCAGTAGCGATTTTTCTTAGTTGAATTTGGATAGTTGATTGAGCGGCATCACTTACAGTTTCGGAGCGAGCCCAAACGGTTATTTCAGTCAAGAAAGTCTCATTCTGTAGATTCATTAATGTTGTTTCAGTAACTTCAAAAGTGATTACTACTTCTCTAACCTCTCCAATTCCTAAAACAAATTGAAGGTCCGAATTAGTGATTCTAGATTTTATCCAGTTCTTTGAATCTCCTTCATCTATATCCATCACAATCGACTGTGCGGAAGAAAATTGATTTCTCACCTTGACTGTGATTTCGACTTCATTTTCCCAAGAATCAATTACTACTTGTGGTGAAGGAAGTATATTTACCCGCTCTAAAACACTCCCAACTAAGTAAGTAGAGCCTCCAGAAGATGATACAGATGAGTCAAAATCACTGACTGCTATCACCTCTAATTCAATATCTCCACTGGTTCCAGTTTCGAAAGAAAACAATACTGATACATTGTAACTTGCTCCACTAGGGATAATAGGTGTTTGATCTTGCCCTACAAGATTTGTAAATTCTGCATTCATTCCGTTTGGAATATTCATCGACATAGAGAATGAGTCGTCTAAATTGCCGTTGTTGAATACCTCGAAAGTCATTGTTTGCGCAATGTCTCCAGGAATATAAGATTGCTCGGATTCTCTCGTTTCAACAAATACTGCAGCAGTGTCTAAAATATCGACTTCAATGGTATAACTAACTTGGATGCTAGGGTCATCGACATTTGTAGCAATGACCTTCACATCATAATAACCGGGCTCAATACCGACCGTCATCGGCAAATGGAGGAAGAAATTGTATGTCTCACCCCATTCAGCCATAAGAGGAGTTGATTGTTCTGATTCATCTACATATGCTCCTAACAAGAAAATCGAATTGACTACACTTATTTCGTATGACTCTTGGCTATTTCCATTATTGGTCAAAGACATGAATATCAATTTTGAATTACCATTTGCATAGCCTTCAATAAATTCTCTACCGCCCTCATTGGAAAACTGGGATGTATCGGCAGAAAGAGCAAAGTCTTTCAAAATTGGAACTTCAATATTTCTAGACATTGTAGTAACTCCTACAATTTCTCCGCTAGTCCTGGTGGCTCTGATTAGGACAGAAACCAATTCAGGCGCTGCTTGTGAATCAGCAGTTACATTTAGCGTTAGATCTACATACTCACCTTTAGTTAGGAACTTAGAAGTAATTACTGATCCTGAATCATCATAAATCAAACCTGTCCATCCATCTCTAGAAAATGATGTTGTTAGTATAAATGTAGCATCTAAATTTCCGGTATTAGTAAACTTGAATGGTATTGTTCCAGATTCACCGGGATTCAATGTCAAAGCGTTCAAACCTGTGCTTGAAGTCAGAGAAATACTGTACTGTGACTGGATTGAAATTGTTGAAGACACTCTTGCTTTTTCACCACTGTTCTGACTGCTTGCATCAGTGAACCAAATATCCCAAGTCTGTTGCTGAACATCGGTTCCGGGAGGTATTGAAAGATTTGCCCAAACTTCTGTCGTTTCACCTGGACCAACTGGTGGGATAACTACATTGAAATCATTATCATTAGGATTGTCTGTATCTAGCCTAAGTTGGGGATTCAAAGGATTCATCCAACTTTCGTTACTCACACTAGTTTCTACCTTGAACTGGACATTCTTATACCCATTATTGGTGACCATACATTTCCAAGAAAGAAGCCCTCCGGGGTACCCGTCAAAACCATTTGATGGATTATCACAGTCAGCAGTAAGGGTGTAGTTGTCTACTTTTGAAACTCCAAACTGAATAAAGTCATCAAAGTGCATACCTTGAGTCGCTCCAGAACTATCCGATTTGAAAACTAGTCCAAAAGTCCATGAGTTGCCACCTAAAAACAAATCAGGATTAGCCAAGGTTGGTATTTGAGACCACACATCCTGCGGATCCCACGAGAAATTTTTCCATTGGTTAGGAGCCGGGCTTGGATTTCCATTAGCCAAATCCCAATGAACCGATGACATTGCATCAGAGAAATTACCATTATTTCTCCAAAATTCGAGATATGCAGCATCTCCTGCTCCCATTGTACCCCATGCTTGAACATGAATTTGTGATGAGATATAGTTAGTCGATTGGAATAATGTTCTACATACTGGAATTCCATATTGATTAGTCATTCCGGTATCAAGTTGATCAGTACCACAATTAACTGACGGATTGTAATAAGATTGTACAAGTCTATCAAAAGCGCTAGATGGATAGGTGTTTCCTGAAGTGGACATTCTCCAGTGAGAAGAACCTACTGCGCCGCCAGTAGTATCCTCTGACCAGGAACCGATTGCGTTAGCATCTCCCCCTCCTACAGGATATCTAGCAGAGCGGAAGGTTTCTGATGAGCCAGAGGCTGTTCCATCAAAAATATCTTTAGAAACTGCAACTGGAACTACTTTTGATTTTACATCATTGTCGTTACGATCATCAGCAGTAAAGTTAACAGATGCTCTAAGAATTATTCCTCCTGTTAGTTCATTAGTAGTCGTATTCAATATCGAATGTGCTTCATTGGCAGTCCAAAGAATAACATTGGTATCTTTAGCTTGTCCAGCCATATCTCCAGTAACCCAATAAAAAGTCTCGATTACAAAACCAATAGGGTGAACAATTTCCAGTTTAGCTTGGGTCTGTTTTGGAGGAGATGTTGGTTGTCCATCCCTGAAAACTTTAATTTCAACTTCTAATCTTTCTCCTTGCATTACATAATCAACTACTGAACCATCTGGTTGAACCCATTGCTCAGGACCAACCGATTCATTACCAACTACTATACTAAAAATACTAAAATCATCTTTTGAACCACCTTTGGCGGAGGCTGCTTCTGCTGGAGTAGCGTAAAATGCTGAAAGCGAACTAAACAAAAAAAGAGCTACTAGAGTCAAAGAAGTCAGGCGGCGCATCAGCATCAACATTTACGCGATATGCATTCGACATATGAACTTCATTGATTATTGAGCCTCCAATTAGACGCGTTTTATCGCTAATTTTTTTCTAAGCCTGTAATCGAAGGCTCATCATAGGAAGGTTTAGAATTTTCATATGATTCATCTTCGAAGAACATGTTTGGATCAAAAATATTAGATTCTTCAGCAATTTCAGTAGCATCAATTTCTTCTAAATCGTCGTTTAATCTTTGATTAAACTGCTCATTATCAAAGGATTGTGAGACAATTTCTTCACCTAATTGTTGTTGAGGTAAGTCAACCATTGCTACTTTATTTACCGCTGCAATACTTGCTGCTGCAATGGTTTGAGCGCCTTTGATAACTATGCTACTAGGGGATGTTGATTCTTCAATTTCTTTTTTATTTTCAACTTTCTGGACTTCCAGCATCCATTCAGGCGGCTCTCCTGAACCTGCGCCCAGTACAGCAAGAGTTGTAAAGGTTGCAAGAGGAATTACCGCCAGTGCTGCTATTAAATCTAAAAATGATGTTTCAGGAATGGAACCTATATCCAATGTAGATTGAAAGAATGTTTTTTCCAAATCTATATTTAATTCTAAATCTGAACCTAACCATCCTATTACCACGACACTTGCAATTCTTCCCATCAACCAAAGTATCAATACTGGAGCTAGCCAAGAAATCTTTGTCATTGAAATCAACCATTTTCTGGTGAATGACGCAATTCCAATGTAACGCTTGGCAATAATCGGGAAGTATTTCATTATGACCATCAATATCGCTAAGTATAAAATTAAGGCCAATTCTAATTTTCTACTTTCATGCATGAATGATTCTGGTATCAATAAAACCATTGCTAAAGGGACCGTTGCTAACATTACCTGGAAAGGTACGGCCAAAAGTATAAGTCCGCCGTGTGTAGAAATTATTGAATGACCATCCAACCACCGGTTGTGTGCCAAGACAGATATCTGTCCATGGGGGGATTTCGAATATTGAATTCTCGATGAGCGCCTTTCAGCTGCACTGCCTGGTGACCTTGAGAAACCGAAATACTTCCTCCAACCTCCCTTTTCAACAACTGAAACCGGAGTGAAACCCCCTAATATTAACGCCAATAGTAATGCAATCATACCATATATCAAGGATGCAGTTCCAATCCAAGGCATCATTTCTTTATCGAAGGACATTGTGACATTATCATCTGAAAAATCAAACTTGACTAAATATGTTAAAGAAAAAGCAACCAGTGGTGTAAGAAAAACTTGACACATCGCAACAAATGTCAACCAAATTCTGGCGCTCATCGGTTTTCTCCTCGAATAACGCCCCATAGGGTTACGGATATTTCATCTATTGACAAAGATTACTCTAGATAAAACTAAGAAAAAACCCATTTGAGAGTGAAATTTACTCTTCGGAATCATCTATTCTTGTTTCTTTTTTGTTAAATTCTGCATCAAACATTGGATAACCGTCTGTAGAAAGTAATCGAATAGTTCCCATTAAAAATCCGTCACTTCTTTTTCGACCTAAATCTGGCCTAAACAGATCATCTAATTTCTTCTCGCATGAGATACAATATATGCCGCTCAGCATCCAACTTGGAGATGGATATTCACAACATTTAGAATCCGATTTACTTTCATTAATCACTAACTGAATCCTCTCGGCCATTTCTAAAGTCCACGGAGGCTTAGGCCCACCAATAAAAACCTGTAAACGTGAAAGTAAAAACCAACCTGATGAAATCCATAACCCAAAACCAAAAGGAACATTACCCCACCTAACAGAAACAAGACCGAAGGCTAAGGGTACAATACTAACAACCAATCCAAGCCAGTAAAACATTCTCATGTGAAGAATTCTCTGTGTTAGATATGGTGAAAGCGGAATAGGCTCAGGATGAGGTGGGAAATTAGTATTGAAGCCTTTCCCTCTAGTAATTAGGATTCCGGGTAGACGTGGAAAGATGAATGCAATAATGAATCCAGCAACAAAATATAGAGTAGATGATAGAATTGACATAAAATCACATCACTTACTGTTCAATCTCTTCAGAGTCCGTTCTAATTTATCCATTCCCCTGGAAATCTCATCTTTAGATATGGTATAGGCAAATCTCAAATGTCCTTCGCCAGATGGCCCGAAAGCTGAACCAGGTGAGCATAGAACGCCATCTTTAAGAATTTCTAGGGCAAGTTCTTCGGAATTAAAACCCTCAACCTTGATCCTTGGAAATACGTAAATTGCACCTTTTGGTTTATGACACTCAACACCCGGCATTGAATTCAGACGTTCTACAATTAATTCACAACGTTCCTTGAATTCATTAGCAATCACATCTGGATAGTCGGCTGCTTCATTCATTGCTTCAAGAACTGCATATTGCATCGCATCATTGGAACATGCAGTGATGTAGTATTGCATTTTAATTATCTGATTCATCGCTTCAAGATTTGTAGAAATAATGTATCCAATCCTCCACCCTGTCATAGCGAAGGTTTTGGAAAAAGAGTTAACAAGCAACGTTTTATGATAATTAGTCCCCATAAATGAAACATGCTTTCCTTCAAACACTATTCGATCATATACTTCATCTGAAATTATCCATAAATCATGTTTTTTGGCAAACTCTAGTAACTCATCTCTTTGTAGTTTATTTAGGGTACCTCCCGTTGGATTACTAGGGAAATTATACAATATTGCAACGGTATTTTCGTCAACTAACTGTTCAAGTTCATCAACTTGAGGAATGAATTCATGCTCGAATTTACATGGATAATAAAGTGCCTCTCCTCCTGAAATGGATACATCAGGTCCATACAATGGGAAGTACGGCTCGGGCAGTAAAACATTATCTCCTGGGTTGACTATCGTCAAGAATATATTTAGTAGGGCATTAGTTCCTGACATTGTTATACAAACATTATCAGCACCCATTCCTGTTTGATAATCATTCCAAGATTGGGCTATCTTTTCTCTAAGTTTTGGAAGGCCGGCTGTTGTAGTATATTTGTTATGACCTTCTAACATAGCGTTGTAAAATGCTTCAATTGCTTGCTTTGGCGGTTGGAAATCGGGTTCTCCTAAACCGAATGAAATTACATCATCGCCAGCGAGGTCAAACATTTTTCGAACGCCAGTTGGCTGTATCGATAATGCTCTATCACTAAATGTCCTCAAGTTATCACAACCTAACTTTTCTTATCCTCTATCAATTCAGCATCTACAACTAAAGCCATTTCATAGTCCTTGTCAAGTACTTCATCAATGGTCTCGTCAGAAGTGGAGATTAGTAGGGATGGCTTTTCTGTTTTAGAGTTGAATAGTAACACCATAATTAGTACAATAAGCATTGAACTTGCAACAAGAATGAACGTGTTGTAGCTCATCGAAGAACTTTCCTCAATACCATTTCCTTGGACTGTTAACATGATTGGAAGAGATTGCCCCTCATCACTCAATCCACGTATTTCAATAACGACGTCTCTTTCAGGGAGTTTATCTAAATCAAGTCCGATTGTCCATTCAAATCTTTCCAAAGGACCTAGAGGGTTTTCTGACTGATTGAAAGACGCGCTCATCCATTCACCGCCGTCAATTCGATATTCTACTGCATTAACTGAACCCATTTGATTCCATGCTAATCCGGTGATTATGTACATCCCAGAATCCGTATTCGAAGTATTATTGGTAACTGTTGGTAGAGTGGCATGGACTTGAGTATAAACATCAATTTGGTCAGTTAGGTTTTGTTCTTTTAGTTGTATTGCAAGTTTTGTAGCCTCATAGGCATCAACAAGCCCCCAGCCAAAATCTCTATTCCAGAAAGGATCTACATCGGGCTGAGTTGGTTCTCCCTTTCTTTCAGCAGTAAATTTGATTATTTCCTTCATTTGTTCGGGACTAAGGTCTTCATTTGCTTCAATCATCAATGCTAATATCCCAGAAACTGAGGGAGTTGCGTAAGATGTTCCAGAACCTCGGCTGGTATACGTATTTTCAGAGGCGTCACCTCCGGCTGAGTTACTACAGCCTCCTGAAGTTACACAGCCTTCAGCTTGAATGATATTTGTTCCCGGAGCAGATATCTCCGGCTTGAGTTCATCGAGTGGATTGCTATCCCCATTATCCTTTCTTGGGCCTCTAGATGAATAGGATGCAACTGTATCATCGCTTCTATCTACGGTATTGCCATCATCAGATGCTCCAACAGTGATAGATAACGAAGAGGAACCCATTCCGGATAACCCATCATTACTTGGACCATCATTACCCGCAGCAACACTTACTACAACTCCTTCTTCCATAGCAACATCAAGAATCATACTGTGCATGTCTGTACCGTCTGAGCCACCGTCTTCATGTGAAGTAATTCCCCAAGAAAGTGAAATTATGTCTATTCCGTGCAGACTTTCATCTACTCCTTCCCAAGCCGTATCTTTGTTATCGATAATCCATTGTAATCCATTCATAGCGGATTCATATGCTTCTTGCTCAACTAGATAATTTTCGAAAGGCCCTGCTCCAACGTCAGTGCCTATTCTAACATCGATAAGTGAAGATTCGGGTGCAGAACCATAAAATTCACTTTGACTACCGTCTGCTTCCAAGCCAGTTGCCGAAGACATACCTATGCACGCTGTTCCGTGTTGATTACCATCATCAGGGTCAAACGAACCATCATCTTGTCTAGCACCTGCGCCAGCAAGAATACATCTAGGCACGTCTGTGTGCATGTAACATACTGGATCATATCCTGCAACAAACTTTCCAGCTAAACCTGGATGCTCATTATCGACTCCAGTATCAACCATTGCGATGTTTACTCCTTTACCAGTAACTCCAAAATCCCAAGCACCGTTAGGGTAAACTGAAGAGTTTCTTGCTTTGACATTTTGAGTTTGAACATCGCCGTAAAACACCACCATTCCATATCTGTGAACCATAACAACATCTTCTAGAGAAGCAATAGTCGTTGCTAATTCGGGGTCAACAAAACCGATTAGAACTCCGTTAACCGATTCGATAACATCTCGAACTTCTAGACCAAGCGATTCTAAATCTTGTATATGTTTGTCATTTACTTCTTCTGAATACGAAATTGCCATACCAACAGGTTCGGTTTCAAATTCTATAGAGTCGTGAATATAGTTGTTGTTTTTATCTAACGAAGAACTTTCCCACCAAGGTGTGTCATCGCTTACCCAAGTAGGCTCAAGTTGTTGAGGGACATCAAAAGTAGAACCTATTGGGTGCCATGATTGTTGATAGGGATCAACAGTAAACCATTTACTATTCTCAGATTTATTATCCAGTGTTAGTGAGCCAGTAATTGGGCTCAACATCAGTGTGAAAAGAAAAAATGCAATCAAACGCTTCACGACTCTCCCTCATACCAAGCAATAACCTCTTACTCATCAAGATATTCATGGTTTGTTATGGTGGGAGCAGAGGGATTTGAACCCCCCCCAGCGGATTTCTTCTGAAACCACCCAGTTTTCATGGGCAAGGTCTGCAGGATGCAACAGGTC
>MDTE01107473.1_pt1 | contig 12277 bp, 1 predicted proteins | sample 811231 | NCBI WGS metagenome assembly MDTE01 (sample SAMN05326651, study PRJNA326480) | marine metagenome | isolation source: seawater | place: Indian Ocean: Red Sea | collected 2010
GTGCTTTTACTGTTTGTATTCCAGTTAAAATTTCAACTAAATGATTTTGAGTATTTGCATTTAATTCTGCTTTACGTCTTAGTTGCCTTCTTATAACGGGAGATACTAAAAAAGTAATAGAGGCAAGAACTGGTGCTACAAGTAAGGCGACAATTGTTAATATCCAACTGTAAATTAACATTATGCCAATATAAAGAAAGGAAAAAATAGCATCCAATAAAACCGTCAATGCTGTGCCAGTTAAGAAAGATCTAATTTGCTCCATTTCAGCAAGTCTTGAAGAGAGCTCTCCAACAGGTCTTTTATCGAAATAAGTTAATGGAAGCCTTAACAAATGGTCAATTATTTCTTCTCCTAAAGAAAGATCAATTCTATTAGTGGTATCTATAAATAAATTTGTTCTTACAGCTGTTAAAACATTCTCAAAAATTGAAAAAGTGAAAAGTAAAACTGCTAATACGGGTAGTGTATTAATTCCATTTTGTCCAATTACTTTATCAATTATTTGTTGAATAATTAAAGGATTCATTAATTGAAAAATCTGTACAAAAATTGACGCAATGAGCACCTCTGTCAAAGCTTTTCTATGTTTTTTGATTGCTGGCTTAAACCAACTTAAACCAAATTTTCTCGTTGGAGTTCTTGGTGTTTTAGTAAAAATAAGAACATCAAAAATACCATTATTTCCAAAATCTTTCAGGAATATATCAAAAGGAATCTCTTTTATTTCATCAGTAGGATCTCCTACTAAAACAAATTCTTTAGTTACATCAAAGCAAATAAAGATTTTTTTTGATTTATTTTTTATAAAAAGAGGCGTTAAAGATCTTTGAAAAAGATTTATTGGAATATTCGCAATTTGAGTTTTCAATCCTAAGCTTTCAGCGATAGCAGCACATAAATCAAGACCAATATCATTTGTTTTTTTATTAATATTTTCTTCTAATATTTTTCTTACACTGTCTTTCCTTAGAGGTAAATTCATCATATCTGAAAGCATTTGAAAACAAGCAGTAGTTTCATCAATAATTCCTTTCTGAGACGAGAAAAATTTATACTCATATTTCTTATTATTATTTTGTTTATCATCAATTTCTTCTTTATTTGAATCAATCAATTTATTTTCAACTATTGAGTCTTTTTTGTTAGAAGTATAAATATTAGTTTTTTGCTGAAGAGGGATCTTTATAGTTAAATCGATAAGATTTTTGGGTATTCCAATCAACCTTACAAAATTATCATTTTCAAAAAAAGTTTTTATATTTTCTTCTAAAATTATTTCATATGAATACTTATCTTTTTTAATTTTTTTCAAGTAGGCCCATTTATAATCATCTGTCTTATATTCAAAAGAAGCTATAGAATTTTTTTGAGAATCATAGACAATTACAGACTCCTGGTAAGTTTTTAGAAATCTTTTTAATTCCCTAGGCTCGTCTGGAAAGTTAATATTTTCTATCACATTATTCAACAAAAACCACAACTCAGACAAATCTATTTTTTCTTGTTTAAGTTTTAAAACATCACTTTTAATATCCCGTTGAAAAGAAGACCATATATTAAAAGGAACGGAAAGACAAATACAATCAGATGCCGCTGAAATTATCTCAATTGGTTCTCCCAATCTTTTTGAAGACAATCCAATAATTTCAATTGGCTCTATAAGACCTAGTGAAAAAATCCTTTTATTATCATTTAATGTTCCCCTTAATCTAATTTTGCCATCAATCAGAATCAAAACATTATTTGAAACTTGATTAGTACTTAATATTATTTCACCAATCTTAAAATTTATAAGTTGAATTTTATCTTTCCATAGTTCTAAAAAACTTTCATCAATCTTAAATTTTTCTGAAACAAGTTTTATCTCTTTTCCCTTCATTTACCTTATCTACTTAATTTAAGAATTTTTTATACTAGGAATTATATTTTCGCCGGTATCTAAGGGATTTTTATCATTTGGATCTTTTTTAAAACGAATTTGATCTAATAAACTTAAAACTTGCTTATTTATCCATTTTTCATACATAGTATTTCTTATCCTTGATCTCATATTATCATCAAGCTTTGATGGGAGATGTTTTTCATGCCTAATTACTAACCAGTTTTTTCTGAATTCAAATGGTGGCCATAATTGACCATTCTTAGAGATTTTTAATCTTTCTCTCAAAGCAGGTTCTAATCTTCCAAGTTCAACTGGTCCTATTATGCCATTAAAGTTTTTTTCTGATCCTATAGAGTATTGAGAGACCAAATCTGCAAAACTAGCCTCTTTTTCCTCAAGTTGCATAAAAAGTTCATTTGCCTGATTACTATTAGGAACTCGAAGAACTGAATACATTACTCTATCTAGTAATTCTTTTTGCTCCAAAAAACTATTTTCTAATTTATCTTCAAACATTTCCTTCTTGAATTGATCCACTTGAAGCTTTTCATAAAGCATAGTATCTAATCTTTTATCATCCAAGCCGTTTTCTAATAGCCATTGATTTAGGGATTCTTTCCCATTTATATTATTATCTTTTAAAAAAGTGTTGAAATATTTTATTTGATCATCTTTATTTGGAATAATTTTATGAGTATATTTTGTTTCTAGTAGTCTTCTTAAAAAATCTGGTAGAAGATTGTAACGATCTAATAGACTCGGTATGTGATCTAAGCTAACTCTTAGATCATCAATCTTTATCCATGGTCTTGTCATTTAATAAGAAAATTATTATCTTTATGCTCCTCCTAGACCTGAAGGTTTAGTAGCTGTTAGGTTGTATCCACCAATCGTATCTCCAAGAGCACCTTCATTTACACTTACTAACTGTGCGACACCGATAACTTCAAAAGAATCAGTGTTTGCGAGATCAGTTTGAGAACTTAAACCAGTTAGATCAGCAGCATTAATGATTGCATAGTTTTTATCAAGTGTTTCATCGTAGTTGTAATGGGCATACATTAATCTATTTGAACCGCTGACTGCCGTATATGCAGCAACACTATTACCAATCATTGTTTTAACATTGCTAACTGTATCAAATGAAGATATAGCTGCCATACTTACGTTTGAATCTTCCTCAATAAATGTTCTATCTGCAGTTAAGCTTGCGGTACCTCCTGCTACACCTGTTCTCTTATTTGTTCCGCCAACTGCACTAGCTATTTGTCCAGAATCTCCAGAGAATCCATAGTAGTAGAGTCCAATACGGTCTTTCCCAACTTCAAAGTTATTAACTGTTACGTATTCCAGGGTGTTGCTAGATGTAAAGCTTGATTCATTAACGCCAAAGTAAATCTTATCCATATCTGCATCTGAGGCAGATAGATTAACGGTAACTACTCCACTTTCAGTTAATCCTGCAGATAAGTTAATAACATCAGCGGCTGTGGTATCAGCAATTGTTACAGCATCAATGTTAGTAAGAGTTGATATTCCATAAAGATCAATGGTTGCAGAACTTGTTCCAAATCCATTTGAAATAACTAAATTATTAGTACCGCCTAAACCAGTAACTGTAGATAGATCTGACCACTCATTAGCAGAATTATCAAAGGCATCCGATTCAATCGTTAAGACAACATCCGTTGCTAGATCAATCTTGGTAACAGTTCTCAACGCGGCAGCTTTTGTGTCATCCAAAGAATCAGTAGCTGCAAATGTTACTTTCATATCTGTTGTAGATATGGAAGATCCAAGAACCGTGGATGCATTTGAATCTCTAATTCCACTAAGATCATCACCACTATCGATATCAAAGTCTGTGACTATGATTTCATTTGCGCCATATAAAGCTTCATATTTAGATGGATCAGTAGCAGTAGTCTCATCATCTGCACCAGCAGTAGTAATAGCAGAGTAATCATCTTTAATTATGTAGGTACCACCACCTTTGGTTATAGTCTTATTATCTGCTTGATCAACAGTCATTATAATTCCTGTTTTACCATTTAAATTAAAGTCAACATCTGTTACCGATTCATCGAAGGTTATACCAGTAAGATCTGTATCATTTGCTTGCAATACTAAGGTAATATTTGTAGCACCAGTTAAAGCTCCATCAGCGGCTGTTTTTGCAGAAGTTAGTTTGGAGCTATCAGTTTCAGTAACAGTACCAACTACGCTTCCAGTTCCATCATTTGTTAAGGCTTGTCTAAATTGGTCTGCTGTTGCGGTTCCATCAAATGTCAAGACTTTATTTTGAAGAATTCCCTGGACAGTTGCATCTGTTGAAGCAAGTGTTGCGGGAACATCAGTAACACCTGTGTAAGTAATTCCAGTATTTAGTGTGAGGTTGGCGTTGGTAGCAATGGTCTGTAAATTAGAAACTGTAGTACTATCACTTACAACAATTGCAGTAGCAGCATCAACTTTAGAAGAGTTAGAGCTTGAGGCTAAAGTTGCACCTGTATCTTCTAAATTGAAAGTTATGTCACTTAAGGTGACGTTGTATGTACTACCGGTCAAAGTATCTAATTTAGAAATATCAATATTATCTGTAATAGATATTTTTTGGCCTTCAATTACTGATTTACCAAGCGCAATAATATCCGAATAGGCGCCAACTAAAGTAGCTGCAGAGAAATCGATTGATCCCACTCCAGCGGAAACAATGCCATTGTATTCAGTAACAGTGAAATCTCCAGAATCAATAACAATTGCTGCATCAGCATGGTTAACTTTAGTGTTATCTAAAACAAGTTTTACATCATCATAAGTATCCTTGATTTTTGCAACATCGATTGTAGTAGCTCCGGTTGTATAGCTTGCGATAGTAGTAATACGTTCCTCAGTGTTTGTATCAGAAGAAGTTATTACGAATGTAATATCGTCAGTTGCAGCGGCTAAATTAGTTAATGAATCTACGTCATCAGCTATACCCTCCACTGTTGCTGTTATCACACCAGCAGTACCAGCTGCTACAGCGTTTAACTTGGCAAAGTCAGTAGAGGTAATTTTGGTATCAGTAATTGTGATCGCAACGTCACTGTCTTGAGAAATCGCATTGGTTAGACCATCTTCCCTAGTTGATCCATCAGATTTAATGAAATTATCAAGCGAATCTTCCATCTTGCCACTACCAGTGAAGTTAAGGGCAACACTTGTTTTACTGTCTAATGTTGCGAACGCATCATTACCAATTGCACTTGTAATATTAATATCTAGAGCTTTTGCGTTAGATGCCATACCTGAGGCTAGGTTTGCAAGATTACCAGCTGTAGTATTAAGAGCTAATGTTATTTCTCCAGTATTTGATCCAGAATTATTTTTTGAATATAAAGTATTTATCATACTTATATGATCAGCAGTGGTTAAAGCTGCACCAGTATATGAAATGTTTACATCAGGATCATCTGCAACGATTGCATCTAGATTAGTGGTCGCTGCAAAGGGAGATGTGGCATCTACGAGATCAGTAATAGTATCTGTAGTTATTCCAACACCAGCAGCTCCTGTAAATGTGATATTTCCTTTTTCAGTTAAACCTGCCGCAGCTGCAACACCAAGTGCCTCTGAAGTAGTCATATTTAGACCTGAAACATTGGTACTAGAAAAAGCATTAGAGACTTTAATTAATTCTGTAGTGTGAGCTGCTGTAACGCCTGTTATAGTCCCTGATAGATGAGTTACTCCAGCTTGTTTTCCTAACTTGATAAGCTCATCTCTGTTGGTACCAGTCATCGCATATGTTCCTGTATCAACTACGAATTCATCACTATCTCCAACAGACAATACGTGAGTTCCAGCAAGTATCTTTGTTCCATCAGTATCTGTTATGTTTGCACTTACATTTGCAACTTTATCGCTGCTAACTAGACCATTTAAATCGGTAATATTAGCCGTTGTTAGATTACCAGAAGTAATTGCATCGACAACAACATTAGGGTTTGAAGCAAAAGCATCAGCAGCAGTTGCCGCAGCCGCTTTTAATGAACCTGATCCATCCATTAAGTTACTTAGTGAATCAGCTAATTTATACCCGGTATCAAGTGTAATAGTAGATTGACTAGTCTTTCCAACAATAGTATTTGTATCAGCGACGTTAATATTACTTGTAATCTTGTAAGTGATATTGTCACTAGAACTAGCATTACTTAATTTGGAAGTAATGTTACTTGATGTTTGTGTGACAGAAGCTTTTATACCACCAGTGCCAACTATTTGCAAAGCATCATCTAATGCATCTAACTGAGTTGTTGTGGTCAACTCACCGTCACTAAGTTCAACAGGTGCATTAGAATCTCCTGTGATAAGAGCTTGCAAGACTGTTGATTTAGTTCCAAGATCTGCGAGAGAATCAACAACTTTAGCCGTACCAGATAATCCTATAGCTATTGATGATGTATTTTGAATACTTTCAATTTCTGCCAGGTCTAAACTACCACTTTGTATGTCGATAGTGAGAGCTTTATTGCTTAGTGTTATGGCCTTAGCATTAGTATGAGATAAGTCTGCTGCAGCTTGAATTCCTCCAGTGGTTCCACTATTTGATCCGTCTCCATCTTCAAGGGCATTAAGAATGGTTATATCAGAAGAGTCAGTTAAAGTATCTGTAACTTCTAGTGGAGCGTTTGCATCTTTAGCAAGAACAGTTAATAGATCATTATGTAATGCACTGCTTGAGGTGTCATAAAACTGAGTAGAAGTTCCTGTTATGTTTGCTGCATAATCAATAGCGCTAGTTGAATTTAATGCTGTTTTACCGGCTAGTGCTTTTGCCTTAGCAAGTGTGATTTCTCCAGAAGTTGTAAAGTTAAGTTGATATTTACTATCTGTAGAAGAAATATTAGTTAAAGACTCAAGTTTTGTAATTCGAGCAGTATTCATTCCAGTGATATCTGCTGTTATGGATGAAATACCATCCTGAGCTCCCAAAGTATCTATTGCGGTAAGAAGGTCATCAGTTGCAGATACAGTTCCAAGTGCAACTGTGATAGAAGATCCAGCAGCTGCTCCAGTAATAACAGTTCCAGTAGTTAAAATCTTATTGTCTGAACTATCATCTTGAATGGACATTGTGACTGCTGAAGACTCAGCATTAGCAAGTTCAATTACTTTATTTATTTGTTTAACTGTATTGGTTGCATTCGCATCAGTGATATTAATGACTGTATCAGACGCTCCCTCTGTAACAGTAATTGGTTCACCAACTGTTCTGGATAAGGCAGTTGAATAGTTTGTTTTCGCGGCTGCATTCCCTCCGCTCATCTCCATTAAGTTAGAGAGAGTATCGTTGATACCAACGCTGATTGCAATGCTATTAGCATTTTTTGTATCTGCGGCTAGCACTGCAATTTGAGCAACACTAGCTGAGCCTGTAACACTAAATGTTATGTCATCATTAGATGAAAGATTACTATAACCAGTACCGCTATTTGTAAGAACGGCTGCTGTAGCAGTAGCAGACGCCTTTACTCCTCCAGTATCAACAACATCAGCAATAGCATCTAATTTAGCTAAATCAGTTGCAGAAGTTATGGTGCCACTATCTACCTCAACAACTAACGAAGCACCATCAGCAATAGCAGTTGTTACAGTAGATGCCTTAGCATTATCTAAGGCAGTTAAACTATCTACAAGTTTTGCTGAGTTGGTAGTCAAATCTATGGTATTACCATCCTTAACCACATCATCTAAAGCTTGGTATTCTGCAACGGTGAATGAAGCAGCATCCGAAACTTGAACTGTAATATTATTATTTGCCTTCGATCTTCCAGATCTTCCTATTGTTAAAGCTTTAACATTTGTACCTGAGGCTACTACAGCAGCTGTGATGGTTCCAGTTGTGCCAGAATTACCATTAGCAGTATTTAGACCATCAATATCAGCTGAGCCATCAACGTTATTTGAGATAGAAAGATTTACATCAGTATCTTTAGCTACAACAGCCGCAAAGTTTGTACTCGCCGTTCCAGAACCATTACTTAAATCAGTACCATCAGTTATTGTTACACCACTTTGGTAGTTGATCGAATTGGCCTTACCAGTCTTGCCAGCAAGTGTAGCTGCATCTGCAAGGCTTAAAGCAACTGCTGTTGTAGTGTAGTCAATCTGGAACTTTGAACCTGATCCAACATTGGACATTGTGGTGTCAAAGTTACCTATAAGTGCAGCTGTAATACCAGTTACATTGGCTGTAATAGAAGTTACTGAAGATTTACCTGCTAACGTATTTATTGCTCCCAAGGTAGTTGCGTCTGCAGCAACTGTTCCAAGATTTACTGTGATCGCACTACCAGTACCTGTAGCGTTTGTTAATTCATTACTTAGTAGTAGATTAGAACCTGCAATATCTTCAATAGACATTGTCACACCTGAACCCTCGCTGTTAGCTAACTCAATTAGTTTATTTATTTCATTGATGTCAGCGGCTTCAGTAATGGTGATAATGGTATCAGAGCCGATTGTTTCAACAACTTCAATAGCAGGTTGTGTTGTTTTGCCTAGAGCTGTTGTTAGATTCGCTTTACCAGCTGTTCCATTAGTCTCAACAAGATTGGAAAGATTATCTTTGATACCACTATCATTAATTGTTTGATCAGTGTTACCTGCCATTGCTGCTAATTCAGCAACGGTAGCAGCATTTGATACGTTATATGTGATTGAATCTGCATGAGTACCGCTTCCACTTAAATTTGATAAGCTAACTCCCAACTCAGAAGCAGTTCCTGTCATTGTTGCGGTTAAAGATCCAACATATGTATCAGTGCCATCTGTTCCACCTGCAATATCATTTACTTGGCTGAAATTACTTGTTACAGCACCATCAACTTGAATATTCATGTTGAGGTCACCCTTAATGGCATTATTTAAAGATGTAACTCTCTTGTTAGTACCTGTAGCAGAATATAAATTACCAATAGAATCCTTGATCATTCCAGTAGTATCGTCGAATTGAACAGCGTTAGCTGTAGTAGCTTTGATGATGTCGTATTCAGCAATTGATACATCATCAGTGACCGTAACTGTTGTATTTAGAAGACTACCTGTAATATCATCTAAAATCGCTTCCGTACTAGTGACAGTAGCTGTAATTGCACCACTATAATTTCCTGCTAATGCATTCAATGCTTTAACGTGTGCTGCTGTTGTTAATGTTGTGGAAATTGCAACAGGAGCATTTGAATCCGCAGCCTTTACATTCGTAAAGTTAGTGGACAAACCAGTAGCATCAGTAGAACTATTTACATATTTATCAAAGGTGTCAGATATTCCGTTAGTGAAATCAGTACTACCATTAGAACTAACTTTTGCAACCAAAGCTGCTGCTGCATCTACATCAATAGCATTACTGAGAATATAGTTAATATCTCCATTTGAGTTAGTAATACTATTATTACTATTTACTAGACCAGCCCTAGTTGCGTTTAGGGTGACGTTCCCAGTAATTGATGTAACACCACCCTTACCTGCAAGACTACCTAATTCAGTAATAGTATCATCACTTCCTACGGTGACATTTCCAAGATTAACAGTTATTAAATCATTACTTCTTGGGTTGAGTGTTGCTACTGAAGTGCTGAGTATATATTGACCACCTGCACCAGTGCCAGTACCAGTTATATCTTTAACTGTACCTGTAACAACAGTACCTGAATCTAGTGCACCAAAGAATGTATTTAACCTTGTCACATCATTTACTGATTCAACTGCAAATTCTGTTAATGCGATAGGAGCATCAACTGTGGCAGACATTGCAGTAGTAAGATTTGTATGTGCAGTATCCTTATCTGCTGTCATATTTCCAAGGGTGTCAGCAATCCCTCCATTTAAAGTAATAGTTGTAGAAGCTGTTTTTGCTTTTAGAGAAGCAACATCTGCGACGTTATAACCACCGCCACCTGAAGGTGCCTCTACATTAAGGGTAATTACATCACCTCTAGTAGCAGAAGTAGTAAGTCCAGTAGATCCATCTAGTAAGTTAGCCCCTTCACCTGTGATACTTGCAGTAATTTTTACTGCAGTGCCACCATCAGCAGCATAAGTTACAAGCTGTCTTAACTTAGTTCTATTACTTTCAACATCTGCATCTACCTGTATCAGTGTTCCATCAGATTGAGCAATTTCGATCGAACTTGCTTTTTTCAAGAGAAGATCAATATTAGTAGTCGAAGTGGAAGATAAATTATCTAAAGTATCTCTGACTGTATAGGTATGAGTACCATCAGCTATGTCTGAAACACTAGTAATCAAATCAGCAACGCTACCAGCAGAAAGAGTTACAGCCGTTGCATTAGTGTGTGCAACCTTATCAGCATGGTCCGCATCTGATTGTTCATTTGCAGCAGTTACATTTTCAAAAGAGTCATCAATTGAATAAGTAAACTTAGAATTTGCAACCGAATTAGATACCCCTCCAAGCATTTCAACGGCTTGAGCGACTGTGAGAGTACCTGTAGCTGTTACTGAACTTGCATTTGCAATAGCTGTATTTACAGCAGTTGTATTAGTAGCTACACCAATACCAGCTCCTCCAGTTCCATCTGTACTACCAGCATCATCTGAGATGGAGTATGAAATAGCATTATTGTTAGATGAAACAGTAAATCCTGATATTGATTGCGCGTTATCTACACTAATTGCAGCTCCACCTGTTAGAGCAACTGAACCAGAAGTTGTTACTTGATCATAAACTGTATCAATTGCTGTTGTAGTTGAGACGGAACTAGGGCTTGATGAATTTATTTGGGTTTTTATGTTGGTCAGTGCTGTATCTACATCTGAAGATAAATCTGTACCTGCTACTTTACCTTGAGCATCAGTTATCCCAGCAATGCTCATATTAGTGAGAAGACTGGTTTTTGTAGAAGCCAAAAGAACATCTTCAACAGTATTGGATGTCCCAGAGACGGTCATGGTCACTACGTCACTGGTATCAGTGTCAAGTGTTTTTAACTGTGCAGCTGTCGCAGTAATACCAGTTGAATGACTTACTGTGATAACTCCGGCTGTTTTTGTTTTTAAAGTGTTAAGTGCGGCAATATCTGTAGAATCAAGAGCATCTGTAATGGTAATTGCGATTAAATCACCATCTGAAGCAGAAGTACCTAAACTTGAGAAATCAGCAAGAGCACCACTAAGCGTAGCTTGAACAATTCCAGTATGGTTAGTATCTGTAGCTAATTGATTTAAAGCAGTGATATCGCCTGAACCTAAAGTCCCAGTTACGGTAATCTTTTGAGATTTATTAGCTGCTACACCAAAGGCAGAACTCAAGTTTGATGTGATATCTGAATCATCTGCAAAACCAGAAAGAGCTCCTGAGAAACCTCCAGATAAGGTGACAGTTGAAGAAGTTTTACCATCTAAAGTTTTCCAATGTGATGCGGAAATAGCATCGGTGACTGTAATGGTAATAGCATCAGTATCAGCAGTCCCAATAGTAATACCACCAGAGCCGATACTAAGTAAATTCTCTCCTGTTGCTTGTACAGTAGCTGTAATTACTCCAGCGCTTGCGGTAGCAAGAGCATTTAATTGTGCAATTTCAGTCTTGGTCGTTAATGCAGTATTAGTGACAGTTAATGGTGCATCACTATCTTCTGTAATAACTGCTTGAACGGCAGTAATTACAGAAGATGGGTTTGCAGCAACAGTGAAATCTGATAAAGCTCCAGTAATTCCTCCTGTATAAATAACATTTACACCAGTAGTAGTAGCACTTGTATGATCAAGTAATCCAGTTGCCTGTGAAACTGTTAATGTTCCATCGGAACCAGAACCCGCCATTGTAAAGCTCATTGTAGAATTACTACTACTCAAATCAGCAGATAATAGATCAGCAGCAGTTGCTGTAAAGGCTGTTATCGTTCCAGTAATAGAAGTTATGGGGCTTTGTCCAGCAAGATTATTTAAATTACCAACAGTTGCACTTCCTAAAGCCTGGCTACCAGTATTGACAGTGACTGAGTGAGTTTTACCATTGTCATTAGCAGTGTTTAGACGATTAGATGCTGATGTTAATAAAGAGTAATTAGATACATCATCCTCAATAGCTACAGTTACAACTCCTTCAGCTTCCTTTAAAAGCATATTAAGGTCGGTAATCATCTGAGCAGATGCTGTTGTAAATGTTGATAGTGCGATTGGAACACCTGATGTTTCAGATTTAACAGTTGTATAGTTTGTGTGATCTGATCCTGAACTTACAAAATCGTTATATGCACCTGTTAAGTTAGCTGAACCCACAAAAGTTATAGGGTAATTACCATCAGATGCTCTGTATGTAGATATAGTTTTAATCTGAGCAGGTGTGGCACTAGTCACTATTTGGAATGAAATCTTATCTGA
>MDTE01104390.1_pt1 | contig 12276 bp, 5 predicted proteins | sample 811231 | NCBI WGS metagenome assembly MDTE01 (sample SAMN05326651, study PRJNA326480) | marine metagenome | isolation source: seawater | place: Indian Ocean: Red Sea | collected 2010
TGGTAAACAGGATTTTAGATTGTTAGGTTATTCTCAGGACCCAACAATTCAAATAACACAGACATTACCAGCATCATGTGGTGTAATGCAATTAGTAAGTGAGGTAACAGTATAATGTCATTAGAAGTAATATTAGGTGTATCAGGTGGATTACAAGCATTAGGTCTTATATTTGGTGGTAGAGCTGCAAGAGCTGAACAATTAGCAAAAGCTAGAGAAATGAAGATACAGCAAAAAATTAATGAGATAAATGCTATTTCTGCTGAAAATGAATTAGCTAGAAATTATCAAGCTACAACAGAAAATATATTAGCAACATCTGTAGGTGGTGAATCTACTAAAGCATTACTAGACCAAAACAAAACATTGTACCAGATGGATCAAGCAACTGCATCAAGAACAAGTTTATTGCAAAGAGAACAATTAAAAAGAAGTGAGATAGGATTTAGACAATCAGCTGGTATGCAAATGACAAAATCATTAATTAAATTAGGACAAGTAGGTGCTGATACAGCATATAAAATAGGTTTATAATGGCTAGGTATAAAAGACAAGTATCATCAATAGGAAACATAGGAGTAGCTCAAGGAGTAACTGCTGGTACAGAAGCAGCACAAGAAATTGGGCAAGACTTAGTAGGTTTAGGTCAAACAATATCAAACCAAACATTTAAACAAAAGATAGAAACACAAGCTATTGAAGATAAAAATACAATTCTTAATCTTAACAGAGATATACAACCGACTATAAACAATTCAATACAAGAAGCTCAAAGTAATATAGGTGAAGATGAAAATGCTTTCCAAGATAGAATATTAACTATACGAGGAACTTATGATGGAGCTATTAATAAAAAAATAAATAGCTTAGATATAAGCGATAACAGAAAAGCAGTAATAACAAACGCATTACAATCATCTTTTGATGCAAAGTTAAATCCTTTATATACTGCAAGAAAAACACATTTACAAAATGTTAATCAAGCAAATGTATTAAACGCAGCTGAAACAATTTACACACAAAATATGGCTTATGATTTTACACAAGCAACAACCTTTAATGAAATAGGAACACATTTAAACAATGAATACGAGCTTTATAAGCAAGGTGTCATAGCATCAGGATCAGGTGCAGTACCATCTGATAGATATGCTATGTTTCAAAGACACGGTAAAGAATTAATATCAAGGTATATTCGTAGTCGACCTTTAAATGAAAGACAAAGTGTTCTTGATTTATTACAGGGTAGTACAAATAAAGCTGTAATAAGTGGAAAAGAATACACAATAAATGATTTGTTAAAAATATCTGGCGGTAATGTTGCTTCATGGCAAGATTTAGAAAACCCTATTAAAGTAAGTATTGCTGATGCAACAGCTGGTATGAAAGCAGAGTTAGCTAGAATGTCAATGAAGATGGGAGAGTCAACAGATGAGAATTATAAAGAATCAAACTTTGATGAAGAAGTAGATTTACTTAATTCAACATTAACTGATGATGAATGGATAGACAAATTAAATAAAACAGTAACAACAATAAGAGAAATAGGAGTGGTAAAAGAAAGCGAATGGACTACTATATATAAAACTGCTTTGGCAAGTCCAGAAAGATTAAATGCTTTAGTTCAACAATTACCAAATATATTAATAGGTGGCAGATTAGCAAACACAGTAAATGTTGATATGCAATTAAATGACATACGAGATGAAGATGGTATTTTACGAGATGTTCAATATTTTGAAGATGGTCAAGTTATTTACACTGCATTAGAAGGACAGGATATTAGGCTTGATAGTAAAGTAAAAGATGAAATGGAAACTCTTTTACTAAGACATAATCTTTGGACAAGTATTTCTGATGATGCAGACCAACAAAATTTTCAAGTATTTTTAAGTGAATATGATGAAAATAGATTTTTAAATGTAGAAGCTAGAGCATTAAGTGATGTGGCTAATTTTTCCAGAGACTCCGATAAAGATAAAACAATTAAAGAATTGTTAGGACAAAACCCTATAAGTTTTTTCCAACTACTAGATGTTCGTAATATGAACAAATCATTAATGAGAGATTTAAATAACGCAGATTTTGGCACAGCAAATGCTCATGAATGGATAAAACAAAAATTTATTTTTGGATTAGAAAGAGCAGCTGTTGAGCGTGGTGGTCAAGTTAATGGTAAAATAGCAAGAAATGTAGCTAAAAAAGTTATAAAAGATTTTAAAGATGAATGGACTAATGAACCTGAGTACTCAATAGGTTGGATGCGTATAGACGAAACACCAACTAAAATACATGGAAAGAAAAATCTTATAGAGAAAGCAGAAAAATATATTAATCATCACGATTTAATTAATAACAGTAATTTACCACAATATGTAAAAGATCAAGTAACTAAAAATGGTAAAATACCTATGGAAAATTTAGTATTTATACCAGTAGGAGAATATACACATACAATACCTTACCCAGAAGATAAGCAATATACAAACAGCAATGGTTTTAGAATAACAGGAACACCATCAGAAGAAAAATTATATCACATTGGTTACCAAGATGAGGACAATCCTTATTATACTCCTATCACAAGCAACGGTGATGGAAGAATTAATGCTGGAGTAGAATATCTTTTAAGAATACCTATGGGTAATGCTATTAAAAAACATGAAGCATATATTAATGCTGACAAAGTACAAGCAGAGTTAGATGCGTTTCGCAAATCAATGGGAATAGAGGGAACATTATACCCTTGGGAAAAATAATGAGCTACGAAAAAGAATTATTAAATGGAACTATAACTGGAAATATAAGGCCATCCAATTATCTTCCAGAAGATTACGATAAATATAAAGACTTAAATGGTTCTTATGATTTATTAGGTGGCATTGCAGCACACTTTAAAACAAGTGTTGGTAGTAATGTTTGGAGAAATACAAAAATAGAAATAGCTGGTTTAGAATCAGATTACGATCCAGATTACAATCCTTTATCAGATGTTAGTGATCCTTATTTAGCTAGTAGGTATTGGGATGAGTTTTATCATTTACATAATGCAGAACAAGTAAGATTAAAAGAAGAACAAATTAGAGATAATTTATCAGCTAGAAGAAAAATAGATACACTTAATTTTGGTACACAAATGTTAGCATATCCATTAGGGAATATAGCTGGGGGTGATATAAGTTATTTTATACCAATATTAAAAGGTGGTAAGGTATTAAAAACATCAGAAGCATTTACTAAAGCTGCTTTAAGAACATCTGGAGCAGAGGCTTTATATCAAATACCAAAAGGTTGGGCTGATCCAACATCTCAAGAAAGTCCAATTCCAGGAGTAAGTCAAGAAGCATTGTTTATGATACCTACTGTTGGATTATTTGGTGGTATAATGGGTGCTGGTTTAAATGCTTTACGAGGTAGGGCAAGATTTAAAACAGAACCAGATAGCAGCACTCCTCCTCCAGCTCCTAAACAATTAAAAGATGATTCTGATATTATAGAAATGAAACAAAAAGAAGATGGCACATTTGATGTTGATCCAAAAAATCATTGGAACAAAGAAAAAGCTGGAACATTAAAACATGAAATTGTTGATAATGGTAAAAGTCATAAACTAAGAGATGTAATACTTCTTGGAAATAATAAACAACAATCTACAGCTTTAACTGTACTAGAAAATCAATATCAAAAAGATATAGCTAACGCTATTACTTTTAGACCAGAAGATTCTGTTACTAAATGGGGAGAATATAAAGATACAGAGTGGGTGTTTGAAAATGGAGAAATGAAAGAAGTACATAAAGTATATACAGAGGGTGTAGCTGGTAGAATTATAAGAGAAATTGTAGAAAGACCTTTTGGTTTAGGTCGTTCTCCTTATGATTTTACAAAAGATATTGTTGCAAAATATCATTCTAAAAACAATCCAGTTTATAGTGACTCTAAAGTATATAATAATGCACTTGCAGAGCTATCATATATGATGGATGATTTAGTTAGTGATGGTGCTTTAATGTTAACAACAAATACAAAAGCTCAAGGAAGCGGTATTCAAATGCAATCAAGACGAGAGTTTGACAGACTTATACCTAAGATTAATGAAGCATTATATGATGGTATATCTATGATTAATGGTTGGACAAGAGGTAAACTAAGAGCAGAGGCTTACGATCTTGGTGTTGAAAGACAAAAAATAGAAAGCAAAGTTGATAAAATAGCTGGGGGTAAGGGAGCTAAAATAAAAGAAAGCGATTACTATGATTTGGTAATAAGAGAAATAGAAGAACCTGGCAGTACATTAAGACTAGGATATGACGCTACTACAATACAAGCTATTGAAGGAACAGCTAGAGTAATAAATGAAATAACTGAAATGTTTGAAAAACAGTTAACAAAAAGAAATTTAATAGGCGTACCTAAACAAATACAAAATGAAATAAACTTATTAGAAGCAAAAATATTAAGAGAAGAAAAAAGTAAAAACCCATTATCTAAAATTGTTGTTAGAGAGTATCAAGCTAAATTAGAAGATGCAAAAGAGTTGTTAGCTATAGTTAAAGAAGAAAACATGCCTGTTAGATCAGGAGGGTATTATCCTCATTTGTATAGAGAAATTCCTGTTGATAGAAAAGTTGAGTTTATAGATGATTTAGAAGCACAATTTAAAATAGATGAATCACTAGGTATGTTTACTGGTAAATTAACTGCTAGAGAAAGAGCTGAAATATCAGCACAAAGAATAATGGGTGAAGCATTAGAATATAATTTTGGAAATTTATCTGGCAGAGGAAGAAGTAAATATTTTATAGAAAGACAAGTTACTTGGCATGAAAAAGATAAAATGTTGAAGTGGATAGATAATGATATTTTTTCTGTTATGTCTAATTATATACATAGAGTTGGGCCATTAATTAAAATGCACGATTTTGGTGGTGGTGATATTATGTTGAGTAAACAAATGATAGAGATAGAAAAAAACTTTAACATTATAAAATCTACTGCACCAAAAAAACACTTACCAAAAATTGAAGAAGATATGGAAAACTTTAAACTTAATATTGCAGACATGAGGGATGTTGTTTTAGGTAGGATGAGTAATCACGGTAACCCAGCAAGTATACAAGCAAGAACAGCAAGGTTATTAAAAAATTACGCTACAACATTATTTGCTGGTAAGTTTTTATTTAGCTCTATTCCAGATTTAGGAAACATGGCAGCAATAATTGGTATGAAAGAAATTGGTATTTATACACAAGCTATAACATCTGGAAACAAAAACCTTATAAACGCAATAGAACAAAACAAAGAGTTTACTAAAGAAATTGGATTAGCTATTGAAACTGTATTAGGTAGTAATGCAAGATTTATGGAACCCAATCAATACCGAACACCTAGTGGTGGTCTTGGACAATTTGGTTTAAGAAACATGGAAGATTACGCAGAGCGTGGTGCTAATGCTATGCACATAGCAAACTTGTTATTGCCTTGGACAACAATGACAAAACAATTAGCTGGTACTTTAACAACATCACAGTTAATTAGAAATGCTATTGAACTTACAGCTAATGTAAAGCCAAGAGCTAATGGTAAAAAATATGTAGCTGATATACCTAAAAAAGATATTAAAGAATGGCAAAGGTTACAAAATTTAGGTTTAAGCAAATCAGAAATTATTGCAATAGGTCAAAAGAAAACAGGAGTTAATTGGGAAAAAGTTGAGGAGGGTGATACATCTATATATGTAGGTAATGTTAATAACTGGACAGATAGAAAACTAGCAGAAAAATTTGAGATTGCTGTTTTTGAACAAACTGAATTAGCTGTTATGATACCAGGCTTATCTTCTAAACCAAATTATTTATACAATACTGTTAATGTTCCTTTTAGAGGTAAATGGGCTGTAAAGATAAGAAAAGAAATGAATGATTTAGATGACAAAATTAGAGATGGAGTTAATAGAGGTGTTGGTGAAAAAGAATTAGAACCTATGCGTGAAAGATTTAGAGAGCTACAATCTGAATATTCTGGATTAGGAAGAAAATACGCTCCATTATTTAGTTTAATATTTCAGTTTAGATCATTTGGTATTGGTGCTGCGCAAAAAATTACACAAGCATTTACACAAGGTAGACAAAGATCAAGATGGTCTGGTTTATCAGCAGTTATAGCATTAGCATATATTTCTAATTATCTTAGAAATCCATATTATAGATTCTTAGATGAAAATGAGCAAATGCTTACAGCATTAGAATATAGCGGTATTACAAATTGGTTATTAGATTTTAATACATCAATAGAAACACTTGCACCTTTGTTAACAGAAGATGAATTTGGTTTAAGAGCTATGTTAGGAATGGATCCAAAATGGTCTTATGATGAAAACATAGAAAGAGTAGGTGGTGGATTTGGTACTGGTTATGCAGCTTTATATAAAGCATACGATTATATATTAAACAATGATGATAAAACAGATAGAGAAAAATTAAATGCAATTAGGCAATTAATACCGTTTAACAACCTTTTTTATCTTAGCCCTGTAGCTAAAGGTGTACAAAAAGAAATGTTAGAATCTAAACAATTAGATGATGAGTTTTTGTATGGGTATTAAAGTGCGTTGCAATAGAATAAACATTAAGGAAAGTAGGTCATTATGGCAATAAGTGTATCAGATACAACTCCTAGACAGAGTTATACCGTAGGAAGCAGTGGTCAAACTACATTTTCAGTTCCGTTTGCTACTGAACAACAAGCAGATGTAGCTGTTTATGTTAATGATGTTAAAGCAGATTATGTATCATCATTAGTTGGTCAAACAGGAACAAAGTATACATTAAACAATGTAGGTACAGCTAATAGTACTGAAGTACAATTTGCTACTGAACAAAGTAATGTGACTATTGACATTATTAGAGATACAGCCATATCAAGAACAAGTGACTTTAATACTGGTGGGTTTTTTGATATAGAAGATTTGAATGTTGAGTTATCAAGACTAACCAGAATAGTACAAGACTTGGAGTTAAAAGTTGATCAAAGTATTTCAGTACAACCTCAAGAAGATACGCCAGGAGATTTACCTATTGCGACTTCAAGGGCTGGAAAGCTCTTGGCTTTTGACTCATCTGGTAATGTCACCACTAAAACAAGTGCTATTACTGAGTATCTTGGAGCTTTTACAACTGATTTAACTAACAGACCAGACAATTCTCCATTGGAAGTTGGAGATATATATTACAATACAACAAGTTTAGAAACAAAAATATGGACAGGAACATCTTGGGATTTAGTATTTGGTAGAGTACAACCTATATCTACTTCTTACACCTCAACTGGCAACACAGTAAAAACTTTAACTTCAAGACCAAGTAGTAAACTGTCCATATTAGTTATGATTGATGGTGTAATGCAAAATCCTAATAATTATAATGTAGATGATAATGTTATTACATTTACAACAGCTCCACCAATAGGTGCTGCTGTAGAAATTAGAGATTTTTCATCAACACAAACATCAGGATCAGGCACAATAGTTAATGTAGATTCTGGTACAACAGTAACACAAGCTAATGTAGATATTAATCAATTACTTGCTGATATTGTAGCAAATGCAAATAAAATTGATACAACGCATTTATCATCTACCGTTCAAGCATTGTTAAATAAAATAACTCCTATAGATACTAGATTAATATCAGCAGAAAACTTACTTACTGTTAATGGTGTAGATCAAATAAGTGATCACAATACAAGATTAAATGCAGTAGAAGCTACTTACTCTACTTTAGATACTGCTGTAAACGGTACTGCTAGTACAACAATTAATGGAAGATTAACACATTTAGAAAATTTAAGTTTTTCTGGATCAGGAACTGTTAGCTTTGATGTAGGTAGGGTAACTACATTAGAGGGTGCTGTATTTGAAACAGATGGTAGCACAGTTAAACTAGCTTCTGCATCTGGATTACAAAATTTACAAGGAATAGTTAGTAGTATAACTGCTACTAATACAGCTCAAACATCAGATATAACTACTTTAAAATCACAAGTGCAAGATGGAAGTGGTAACTTAACATTAGCTACAAGCACACAATTAACAAGTGTAGAAACTACTGCTAATACTGCAAATTCAAATGCTACATCTGCTGTTAACCAAGTAAGCACATTACAAAGTACTGTTGGTACAAATACTGCAAGTATAACTAACCATACAGCTTTAATAGGTGATAATTCAACAACTCCAGGTGGTCTAATTGGAGCAGAAAAAACACTAAGTATTGATGTTAATGGTAGAATTACTGGAACAAAGTTAATTGCTGGAACAACAACTACATCGTTTGCTATAAACTCAGATGTATTTACAATATCTGATCCAACACAATCTACAACTGGTACTGCTCCATTTGAATATGTTAATGGAAACATTAATATTAGAGATGCTGCAATACAAACTCTAAATGTAACAAAACTAAGAGGTGATGTTAATAAAGGTAGATTTATAGAAACAAGTACTGGAACAACTATGACTACATCTTATGTTGAAATATTACAATTAGATATACCAGCACCAGATGATACAGTTAATGGCCATATTCCTATGGCTATAGCTAGTTTGTTTTGGGGTAATAGTGCAAATGGTATAGCTGGCAAATTAACTGCAAGAACTGTTGTAGGTGGTGTTGCTGGTACTGAACAAACTGTTATTGAACAATCAGAAGATTGGTACACTTCACAATTAGTTTTAAGTGGAACTGCTACAGGAATTGTACAAACATTAAACAGTTTACCTAATAGAACTACAGCTATTATTAGGTTTACATTATATGCAAAGAAAACACAAAACTCAGCTACTTTACAAAAAGCTAATATATTAGGATGGGGGTTACATTAATGTCAGAAGATTATAAACAAGATTGGCAAAAAATTGTTGATCAACATGCTATTGAGTATGAAAATAGAAATCAACCAGAAGAAGAACAAGAAGTAATAAACTATGAGGGTTTTTATATAGAAGTAAAATCTGATGGTACTTATGGAAAGTATATAACTGGTGAAAAAGAAAATGATAACTTTGAATTAATAAGAAGATTTGATGGAGTTATTGGTGATGGTAATGAAATATATATTGAAAGAGCTAATGATGGTGTATTAGAACAAAGAATAAGAAAACAACAAGACTTAGATTATATTGGTAAAAGACTATTAGAATACCCAGACATTAGAGAACAACTTGATATGATCTATCATAACATAGATGAATGGAGAGATACTATAAAAGACATTAAAGAAAGGAATCCTAAAGGAGAATAATAATGGCATTAACTACAGTACATGGAAGAATGGTAACAGACGGTTCTATTGGAACTGCTGATCTTGATGCGTCTGGTGTAACATCAGGTTTTAACAATGTTACTAAATCAGATAATGGAAATGGCACATTTGATATTATATTTCATGCTACTAATGGTTCAACATATACAATAACAACTCCTGTTTTAACTGGACCTCAAGGTCAACAAGGACAAACTGGTAATGATGGACAAACTGGAGCAAAAGGTGATCAAGGTAACATTGGTCTTACTGGTGCGCCTGGACCAGCTGGTTCATCTGGAATTACTATAGATTCTTTTACTGGAACTAACAATGCTAATGGAACAATTACATTTACCTTTGAATTTAGTGACGGAACAACTGGTACTCATACATCAAATAATTTAAAAGGTGACCAAGGTGATCAAGGAATTCAAGGTAATCAAGGTGATCAAGGAATTCAAGGTATTACTGGTACATCAATAAGCAATATAACAAGCACAACTGGTAGTAGTGCTGGTACATATAATGTTATTCATACTATGTCTGATGGTAGTACACATACTATTACAACACCTAATTTAACTGGACCTCAAGGACCAGCTGGCTCTGGGTTACAAGATATTGTTGATGATACAACACCGCAACTAGGTGGTAATTTAGATTTAAACGGCAATACAATAACAGGATTAGTTATTGGTACAGATGTTCAAGCCTATGATGCTGAACTTACTGCTATTGCTGGTTTAACTTCAGCTGCGGACAAAGGAATACAGTTTACTGGAAGTGGTACTGCTTCAACTTATGATTTAACGAGTGCTGGTAAAGCATTATTAGATGATGCAGATGCCGCTGCTCAAAGAACTACGCTAGGTTTAGGAACTATATCTACTGCTGCAACATCAGATTATTCAGCTACAGCTAATAACTTAAGTGACTTAGCAAGCTCAACTACTGCAAGAACTAACTTAGGTTTAGGTACTGCTGCAACTCAAGATGTTGGAACATCAGCTAACAATGTTGTTCAGCTTGATGGTTCTTCAAGGTTACCAGCTGTTGACGCATCTCAAGTAACTAACTTGCCAGCATCAGGTGGTCTTGGATCAAGAAAAACTTTTACAACATCCGAAGCTGTAACTGCTGGTGATGCTTTAGCTATTGATTCAAGTGGTGGTACTGTAAAAAAAGTACAAGAAACTATAGCAACTACTATTCAAGACACAGATATACCAGCATCTAATAATGATCAGACATATACATCATGGCCAAATAAATTATTTGAGCCAGGATCATCTTGGAACAGTCAAGGTCAGATAAGTTATATGGGCCATAGATCAAGTGTTTATGTAGACCATGCTGATCGTATTGCTATATTTTATACTGGTGCTAATAATAATGCTAAATTTTATGGCAAAACAGTTAAAAGAAATAGTGATGGAACATTTGAATATGGTCCAGAATTTCAAGTAAATAACGGTAGATTAACATCCTTTGCTGTAGATTATGATCCAGTAAATGACCACATAATTATTGCTGGTAGACAAAGTTCTGATGGTGGTATTTATGTATGGAATCTTGATTGTAGCTCTACTGGTAATTTAAGTCTAAATTTAAAATTTACATTGATGGGTAGTAACCATACTTTTTATGATATGGCTTATGACCATACTAATGGAGAAGTTGTTGTAGTAAGTTATGGTTCTGGTAACTATCCATACAACAGTCAAGGTACGTTTATGTATCATTTTAATTACAATGCTGCTGGAGATGCAATAACTTATCGAGATGGATATGCCAGTTATTGGGGTCAATGGAGTCACGAGGGTAACCTTAGTAATACAACAAGTATTGATGGCAGATTTAAAATGATGCACTTAGGATCAGAAGCTAAAACAACAAGTTATGAATCAGGTAGCGGTAGCGCATCATCAAGTGATGGTCCTAGCATGGTTGCTGTTTGGGAAAGAAGTGGTAGTCCATATAATTATGGTTATGCTTTCTGGAACACAAACAGAAATGCAAGTAGTAATAACTCAAATTCAAAAGTAATCAGAAGTTGGAATACTGATTTTAATAATGGTGGTAGTAGTGTTAATTGGACTAATCATCAAATGGTTCTTGATCCTGTTACTAAAAAAATAATTATTTTTGGTAGAAGTCAACATGCTACTTCTTCACAAAATTTTAGACCTTATTATTGGACACTTCAATATAGATGTAAAGGTTCAGGTACAGATCATTGGCATCATAGTAATGCTAATGTAAGTAATAATGGTGTTCATTTACAAGATACTTCTGTTACTTATATTGGAGGTAGTGCTAATGATATGGTGGGCTATCCAGCTCCAGCTGTTGATACTGCTACAAATCGTGTTGTTTGTGCTTTTGTAGGTCATAGTACTGGTAACAGTACACATGGTAATAGTAAAGTTATTGCATATAGATTAACAGGAAGCGGAAGTTTTGATAATACAAATGATACCACAAGTTATAGTGTAGATAGTGGAACTGTAGTAGGTTTAGATACCGATGGTGATGCTTTTCTTGCAACAAATAATGATGGTCTTGATTTAAGGTTTAACCCTACAACTGGTGCTAATATGTTTATGTTGTCAGCTAAAAGAGATGGCGGTAATTATACTGCTGGCACATCTTGGGGTCAAGAAAACAGATTTCATAATATAGATTTAGGTTACCCTGTAACAACATCAAGAGATAGATTTACTGGTATTGCTTTAGCAAGTGCTAGTAATGGCGCTACTGTAAGCACAGCATTAAAAAATTCTATTGCGAGTGGATTATCTGGTTTAACTGCTGGTCAAAAATATTATTTAAGCAGCGCTGGTTCATTAACAACAACTGTAACAGATAGATTTGTTGGTACTGCTATTAGTACTACTGAAATTATTTTATCTGACGGTGACCTTGATGGATATTCAGTAGGAAGTGCTGCAAATAATATTCTAGCATTAA
>MDTE01107732.1_pt1 | contig 12276 bp, 14 predicted proteins | sample 811231 | NCBI WGS metagenome assembly MDTE01 (sample SAMN05326651, study PRJNA326480) | marine metagenome | isolation source: seawater | place: Indian Ocean: Red Sea | collected 2010
CCTGAGGGAAATATACAATTTATATAAGGAATGAGACCATAAATTAAGAAGAAAAAAATAAAATTTATAAGGAATTATAGAAGGTATTTAAGGTGTGTAAAAAAAATAAATAAATAATTATAGAGGGTATTTATGGTGTGGTAAATCTCTAAAAATAACAATCTCGGGGGTTTTATTTAGATTTTGTTATAAGATTTTGTATAATTTTGCTATAATTTCTATTACATATTTATTATATTTTTTAAAATGTCTATTTTTAATCATATTTTAATTAATTTTTATAGTAATTTCTACTATATTTTATAATAATTTAAATAAAAAATACAAAATTTACACAAAAACAGCCCAAATTATCTCTGCTACAACTGTCTACACAACAAATTCTTTGTAAATATTCAATATTTGTATGGTTCTATAGTAATTTTTTTTAGTTACTTTTTTAAAGCTACACTTTTTGACCCTTTTTAGTACTTTTTTTTAGTTATCTTTTTAAAGTAATAAAAAATTTGCTTATTTTTCATCAAATATCTGTTATTTTACACACTTTTACTCACTTTTTACACCTTTAGCCAAGAAATCTCGTTATGACGCCCTACCTCGATCTTACTTCCTGAACGAAGCGAATAACCACGCTTATGCTTTGTAATACCACTACACACATCTCCTAGTTCCTGTGCCGCATTTGCCGCATCCTCAAAGGTACTATACACAGTTCGACCATTTGCTAGTCCACGAATAAATCCATCACTCACATGCCACTCACCACCACCATCACGCGGAGGGTTTGGAAATGTCTTCGGTCCACGAATCTGAAGAAATCCATTCTTCCTCTTATAGATGTTATCAATAATCTGATACATCACATCCTCCCGATGACAAGCATTCTTTGAAAGCTGCTCTCGAAATTCTGGATCAATATTCATATGAACTGGCGAACGCTCTAGCCGCATCTGAGCAGTGTTAAAATGGTCATCATCACTTACCATATTCTCCTCACCTGGATACACCCTAGAAATACACGCGCCATAAAGCACATCACCACTCTTCTTACTTCCCTTAAAACAGATAAAGGTTGTTCGGGTTACACCATAGTCACTATCGTCTGCTGTTCCAAGGTACTTTAGACGACGAACAGTCTTAAGTGCCTTTACCTTTTCACATACCTCATAATCCCCTACATCAGTCGGCTCTGACACAACGGACCCATCCGAGGAATAATCGTCTGTTTCATCCGGAATACGAGGTCCCTTCACACCCATACCATGGCACATCTCATGCCTAATTGTCGCAATCATTTCATCATATTCCATTTGAGGATCCACATACACCTCTACTGGGCGAATCTCAAAACGCCTCAGTGCTGTATTTTCATGTCCCTCTACCATCTTACTACTCATTGTCTCACCCTTAAAGGTACGGCGATACACCGCAGCAGCATATCGAAGAAAGCCTGTACCTACAAAATACTCATAATAGATACAAATGTCTCGCATCGGCTCATGAATCCAAATCGCATCTTCAGATACACGAGATGCTGGACTATATTGAAGAAATGCCGGCATTCCACCACGCAGACGAAGCACTAGATGAAGTGTACTTTCCTTCTGAATGTTGTAGTCAGACAGAGTACGTCCATCCTCTAGCTGCTTTCCAGCAAAAATAAGCCTCTGTTGATCAGGTGGGATTCCCTCCTTATCCTGGATCTTCGACTTAACATTCTCAATGGAATCAGAACTCTCCACTTCGAGAGTAATGGTCTTTCCAGTAAGAGTCTTCACAAAGATTTGCATGTTTTTTAGATTGGTATTAACTCAAGTAATACTTTCATATAAAATTAAAATCACAAAATCAATTTTATTTTGTGACATAGTAACTACAAAAAAATATATTTATCTACGTGGATGAGCTTTAGGATGTGGGTGATTTCCCATTCTTCCACCATTTTGTGGCTTCTTGGGTGCTCCACCACAACCATTTCCTCCATTTTGTGGCTTCTTGGGTGCTCCACCACAACCATTTCCTCCACCTTGGTTCTTACGACCACATTGTCCACCACCTTGGTTCTTATTACGGTTGGCTCCACATTGTCCACCACCTTGGTTCTTACGACCACATTGTCCTCCATGTTGATGTCCATGTCCATGACCATTTCCATGTTCCTTATTATGATGTCTTGCTCCACCTTGTTTGTTGTGAGCACAGTTTCCAGTTCCACAACACTTTCCTCCTCTCATACTTCTACGTCTAGTTGATCTTGACTTTCTCATTGTTCTCTTTGTTCTTCTAACTACTTGCTTTCTTGTTCTACTTCTAGGCATTTTATAACATATACATATATTTTAATTAAAAATTAATTTTTTTTAAAATTATATTTAATATGATTCTTTACGAAATTATCATTCCCTATTGTTTCATATTCCTTTATATATCTAATTAATTTTAAACGTGTTTTCTTTGATTTTATATTGAAAAATTCTAATCCACATTCTTCTTTACATATTTTCATTATTGAATCTGTTTTTTCTCTAAAACTATTACCATTTAACTTCTTATTATTATTTTTTTGTGGTATTTCCATCATTAAATCATATTCATCGTTAATTAATTCTTCTTCGTCATCTATTTCTTCATTAGTATAATAAAAATTATAAGCAACACTACCTAAAATAGCAGATACACCGGACCCAATAAGATAAGGAATATAGAGCTCCATATAATATCTTAAAATATTTTTATTAATTTATGTTATTTTAAAATCTATACTAACATTACTTAGACATTTTCATTTATTATAATAAATATCAAGCTAATTTTTGGTTTTTAAAAAAAAGGATAGATTTATATTTCTATTTAAAAAATATATGATTCCACTTTATAACGCATTTAAACAAATTTCTAATTTTATTAGATATTCTAATCTTGATGAACTAGATTATAATGATAAAACAATTAATAATTCTGGTGATTATGTAAAAAAATTAGACACAATTGCTAACAATATCATTATATACAATATTAAACAAATTTTTGATATTAGAGGTTACATATCTGAAGAATCTAATGATATAACATTTACTAACAATCATGGAAAATATATTATTGCTTTTGATCCTTTAGATGGTTCGTCAAATATTAATTCTAATATAAGTATCGGTAGCATTTATGGTGTTTATGATTGGGATGAAAAAACAAAAAAAATAGGTAATATTGTTAATGCTGGTTATTGTTTATATGGACCATCTACTATATTAGTTATCACAGAAAAGGATTCTCTTAATATGTATACATTAGATCAAAATTACCATTTTAAATTTACTTCAAATATTACTTTAGATAACAAAGATAAACTAATTTACTCCATTAACCAATCTAATTCTTTTAATAATGATCACTTTAGTGATCTTCTTAATTACTATAAACAAAATAAATATAACACACGTTGGATTGGTACTATGGTAGCTGATTGTCATAGAACACTAATACAAGGTGGTGTATTTTTATATCCTTCTACTACTAATAATAAAAATGGTAAACTTCGATTACTTTATGAAGCACTACCATTCGCTAAAATATTCCACACAGCAAATGGTGATAGTTGGAATGAAAATACAAATCTATTAAATACTACTATAAATAATATACATCAAAAAATTCCCGTATATTTAGGTACTAAAAAACAAATTCAAATTATTAAAAATTATTTAATGAGGGATGATTAAACCTAAAAGTAACGCTAAGGCTACTGTATCATACCATCTGGCTCTTCCTACTGATGGTACTAGTCTCTTTAATACATTATTCCATAACCAAGGTCCTACTAAAAGATTAATTACTAATACTAATACTAAAGCTACTACTAAAGCTAAAACACTTACATTTCTGTTATTTACATTTACTACATTGTTATTAAGCGCATTTTCTACTACATTAGATACCTTTGATGAACCAAACATTATATATTATTTATTTAGAAATTAAATTTAAAAAAATATTTAATAATATATTTTATAAATGAATAAACATTTAATTACTCTTAAAAATTTTAAAAATCCAATAGATATTTTTAACTATTGTAATAAACACAATATAAATGAATTAATAGAAGAAAGTAGCACACTTTGGGAATCCTTACTTGATATAAATTTTAAAAATTATGTACAGTTTAGAATTGATACTATTACACTAAAAGATTACTATGTTTTATTATATTTTATTCAAGCATTTAATCTTTTAAACGACCTATTTATTATTCAAAAAACTCAATACTTATTATCTCTTCTACCTATTATTTATCATGGCGATCATATTGCTATTATACACGCCGCTAACAATATTTGTATTAGAAATAATAAAGCTAAAATTATTATGTTTAGAACTAAAGATAATCAATGTACACTACCATATTATGGTAATGGGTTTTTAAAAATTAAATTTATTAATAATACTGTAGATATATATACTGATAACCTTAATTCTATTAATATTATCCCTTCTTATGGGGTTGATTTAAACTATGGCGGTTTTAATTTTACCAAATAAATTATATAACGCATATTTCGGATACAAAAAGAATACTATAGCACTCAATAAATATAACATTAATATATATCTAGCCTCATCCATCTTTATACATAATGAATCATAATTCCTTTTCCCTACATAATTTGATAATATTGTCATAAAACATCTATTATTTAATAATATATAGCTAATAAACAATATTAATAAATACAAAATATAATATTTTAAATACTTCGGTGCTAAAAATATTCCTAACTGTATTACTAATACTCCTATTATATGTATTATATTTATTATATATACTAACCACTTATTCTCTATATCTTCTGGAAATAAAGAACTATAAGTATGTATTCCACACTTATTTACTAGATTTACTAAATCTACCATATACTATTTATATATAAAATTATATACTACAATAACCATCTCTAAATACATATTTTCTTAAGGTATAATTAAATACATAAATATCACTAAACAAAAAGGCTATTATCAAGTGACCTATATTATTCTTATTACAATTAAATGCTATTAATACTGCTGGTACTACATTAAATAATAAAAATAATAGTAATATACAATACCATAATATATTCTCTATTGTTGTATGTTTGTAATCATTCTCTTTTACCTTTCTTTCTTCTCTAAATTCTTTTATTTGATTTGGTTTAAACAGTTTAGTAAATATTAACCAAGAAATTAACATATATATATTTAATAGATTTTATTATAACTTACAATAACCTGGAATATTTAATATAAATTTCTTTATTGCCCATTGTAGCAAATATATATCACTAAACAAAAATGCTAATAAACCATACATCAATTTATTTTCTTTATTACAATTTACAGCTACTAATACTGCTGGTAATGCGGTTACTAATAACAATAATGAAATATATATTAAGATAAATACATTATTCTTTATTAATGTTCCTCTACTTTCCATATTTTTAAAATTATCTAACACTTTTGAATTATTTAAAATTATTATTGCCGATGATAAAACTACCATATATATTATATAAATATATATTAATGATAAATAATATTAAATGGATTCTATGGCTTTTTATTTATATATTTTCATTAGTTTCTTATAGTAAAAACCCAATCAAATATAGTAATAAAACCCATATTCTCTTTAACTATAATATACTATACTTTATTATTGCTTTATCACTTTTAACTTTACAAATATTACACGTACACTATCTCACTATATATCATAAATTTATTGAACAATTACAACCCTTCTGGTACTATATTTTTATTATTATTGGCTTAGTATCCATTATCTCTATGAAAAAAAAACCTATAATAAATGATGGTACATTTATCAAAAAACCTTCTAAAATTTCAAAAAAAAAAAACAACATTAATTGTTATTTATACAATACTATTAACTTTACTAATAGCTTCTATTATTATAGACAATCCAACTAACTTAAGTAAAAGCTTCTATTCACCATTAATACAAATTTTTATTATTATATATTTATTACAAAAAATCACATACTATATGCCTTGTAAATATGACTTACCTAACACTTGGTCACTTTAATATTCCCAATTATTACCTCTAGACATACCATATAATATTTTAGCAGCTTCTTCTTCTTCTGTTTCATCTTCACTATCAGAAAATGATTCCATCTCTTCTATCATTTTCTCTAATTCTAACTCTTCTATTAACTCACTATTAAATAAATCAAATCTATAATTAATTAATCTCAATAACTTCCTTGAATTTATTACCTTTTTTTGTAACTCTAACTCAGCTATTCTATGTAAAAATGTTAAAGAAGTACATACAAATAATGATAACATAAATATAAAACCTGTTGATGCTTTAGTTATCTCTTCACAATCTACATCATTACTAAAATTTTGATAATACATATTTATTATTTTATCATAATCAAATCTTAAATCAATTTATTAAAAAAAATATATTATTTATTCTTTATATACATATTATTATTTGTTAACCTACTCTACAAACTGACAAATTCCCTCATTACTACTATTAATAATCTCCTCTAGCTTATCAAAATGCTCACCATCCATCGCCTTCAGGAAAATCTCATATGGTGTTACACTACTAGTCTTTACCTGTACTACCTTACCATCTACAATTACATCCTTTGTAGTCTCCTCCGCTGCCTCACCATATAGAATATACTTCAGCACAGCCTCCGAACGACCCGAAAGCAGAATTACACCCTTATACTTCTGATCTACCTGGACACCATTTGATGCTGCCGCCAGATTATGGTAAACCATTAGAGGTACCTTCCTGTAACCTGCCGAAACCCACATCTTTGTAATCGTGTCATGTGTAGTCTCCCATACCTGCTCTGAAGTTGTCATACCATTGCTTACATACCGACCAGTTGAATAATCGTAATTACGCCCTGGACGAATTGTCGGATCCATCGTATCAAACTCACCGTCTGTACCAATCCATAGCACTGGAAGCTCCGACTCTGGTACATTGTTTGCTACACACATCTCAATCATCGCCTTATGGAGACCCTGGTAATTCGTTGAACCACCAGAATACCGAGTAATAGCCGACATACGCTCCTTTACATTCATCCGAGAACCACCTGGGTTAACAAACGAGAAACACTTTGGCTCTGATGTAAACGAAAACCCAATGTCTCGGTACTTCTCCGAAGCAATATACGAAATGAAACAACCCAGACCCATCGCAATATCAATTGGACGATTTGGTGCCTTATCTACCCAAGTCATCGAAGCAGATACATCAGCACACATTACAATATTCCCTGATGCCATTGCCGCAGCCATCTCACCCACCTCATCTCCAATCTTTGCTCGTGTCTCCTCAAACTTCTCCTTCTGGTCAATTACCTTCTTGTCCCAAGCAGCAAATAGATACTCTAGCTCTGCTGTTGATGTTGTCTTCATGGAATCATAAGCAATCTTGTGAGGAAACAGAGACCCAGCATTAATCTTCTCGGGATTACGGAACATCTCACGAGTTCGCTTCCGAAGGTCTACACGCATCTCACTCTCTGGATGCCGATTTCCGGTTTCCTCCTCATGTGATGCTGGACTAGTCTTTACCTTCTCATTTAGAATTGCCTTACCCTTCCGCTTCATACACTCAGAAGGAACACCACTTGGATCAATCAGGTTCCAGTCATTTGCGGACATACGATTCTCTGTAATACCAAGATGCTCGTTGATCAGAGAATTCATCTTACGCCAAGCCTTCTTCGCACCAAAAGGCACATCCTCAGCTACTGGCCACGGCGCCTTTACACCACGACTATCCTTCTTTACTAGAGAAGCACGAATCATATAAGCCACATGTGACTGAATCTTCAGACTTCCACTATCAGTCATGATATACCAAAATAGACGCTTGTTCTCGGCTGAACTCTCACGAACACACCACTCACCTACACGAGAAATTGATGGCTTATCCTTATCGGTTGCCCCCATAAACTCACGATAACTCAGATAATCCATATTACGAATCTGATTTGGGGATACATAGTCAGCCATCATACGAAGGTCTACAGAACGCTGACTCAGCATCGACTCCCGGATTGCCTCAATCAGTGGATTGTACTTCTTGTACTTAGCCATAGTAGGCATATCCATCACATTGATCATACCCCAGATTAGCACTCCATCCTTCCAATATCCAATATCGCCAAAAAGTCCACTCTTAACAATTAGGCAGCACGTGTCCGGATAAAGATTATAGAGTGTCAGGAAGTATCGATAGGACAGTAGCTTCTCCTTCTCACCCTCACGGCAATGACGCTTATGAACCCATAGCTTCCATACATTTAGAGCCTTTAGGGAACGATCAGCAGAGTCAGTCGTACTCTCTACCTCACGAATCATGTGATTAATACACTTGTCAATATATTCAGGCGGACTATCCTTATTCAGATTTGTGAAAGCATCCACAAAACTCGACCCCGAAGTACTAAGCTTCAGAGCTCCATTAGCACCCTCTACAAAATTCGCACGCTTAGTTACAGCACTCGCAAAAGCCATAGTTGAAGTTAGTTAGTTGTTAGTCCGTTATAATTACTATTTCAATAAAAAAATCTTAAATCAATTTTATTTTTCATTTATCTTTTCCTTTAAGTTTTATATAGTTTTGTGGATATATTTACATGATTCTCCACGTTTACAAGTTCCAAATAAGTTATCCCTACATATCCTATTAAAATCCCACTCTTTACAATGTACACATTTGTTCTCTGGATGATATAAATGAATACATCGCATCTTATAAGCATCACATACATTCCTTAACATCTGTATTTTATTCGTTTTTATTATTGTCTCTAACAAATATACTTCATCTTTCTTTTTCCTAATATAATATACTACCTGTTTTTTAGTGTCTAAATATTTATAACAACCATTATCTGTGTAAAATGGTAACTTTTTAATATATTCCATAGTAATCTCTTCTTTGTTAATATCTATTTCCCGTTGTCTCATTCTTTCAATGGCGTGAGCAGTAATAGTCAACATTTCTCTCTAGTTCAACATTAATAATAACAAAAAAATATATATTTATTCAATTTTATTGTTTATTATTAATATTTATTATTTTCTAATGTACCTTTTCTGGATTTTGAACACACCATTCTAGACATCCAAGAGCTATTTGCCCATAATGATGTTTCTTATACAACACAATATTCTTATTATATACTCGACCATTAAAACTTCCATTTACTTCTATATACTTTAGGTTATTCGCCAATGAATCCACATTACAATTATATACCTTATTACAAATATAATCATTTAGTTCATCATAATATTCACTACTTATACACTTTCCTAGTGTTACATAATCATAAACATTCGGAAGTGTTATATAATAAATTTTATTCTTATATATTGTTTCAATGTGTCCATCATAAGTATAAAAACTATTTAGTTTTGTATTATCTACTTCACTTTGTAATGTTGGGGCTGGATGTGATGGAGGTACACGAAACTTCATCGGTGGATCCACAGGTTCCAATTCAGGCATTTCTGGATCTGTTGATTCTGATTCTGATTCTGATTCAGAACTATGATTTGTATTTACTCTTGGAGCAGGTACTGGAACGCTATTACTGAAAAAACTATTTACAGGTAATGAATTATGATAATATCCTGGACCACGACTCCCATAATCCCAAGTATATCCATCTCGTTTTTCATGTGAATATTCCGAAGCTATAAATTCCTCTGGTTCTACAACAGTATTACCAGTATATCCAAAATCATCGTATTCCCAATTTGAAGTTGACATTATTGTTATATTAATAAATAAGTTATAAAAATATAAATCAATTTTCTTTTAAATGATTTATACACAAATAAAAAAGTATAAAAAATTGTAACATCAGAGCCTATACATTAAGGCATATGGTACTATAGAACATAATAGGATTTGAACCTATATCATTATGCTTTTCCAATTAAGCTATATGTTCCTTAGGGTAATAGTCTATTCCTATAAGTCAATATGGAAACAATTAACATCCATATAATAATATATTCAACGCAACATTTGTGCTATAATCACTGTAAAAATATGTTATTTCTAAGATAACATTACACTAACTTTTTCGCCACATAAACGCTTTTCATTCTAAACTACTAATTTTATTTATTCTATTCTTCATCTACTATATACTAAAAATATTATATAAACTAAATATACTATTTCGCTGCTAAAGGGATCAAGGGATAAGGGGTAAGGGGTAAAGGATAAGGTATAAGTACCTGGACTATTATAATGTAAATCATGTTAAATATGATTTCATTATCACTATTCGATTAGACATTAGTTAAATTTATTTAACTTCTATGCCTCACTAAAAAATTAATCTTCCCGATTAATTTACATTTTAATATTATAAATTCGTTATGCTGTGTGAATGTTTAAAATATTCAGGATATTCTTTGATATGTAATCCCTACATATAAGAATCAACCGATATTTATAAATCAACATTCTTTCTCTAAAAATTAAATTATAGTTTAAATAGAATCAATTTAATGATTCTTTTTCTCTGGGCGCCACTTTAAACTATACACTACAAGCTACTAGCTACTACTACAAACTACGACTACGACAAAGGACTTTACATTTGATTAAGAGGGGTTAATGCTGTTAGTATTTTTAGAATACTAAAATAATATATTCGTGATATAAGATTTTAGTACCATAAATCAAAATACTATAAAGTAGCAGAAGATGGTTTCGATCCATCGACCTTTGGGTTATGGGCCCAACGCGCTTCCCCTGCGCCATTCTGCTTTTTTACTTTCTACCCATATATAACAAAGAAAATATTTTTAAGTATTTTATAAAATAAAAAAAATATTTATGGACCCCCTGCGGGACTCGAACCCGCGGCCTGCTGCTTAGAAGGCAGCCGCTCTAACCATCTGAGCTAAGAGGGCTTATAGGTCCCTCCGAGATTCGAACTCGGGATATAGCATTCAAAGTGCTATGTGCTAACCACTACACTAAGGGACCTTTTATCAGTAAGCATGTGTTTGTTATTAAAAATACAAATTGGTTGTTTGCTGTACGCTTACTTAATTGTGCGTCGAACAGGGTTCGAACCTGTGCCTCCGAAGAGAATTGATCTTGAGTCAATCGCGTTAGACCACTCCGCCACCGACGCTTTATCAGAATACACTGCTACTTTACGGGAGTAGCACCCGACAGAATAATTGTTACTAATGCTGTGTGTATTCTTAAGTACGGTTCCAGCAGGGTTCGAACCTGCGACCTCCCGATTAACAGTCGGATGCTCTAACCAGCTGAGCTATGGAACCTTGGTTGTCAGAAATCTGTTGATACGTGCTCTACCACTGAGCTACACCACCCGAAGGCGGTGACAGGAATTGAACCTGCGACCACGTGCTTAAAAGGCAGAAAGTTAATTGCTGTTAGATTTCTTAAATGTGTCTCCAGCAGGGTTCGAACCTGCGCCTCCGAAGAGAACCGATCTTAAGTCGGTCGCCTTAGACCACTCGGCCATAGAGACTAATTAGTACTATTCAGTATTCTTTTAAGTAGTTTTCAAAATAAACATTAAGTCATTTGCTGTAAGAATACTTTATTATGGGTACAAGAACTGTTTTTATTTAACGTGGGAAACGTTGCCTCTTCTCGAAGAAAAGGTCGCCCCACGGCGATCTCGTAGAAACCGCAGAAAAACTAAGAATGTTTGTGAGGAATTTTTGCTGTACAGTTCTTTATAAGTACTCCCTGCGGGGCTCGAACCCGCGACCCTCAGATTAAAAGTCTGATGCTCTGCCGAACTGAGCTAAGGGAGCATAGTAGTGTTTCGGCATCAGTGTTCATGGGTTAAGGTAGATTGAAAGTCTATTGCATAAAGCAGATGAAATAGCTGTGTGAACACTTAAGAGAGCCTCCTGCGGGGCTCGAACCCGCGGCCCTGAGATTAAAAGTCTCATGCTCTACCGACTGAGCTAAGGAGGCAAATGATTTTAGTCGGTTATCAGGTAAAATGTTTTTTATACGGTCCGCCAGACACTGGTGTTCTCCAGCGCGGGAATTGAACCCGCCCGTTCAGATTGGAAGTCAGAAAAGTGTGAGTTTTGCAGTGTTTTACCTTAAAATTAGTCTTGTTTTACGTCCGACCAAGGACTGAACCTCTACGGGGAATTGAACCCCCGGCCCCAGCATTGAAAGTGCTGTATCCTAACCAC
>MDTE01151469.1_pt1 | contig 12276 bp, 8 predicted proteins | sample 811231 | NCBI WGS metagenome assembly MDTE01 (sample SAMN05326651, study PRJNA326480) | marine metagenome | isolation source: seawater | place: Indian Ocean: Red Sea | collected 2010
CACAGGAATGGAATTGAATCACCCTGATTTGGAAGGTTTCGATGTTGCAGGATGGGTTGATATTGTTCAAGGAAAATCCAATCCATACGATGATCATGGACATGGAACAAACATGGCAGGTATCCTTGTGGCAAATGGTTGGATTAACGGAATCGCAAAAGACGTCAATCTCTATGTTGCCAAAGCATTGCTTGCCAATGGGTCTGGATACGAAGAAGACGTCGTCGCTGGCATCGATTGGTGCATCGGTCAAAACGTGAGCGTCATTTCTCTCTCGTTGGGCGGAGGACAAGATTTGTTTCCATTGCCAAGTTCAAACGGCAGGACCATTGAAGACTCAGTTAACGATGCTACTGCGCGTGGAATATTTGTTGTCGCTGCTGCCGGTAACGATGGTGGTGAAAATGACGATGGGGATGTTGCATCACCAGGGAGCGAGCGTAGAGTCATTTGCGTTGGCGGAGTGACACTGTCAGGAGAACACTGGGCCAAATCCTCAACCGGGAACAATGGATTCAGTGCTCTTCCATTCAAGCTTCCCCGTGGCGACCCTGACAAAAAGCCTGAATTGGTTGCACCGGCAAAAGAAGTCCCAGTACTCAACCATCAGGGGACGTGGTCAGCATCGAGTGGAACAAGCGCTGCTACTGTATACGTGACTGGGGCCATTGCTCTGTTGCTTGAAGCCCAACCACAGTTGGCCAGCAACGGGACGTCAGGGGATGTTTCAACCATTGATGAGGTCAAAGACTGGATTATGCAATCCGTTCAACCACGAGATGGGCAGTCCGATCACGATGATGACTATGGATACGGTTTACTCGATATTGATGCCCTCTTAGAATTGGCTGACCAACAATCTACCGCTTGAAGAAGGCAACGATGGTCCCCCCAAAGAGCGGGACGAAGGCCATGTGATAGTTCGGTTGTGATTCCTGTACGAATTTGATCCATGCATTGAATCCATCGACCTTCGCTTTCCCGTCGTCATCAAGTTCATCGTACTCTCCTACAGGCGTTTCTGGTTCTGTTGTGTAGAGAACACCGTTGTTGGAAAGCAAACCCATAGCATGTTGTAAATCATCAGCCAATCGGCTGAGAGGTGCATCAACAATGATTGCATCATATGCTTCAGAAAGGCGACGTTCGTCGGCACCCACCCCGGAAGCCGTTGTTAGTTTCCAAGCTTTTTCTTCAGCACACAGAGTCGCAAAATCATTGACAATAATGTTTGACCACGATGATGCGTCGTATCGTGTCTGAAGTCGATGAAGGATGACCCCAAATTTCGCCCCTTGTTCGATGATGTCAAAGCGAGAAACAGAACGTTCCGCGAACAAGTCGTACAGCCAAGCAGAGCGATGCCCGATACTTCCTCCAACTTCGAGCACACGGTCTGGTTCTTGACGACCAATGGCATCACGCAGACGACGCAAGACAGAAATTGACCATGTTGACAATCCCATGTGTTCCAATTGTGTCGCAATGTTCGCTGCAATTTCAGGTTCATCACGGGAACGACCATGATCTGCATTCAGGAGCGTGGGCAAAACCTGGTCACGCCCAATCTCGCTCATGGATGTACCTCAGTGCCGACTTGTTTTGAAGACTGTGACGATACCACATGCGGTGGATTCAAAGGGGGCATGCTTCGAGAGCAACCTGAGAAGCATGGATGACGAATTCTACGAAGACGACTTCGATGACGACGAGGTCATCGAAAACGCTGTTCTTTGTCCTACATGCGAAGACGTGACAGGTCACATGATTCTCAAGGAAAAAGAAATCGGCAGAGGCAAGGATTACCTCCTGCGATGTGAAGCATGTTCGACCGTTCATGAAATTCAATTCCGAGCACCTCCGTTGAAGCGTGTACCGTTCATGCTGACCGATGGTCCAGAATCTTACATGGCTACGGTCGATCTCGACGCTGATGAATGGTTGGAACTGAACGATGTTTTCGAGCACGATGAAATGGCTTGGAGAATAACTCGACTCGAATCTGAAAAAGGGTCTGTTGACGAAATTGAGGCGAGCAATCTTGTTCGCGCAGTTGCATTGCGTCAAGATATGCTTCGAGTCAAAATTACGAAGACTCGAGGAGAATTCTCAACTCCAGATGTACTCATCGTGGAAGAAGGAACATCGTTCAAAGCAGGAACCCTCCTCGATATCGGCGTCCAGACATGGCGCATACGTGCAATCCACACTGGCGAAGGGCGTACATTACGAGGTACAGTTGATGCGTCCAACATTAAGAGAATGTATTTGCATGAACCACCACGACCTGAACGATTCGAACCGAAGACGCCAAGAGAACGTCGTCAAGCATGGAAAGAGGGGCGTCTCGGTTTCAATCCAAATCCAATCTTGCCTAAAGAGCAAATCAAAAAGCGGGTCAAACCATCAAATAAGCGCAAGAAGAAAAAGGCTCGAAAGTAATCACGGGCGGTTGGTCCAAGGCATCAAAAAGGCCTTGGCAATCTGCAGCCCGATGGTCGGATTTTCTTGCAATCTCCGTATGCTGTACTCATACCACTTTTCTCCGTACGGGATGTAGACGCGAGTACGATGTCCTTGCTTTGTGAGTTTTCGTCGCATCGGGCCACGTACGCCAAGCAACATTTGGAATTCGTAACCCGGGCCTTTTCCTTTTCTAGCCGCTCCTGCGTTGCTTCTTGGATCATCGATTGAAGGTCCCATGTTGAATTCCTTCAGAACTTCGAGAGAATAATCGACAACTGGGACATCGTGCGATGCAATTCCAACATAGGCACCGTGTTCCAAAGCCATCCTGATGGCGTCATTGGTTTTGTTTCGGATATCAGTACGTGTTGTGTAGGCGATTTCTTCAGGTTCGAGGTAGATCCCTTTGCAAATTCGGTAATCTGCATTTGGACCGATGACACCAGCGACTTCCTTGATGTCATCAGGCGTTCGATGCAAACGACCTTGGAGGACTGTTCCGACATTTGTCAAGCCTTTCTCATGCAAATCGAGAACAACTTGAATGGTTTCTGATGTTACACGATGATCTTCCATATCCAAACGGACAAACATATCATGTTCTGCAGCTTGACGGACAAGAGATTCAATGTTCTCCATGCCTTTGTCCTTGTCGATGAGGAGTCCGAATGCCGTCGGCTTGATTGAAAGGTTGGCATCAAAGTCGTTTTCGACAATTGCCTGCATCACACGAACGTATTCGTCGAGGAAAAATTGTGCTTCATCTAACGAGGATATTTCCTCTCCGAGAACATCGATGGTAAAGCATGCGCCCTCGGACTCCAATCGCTTCATGACCGTTACTGCATCATCCAGATTTGATCCTGCAACGTAGCGACGAGAAACCCAACGTACAAACCAGCGTGGCATACGTAGCGTCATTGCAACGATGAGTTTTGACAGCATGAGCAAACCTCCCTACGTTACTCGACTTCACGGCATCCTTTGACCATTTCCAAGAACGCATTGCTTCGAACAACCTCAACCCCGATGGATTCAAGATGTTTGTAAATTAATTGACGTTGCCAACCCTTGAACGATTTCTTTTCCACATTGCAAACGATGACTCCACCAGGAAATGCCTCTTGCGTGGATGCAAGTGCTGCATCAATCGATTGTTTCCATAGAATGCCCGGATTTTCTTGTGACCCGAATGGTAAGGAATGATTCGCTAGCATATGTCCAATCCATACGTTGTTTTCCAAACCTAATTTGTTGGCCTTTGGGGCATAATGTCCACCTCCCAATGTCACAAGAACGGGTTCTCCAGTCTGTCTTGAACTCCAACACTCGTTTGAGAATCCATCACTAAAGGCGAGACCTTCAGCGATCACCTCCGCAAGGAGTTGAGCAGCTTCCTCATTCGGCCAGTATGGTTCTGTTGAACCTACTTCAATGAACAATGCTGGCACATCGAGGATTGGACCATGATGTGTCACTTCGAGTGAGAGTGAGAAGTCAGGAATAGCATCCTCTTCCCACTTTTTATGAAGAAGCCTCCACCAAGGTCCGATACGAGGGTTCGGAGGAGGGGCAAAACCTGAGCGGCCACCAAATGGCGGTTTCTCTCCGAGTGGGTGGTGAGGTACGCCGATTGGATGCAATGTAAGACACGGTTTTCCACTTACTGCAGCATGTCTTGATGGGAAAATGACTTCACGTACTGTTTCCTTTGTAGCATCATTCCAGCGTTGGTCGAGATGGTCTTCCCAAAGAATTCGTTCTGGTAGAAACCACATGCGGACATTCCCTATCGCAAACGCTGGTTGTGATTCAACATCATCATATTTCGACCACTGATGGTTTTCGAGAAGAAACTTTGCTTGATTCGTTGAAGCAATATCATCGTTGTTCACTGCTATCAGAACAACGTCGGACATGTTCCTGCTGAGGTGGGTGGACTTCTTGAAAGCGAGTATTGACAAAGAACCTCGTACTCGTGTGCCCATGGCCGAAGGTGAAAACTCAACACACCTTCCGTTCCGAGCAATCAAGTTGATTGAAACACCCGATGTTGAGGGCGTCTATGCTGTAGCCATAGGGGTTGACGGAGAACTCTGCAGACTTGATGCAGATTGGAATCCACTTGAACAACATGCTCGCCCATTTCCAATGTCCATCCAGCATGCGATTGTGGTTGGAGACGTCCTCATCGCGACGTGGATTGATCGTGAATTGTTACTAGCAAGAATGGGATGTTTGCCACTCAATCGACCATTTAGAGACGGCGTAGAACGTGGAGATTTGCGAGTCGCTCGAAATCTTGAGCATGCGATTCTACCCGAAGGAGCAACATGGGCTCACGTTCTCGATGCAGAGCCTCTTGCATTAAGCGGCATGGATGATGGGTTTGTGTTCGTTCTTTGGAATCGTGGAGTGTACGGTTTTGACGTCACTGGAGTGGAACGCTGGAGGGCACCGCCTCCAGAGTGGCCTGACCTCGCTCATCTACCAATGAGTCAGGAGACGGTTTCGCTCCATGAGACTATCACAACCATCGAAGTCTGGTCAAGGGCGGGGGGATGTTTGCGACTTTCAAAGGAAGATGGAAGCAAGATTGGAAATTCCCACTTTGACATTGAGGGCGCCCTCTCAGATGTGCGTGGCACAGAAACGGAACGACTTTTGATGCTGAATGATGGACGCTGTTACCTTTACAGAACGGGAGTAAAAGTTGCAGACCTTACCACAAAGGGACCCGTTCAACATGCACTCACTGCGAACGGTACTTGGATTCTTTCAGGCTGGAGAGAAGAAATTGCGATCAGCGAAAACGGTGTTCTAACAAAGAAACAAGACGAAGTTGTTGTTCAGCACCTGATCAAAGATGAGCAACTTTGGCTGCTTACAAACGATGGATTGTTAACTCACTCGTTTTTGATTGAGTAGCCACAACGGCCGCAAGTCTTGCGGTCGGCGTGTATGCCTAGGAAGACACCTGGACCACAGTTCGGACAATGTTCAGCCTTGCGTTCGAGTGTGCCGTCTTCAGCGATAGCGTACTTCGACCACTTTGCCTTTGGATTTGGTTCTCCCATCATTCACCACCGTCCTCTGTTTCTTCAGCAGCCTCTTCGGCGACTTCCTCGCTTGCGTTACCACTTCGGAAACCCTTGTGGCGTTCGTGAATGTATTCTGGTTCGACCTTCATGGCCTCAGCAGATTCGTAAATGAGCGCTTGACCAGTTGTCAAAGCTTGTCCGTAGCGCGTCTTGCAGTTCTTTACGATGATCAAATCAGGATTGGAACCTGGCTCGAGGGTCTTGACGAGATCCATGATGTCCTTCTTTGAGGGTGTCTTCGCCCCCTTGTGATTCCACTTAAAGTCGATTTCAACTCGGTTGAGTAGTTTGTTTTCTGTTCGGTTTACAATATCCATGTGTTCGTCCTCCTCAGCGGATGTTTACTTTCAGTGCGTAGTGGCCTGGTTGGTCGATGTTCAGTCGCTCAGCGATTTCCGAGCGCGACGGGTGGATGATGATGACGTAGCCTTGCCAGTCAGTCGTGGTCTGAGCGGATGGGTGACGTGGGCATTGGTCAACACCGTCTTGGAGAATAAGTCCACATTCACCGCATGCAAATGGATTCTTGGCCATCTTCACTCACCTGTTTCGCCAAGCCATTCAAGAGATCCGAGACCCGGTTGCTTGCATGTTAGACCAATTTTTGATCGGCGAGGGTCGCTTGTGTCAGGAGAAAGTGAAACGATTCGAGCACGAACTGCGGTTCCGATGCCCAATCGCTTGTCATCATTCCGACCTGAGATGGTACCTGCGCCGACATTCACTTCAACTTGGTCATCAAGAATCTGAGATTTGTGCAGTAGAGCTTCCATTGGACCGATGCGAACGAATGCACCGAACTCGTTGACTTCAGAGATTGCTCCTTCAACGACTTCGTAATCGTCCATGCAAAAGAGGAGTGCATCGAAGCGAACACGCTGATAAATCGCACCGTCACCGTGGATGATCCGACCACGACCGAGAGGTGTGTGGTTGCTTGTTACCAAAATGAAGCGATTTTGTTCATCAAAGCGACCTTCGAAGGCAGTCATTGCCAATCGGTCGATGTGTTGATCGAGTGATTGGCCTTTTTTCATGTACTCTGCAGGGATACGGATGGTATCCTCTCTTGTGACGATTTTGTACATCTTGTTCATCTCCCGGGCTTCTCGAACCGAGTGATGAAGGGGAAGAGGCAGAACCTTTCCGTCCTTCACCGGCTTTCGCCTCGGGAGAGAAGTTGACCGAAGTCATTTTGCCCACAGTCGACCCCTATATGAAGCCCACGCATCAATTCAAGCAACTGCGCTTTGGAATTCTGAGCATTGAAGACACAAAAATAGGTTCCAATTCACAGTGATGCGACGCTTGAAGAGCAAAACAATAACAACCCCTCATGGATGTATAACAACAATGAGCAGCGAAAGCCATTCCGAAGCAGGGCCACAATTCCCTGCCATCGGCATCGTTATGTTGATGCTCATGGTATCTTTGACCCAAATTCATTGGACGAATTTTGCTGATGAAAAAGTCGTTGTGCAGACATCCCAACAACCATGGAATCCTTACGAGCAACCATGGAGTCAATACGGTGGTACGCCTACACGCAATGGTTCTATGCCAACCCATGACGCTCAAACAGGTACAATGCTGAGCATCGATGATCCTGTCATCAATTGGGTGGCACTCGATGACGATATCGGTTCAGATGCCTACGGTTCAATCATCGGAAATTTCTCAGAAAGCCTCACGACAACGCCTGGAGCTATCCAACGTTGTGCGCCATTTGGTCTGTTTGCAGTTGTCCTCCACGAGAGCACATCAACATCATCGACGAAATTATCCCTGTTTTCAGGCGATGATGCCGATCTAGCGTGGCAAGTCGACCTCGGCGACACAAAAGCCGCACGCTCGACTCCGGTACTAGCGGATGTCGACTTGGATGGTACTTTCGAAATCATCGTGAGCTATGACACAGATTCTTCGCTTCAGGTCGACGCATGGTCACCAGAATTGTACTGTGACGAGTCTGGTTGGCAAAGTGGGGGGCATTCAAACGAATTAATGTGGTCGTGGACCAACACAGATTACAGAATTGGAATCACAAGCCCGCATTTCCAAACACGACAAAGCAACCATCTCTCTGTCACTCAACCGCTTCTAGCAGATTTGGAACTCGACGGACAACCGGAACTTGTCCTCACTGTTGTCGACTCCACAACAGATGACCCGCATATCATCAGTTTGCCACTCGGAGCGAGCGCTCCAACTGTGAACTGGGATGTTACACTCGACAGAGGTACGCATCCGAGCGACCCTGCTTGGGCTCAACTTGATGCGCAAACATCCGTTGTTGTTGCGACAACCATCGACGAGAACTCAGGCAACATGTGGATTTGGAGAATTGACGGAAGTACAGGGTCAAACGATTGGGGGCGAGTTGCATTATCAGGCACAGATGCGGACTCGGATGCGCCACGACTTCGCTTACCCAGTCCAGTTGTTGTTCAACTCGATGGAGATGCTGCGCCAGAGATGATTCTCACAGTGCCAACTGATGCCAATGGCCGGACCGTAGGCTTAGGAGCTCGTTTCATTGGCATGGAATTGACGTCGACCGAGGAAATTTTTAGTTTCCGTGCTCGCAATGGCTATGCTGATGCAGCACCTCTACCGATGGATCTGGATGACGATGGTGTACACGATCGCTTGTGCTGGGCAACTTGGTATTCTGCATCCTCTGTAACATTTGACAGAGAGGGAATGGTGGGTTGCCACGACTTGACCGATGACCCCCCTTCAGAGGTGTGGAACAAGGTCATGAACAGAGGGGGTTCGGGGAATGACAACGACGAAATTGCTGTTTCTCCTCCCGCCTGGATGGATATCGATGGAGAGGGAGATCCTGAAATCGTTGTAGCATTTGGCCGCCGTATCTTCGTTTTCGAAGGCGACACTGGATTCGATAATGAGGTCTCTGAGGGATGGGATGAGCCGCTCTCAATGCCGCATCGTGTGTGGTCTGCTCCTGCCTTCGCAGACCTCGATGGTGATGGATATCTCGACATGCTATACGGAGATACGCTTGTTTCGCAACGTTTGCTTGATTTGGCACCGTTACCTGATGGAAATGGTATTTCCTTCAACCCTGTATCACCTGATCCAGGGCAAACACTGACAGTCACAGGCCAGTTTGCCAATATCGGGACGTGGGAAAACGAGGACAACATTGACTGCGCATTGTACATGAACGGTCAAGAGTTAACACGAGTCCGCTTCGAGGATCTTGAACCACTCTCCCCCAGCGGAGAAGGGGGTCCTGCAACCTTTAGCGTCGATGTCACCGCCACCCTTGGTACACACACCTTCGAACTCGTACTCGACATGAATCAGAACCTCAGCGAGGCACGAGAAGACAACAACATCGAGCAAGTGACGTTGACTGTCGTTGAACCATACGATGTCCTCATCCAAGGTCCTGAAACCGTAACAAGAGTCGAACCAGGAACAAGCGAAATTGTCGATGTTACTATCACTGCAACAGGTTCACGGACAGCAAATTGGAATCTCTCCTATGATACATCGAACTTGCCAACGGACTGGACTGTTGAACCACAAGCCGGTGTGAACTTGGAAAACGTTGAGCTAGTTCCCTCAGCACCAATTACCGTTCCCTTCGTTGCCACCTTACCAACAGATGCGCTTGGCGATGAGGATGGATACATCGAGGTCATCGCAACTCTCACAACGGACTCCAGTGTCCAAGAAACGTCATGGATTCCGATTGAAGCACTTCGCACACGTGGATTATCACTCGTTGGATCGTCAGGCCTTTCCTTCACTGAGGGCTATGGTCTTCCAGGTCAAACAGCTGAATCGTACGTTCTTATCGAAAATCTAGGAAACGCTGTTGAAACGACAACGTCCATCGATTGGACGAATCCATCGTGGGGAGGGACACCCGTACTCAACGACGGATCAAACAACGTCTACTCCATCACGCTCCAACCAGGAGAAAAAAGAGAACTGAAAATCCTCCTCGGTGTTCCGGGCTCGACAACGTACGGCGGGACCACAACTACAACACTGACGACATGCATCGGCAGTGGAGATGACACCTTGTGCCGCTCTCTGGATGCAAATTTCACAGCGGTGGGTTCGCACACATCACCAGTGCACATTCGAACGGTTCCTGACATGGAACATGCGTTTGAATTCAAGATGCTCTTGCCTCAATCTGGAACGTTAAGTTGGGATCTCAATCAAGCGAATATTGCGCTTCCAAACTGGCAGTGGAACGTTACCAGCGGAGGTAGCCTACAAAATGGAATCCTTACAGCAAGCGGCCCCGCAAATTCCCTCCACACCGTCCATCTTGAGGTCTACATTCCAACCAACGCACCTCCTCAGCGGCTTACGTTCAATGCAGATGAACAGTCCCCCCTAGCACATCATGCATTTGATTTGAGCATCCACGTTCTACAGATTCATCGTGCAGGGTTGACCGTTATTGATCCACAACCATCGCTTGAACCGCATGGCTTCAACGTGAGTACACCTCATCAACTCCTCATTCAGCTCGAGAATCCTGGGAACGGTGAAGACACATACGAGTTTACTGCCAGTGTCATGACCACTGAGACCATCTCATCTGACGATGTTCAGTTCACCTATTACAATCAAATCAGAACGTTGGGGCCTCTGGCAACGACCATCATGCCACTCGACATTGAACTGAGCAGTACCCTACCTGCTGCACAACCGTTCTATCTCGAATTTGAATGGGCATCGATGGTCAACAAGTCTGTCACAGCGACCACTACACTTCTGATCGAAGCAGAACAGAGGCATGAATGGGACATTACTGTCGTCAATGGACCAAAACAAGATGTTCAACCAAACAGTGACCATGTTCTTGAATTCAACATAACCAACATTGGGAACTTTATTGATGATGTGCAACTAGTTCCATCGCTTTCACTTTCAACTGCATCCAACGATACCGCAGTTTGGAATGCACACGATCCGATAACCTCATCGATGCTTGAAGTCAATGCATCTGAAACACTGAGCGTCATTCAAGCCATCCCTTATGCTTGGATGGATGCAAGTGCAAGATTGACCTATTCGGTGGTTTCATCGGGATATGTGCTTGACGTGGTCGAGGTCGACCTTTCTGTCATGGAGTATTCTGAATGGGAACTCAATCTCGCAAATAGCGACCTCGAAGTAGCGCCGGGAGGAGACCTGATTCAAGTTGAACTCGAGCAAAAAGGGAATACGCCCTCCACTCCGTACTTGACGAAATATGGCCAAGGATGGAACATAACGCTCCCAGAAGGCGAACTCATGGAACCTGGTCAAACATCGACAGTTGACATCTATGTCGAAGCGCCAGTAGACGCCCGAGAAGGAGATGTCAACATATTGGAAATTCGTGTTTCTGATGCTGTAGGCAAAGGTGCTGAAGTGTTTGAAGTACCCGTTCGAGTCATCGGATCATCCAGTTATGATCTCCAAATGGAGAGTGATTGGTATGTCAGCTCTGCAGGGGGATATCCTCTTGCGTGGATCGAAAACACTGGCAACGATTTGGCCGATATTGACTTTGATTTCACTGAAATTCCACAAGGTTGGTCTGCCAATATCGACACGCCAATCCAATTGGTGCCAGGAGAGATTCGGGGAATACCAATTCATCTCATGCCGTCATCCGATTGGGACAAATCAAATGTTGAACTAACCGTTGAGGTGACGCACTCAAACCTTGGAACGCAGATGATTGACTTCACAATTCGATCGTCAAATATCTCGTTTTTGTCAAGCCCAGTGCTTTGGGGAAGAAGCAACACCAATTTGGATGTTGAAGTCCACAACACTGGGACAGATGAGATTCAAGGAACCTTCTCCTCTGTTTCTGACAGCACGTACACATTTTCGGTTTTGCAAGGGACAAGTTACCTCAACCTTACCGGTGGTGAGGAGCGAATTCAACTCATTCTCATCGGAAGGGATGCACCTCAGACGTCTGCGACATGTTCCTTTGTCAACACTGCCTTCTCGGAACTTGGTCGAGGCACATACACTGGTGATTTGGTCAGCTGTGAAATCAGCGGAGATCCGACCCAGAACACCGAACTTTCGTTTGTTGCGAGTTCAAGTAGAGGGGACATAATTCCAATACAAACCTCAAGGTTCACGATTTTTGCAAACGAATCAACGTATGCAAACTTGAGTGTTCTGAACTGGGATCCTGCACCTGGCACGTTAACAATGATTGTCTCAGCATACGATGAGTACGGCAATGTCCTATCGAGCATAGAGAAAGAGGTAATTGCACAAGAGTCTGGGTGGAACGTCGGAATTAGCAGTATCTCTGCCCAAGGCAGCATCAATGTTGCAGTGTCGAGAACAAACTATGCTGTTCTGGAGAATGCTGTTTGTATCCTTACTGTCACGAGTCGAAATAGTGATTTCAAGGCAGATGTTGTCATTGATGTAGCTGGGCCTCAATTTTCTCCGAATGTTCGTATAGATGCAACTGGATTGTCTGATAAGGAGCAACTCGATGCTGTATTGGCATGTGAAAGTCCTTTTGACATCGATGACGATGCAAGCGATGACTCAGCATCGGTAATTTTCGTCACGGATGAAGACTCAGCCATCCAATCATCGAGTATCGTATGGGGCGCGTTGGTAGCCATCGTGTTGATTGGTGCTTACCTCTTTATGATGCAAAGACAGGACAACGCCCTGATTCGATCGATGG
>MDTE01195277.1_pt1 | contig 12276 bp, 17 predicted proteins | sample 811231 | NCBI WGS metagenome assembly MDTE01 (sample SAMN05326651, study PRJNA326480) | marine metagenome | isolation source: seawater | place: Indian Ocean: Red Sea | collected 2010
AAAACACTTAACTTATGGAATCAAAAATTTCAAAATTCTTGGAATCTTATATCCAAAGAAGGTTTTAACTTGAGATTTAAAAGAATGTGGGAATATTATTTGTCTTACTGTGAAGTGGGTTTTATTTCTGGAGCAACAGATGTTTCTCAATTTTTAATAAAAAAATAATTATTTTATCTCTTCTGTAATTTTTTTGGTTTTCCTATTTAATGCTTTTTCTAAATCTTTGTATGAACATAAACCTATATCCATTGGACTTTTTGTTTCTAAAACAGCTTCTCTATATTTTCCTGTTCTAATAGCATCAACAGTGTTCTTTGTTGAACCAGTTAACTTTGCAATTTGAGAATCACTTAATTGATCATTATATCTTTTAATCAACCATAGAATTGCATAAGGTTTTTCTTGTCTAAATGATATCGGTGTGTATTTAGTATCTTTTTTTCTTGGCGGTAGATTTTCAATTATTTTTGATGAAATTAAATTGAGGTTTTGAGAAGCATCTTCTTCACATCTTAAAATTTCTTCTTTAGTTAGTTGATTGTTGTCTATTGGATCATATCCCTGCATTCCTACAGCAACATCGCCATCAGCAATTCCTTGAACTTCAAGGATATGCAATCCACAAAATTCTGAGATTTGCTCGAATGTTAGTGTCGTATTTTCAATTAACCAAACCGCAGTAGCTTTTGGCATTAAGGGTTTTTTCATAAATTCCTATTAATATTAATTAAAGCCTTATAAATATAGCTTATAAATATAACAATAATTAATGTAACAAAAAAGTTAAGTTATGAGTGATTTTTTGGAGTATGATGAGTCTTCTAGGACAATAAAACAAATAAATCTTGATGATTTTAGTATAGATGAACTAAAATTATATTTAGAGGAGCTTTCAAAAGAAATTGATAGGGTTAATCTAGAAATTAATAAGAAAAAGAAATTACAGAAAGATGCTGATAAATTCTTTAAATAAAATTATTTTTGAATTTTTAAACCTTTAAATCTTTTTTCAAATCTAGCAACCTGACCCTCTGAGTCATTTATATTAGCTTTTCCACCTGTCCATGCTGGATGAGATTTGGGATCGATTTCCAGTTTTAACTTATCGGAAGTTTTTCCCCAAGTTGATTTAGTTTTAAAACTAGAACCATCAGTCATTATAACTTCTATTTCATGGTAGTCTGGATGAATATTTTTTTTCATAAGTTGTGCCTTATACTAAAAACTATATTATTGCAAAGAAAGTATTTCTTTAAGACTATCGTGAATTTCTAAGTTTGATGCCATAATATCTTTTGAGTTTATTGACCAATCATCTCCAGTTGGTGTAGAAATTTTGCCCCCAGCTTCTTTAACTAGCAAAACCCCACTAGAAACATCCCAGAGATTAAGATTTCTCTCCCAAAATCCATCTAGTTTTCCTGATGCTACATATGCCAAATCAATTGCAGCTGAACCCATTCTTCTTAAACCTGAGCAATTTTTTGAAACAACATCAATTTCATTCAAATATGTTTTATATGAGCGATTAGCATGTGGAATACCTGTACCAATCAAACATTCTGTAAAATTTTGTCTTTTTGAAACTCTTAATCTTTTATTATTACACCATGCACCTTTTCCTTTTGAAGACCAATAAAAATCATTCAGTATAGGGTTGAATATAATACCATCAGTAATTTCATCATTTTTAATTTTTGCTATCACTATTGCAACCATAGGTATTCCATGTATAAAGTTTGTTGTACCATCTATAGGATCTATGACAATTATCTCGTCCCCACCTTTTATTGTTCCACTTTCTTCAGTTATAAAACTCGCGTCTGGATAATAATATCTAAGAGTATCAAGTAAAATTTCCTCTACTTTTAAATCTGAATTTGTAACAAAATCTCCTAGACTTTTTGATTGAATTTGTAAATTTTCTATTTCTCCAAAATCTCTAGACATGACCTTACCAGCTTTTCTTGCTGCTTTTTCAAAAATATTTATTATTGGAGTTTGCATCCTTTATTTTTTATATTTTTCTATATAACTTAAATCTTTTGATGATATAATTATTCGATCACCCACTTCTATGAATGGAGGTACGTTTGTTTTCAAACCTCTCTCTAATGTAGCTGGTTTGAAAGATGAAGCTGATGTTTGTCCTTTAACAACAGCTTCTGTTTGCAAAACTTCTAGACAAACTTGATCTGGTATTAATAAACTAATAGGACTATTTTCGTGAAATTGTATTATTACTTCGTCATTTTCAATTAGCAATTTTGTTTGCTCTTCATTTATAATATCTTTACCAATTTCTATTTGTTCATAATTAACATTATCCATAAAAAAAAATTTTTCGTTTGAAAAATATAAAAATTGACATTTTTTTTCTTCTAATATTGCTCTTTCTACACTTTCTGATGACCTAAAACGTTCATTTATTTTAGTGCCACTTGAAATATCCTTCATTTCTACTTGTATATAAGCTCCACCTTTTCCAGGTTGGGTATGTTGAGTTTTAGTTACTTTCCACAACTTAGAATTTATTTCCAATATGTTGCCAACTTTTACTTGATTGCCATCTATTTTCATTTTAACTTTTATATATAGAAAACATTTGATCTAGAAGTTGAACAGCCTTTTCTTTTGGTCTTTGAAAACAATTTCTTCCAACAATAGAACCATTTCCTCCACCTTCATTTATTGATCTAACCTCTTTTAAAATTTCATCATCATTTTTTGCTTCTCCTCCAGAGAAAACTACTAATCTTTTACCATTGAAACAACTTCTTTTTACAATTTTGACACGATCTGAAATTGTATCAATTTTTATATCATTACTAATAAAACTTGGTTTTGTAGGATCTTCTTCTAAATACGAAGTTGGAAGTTTTACTTTTATAATATGCGCACCACATAAGCACGCTATATGTGCAGCATAACTTATTACATTTACAGAAGTCTCTCCTTTTTTTGTCATACCACCTCTTGCATAAGACCACAAGACAGTAAATAATCCAGCTTCTTTTGCTTCTCTAAATAAATTACAAGCTTGTTCAATAAGCTTGAAATTATTATCACTACCAGGGTAGATGGTAAATCCAACGCCCATACAATTCAGTCTAAGCGCATCTTTAACTGTGCCAGTTAAAGCTAAATCACTTATTTTTGTAAGTGAATTTGAGCTATTACATTTTAAAATTAGTGGTATTTTATTAGCGAAAGATTTATGTCCAGATTCAAGCATACCTAATGGAGCAGCAAAAGCAGACATCCCATTATCTAAAGCAAAATTAAAATGATAATGAGGATCATATGCCTCAGCATTTATCCCAAAGCTTCTATCAGGTCCATGTTCAAAACCTTGATCAACTGGATATATAATTAGTTTTCCTGTGCCAGCCAGTTTTCCGAAATTTAATAGATTTGATAAATTTTCAATTGTAGTTTTATTATCAGATTCATAGTTACTTAAAATATTTTCAATTTTTTTGTTACTCATTATAATTTTGCAATTTTAATAATTTTTTCTCAATATTTTTTATTTTATACAATTTTAATATATCAAATTTTGGATTAATGCTAATTTTATTTTTTTTGGCTATTTGTTCTAGTCTTAATAATGTGTTTTTATTACCATTCACATTAAGAAAATGGATTTTTAAATTAACAAGACTAATAAATAATCCATAATTTTGTTTACAACTAACTAAAAATTTAAAATCATTTTTGTTATATTGTTTATGCAATAAGTTTTTAAATTCAATTAACCAATTAACACCAAAACCATCAATCATATAATAACTGATATAAATTACAGGTACAATTTTATGTTTAATGCAAATTTTAATTGTTTTCTTAGCTTCGTAAAATGAGTTAATTTTAAAACAAAATTGTTTTTTTTCTTTTTTCACTTATAATTGTTTTTTCAAATCAATCATTGTATCTATCATTCGATTAGAAAAACCCCATTCATTATCATACCAAGATAATACACGACAAAATTTATTTTTTAAAACTTGCGTTTGGGTTAAATCAAAAATTGAGCTACTGGGATTGTGGTTAAAATCAGTTGAAACCAAAGGTAAATTATTTGTTGTTAATATCCCTCTTAAGTTTTTACTTTTTGAGGCCTTTTTCATAAAATTATTAATCTTATCAATAGTTGTATTTTTTTTAGATACAAAAGTTAAATCTATTAATGAGACGTTTGGAGTAGGTACTCTTATTGCAGTTCCGTCAAGTTTGCCAGATAATTTAGGCAAAACTAAACCTAGTGCTTTAGCTGCACCAGTTGATGTGGGAATCATTGAACTTGAAGCAGTTCTTGCTCTTCTTAAGTCATTGTGATTTTGATCAACTGTTCTTTGATCTCCAGTAAAACTATGAACCGTGGTCATAAAACCATATTCTATTCCTATTTCATTGTCTAAGACCATAGCTACTGGAGCAAGGCAATTTGTAGTACAAGAACCATTAGATATGATGTTATGTTTTTTATTAAGTTTGTTATTGTTTACACCTTGAACGATTGTTGCATCTACGTCGGTTGCAGGTGCGGAGATTATAACTTTTTTTGCACCAGATAACAAATGAGAATTTGATTTTTCTTTTGAAGCATAATGACCACTACATTCTAATACAACATCTATATTATTTTTTTTCCATGGCAAATTACTTGAATTTTTTTCAGAGTAAAAATTAATAATCTTATTTTTTATTTTAATTCCATTTTTATGTTTACTCATGTTGTAGTTTAGTGAGCCATGACTCGTATCATATTTAAGTAAATGGTAACTAGATTCTAGGGAGCCCAATTCATTAATCGCTACAATGTCTATACCTTTAATATTTCTTTCAAGAAATGCTCTTAAAACAAGCTTTCCAATTCTTCCAAAACCATTTATTGCAACTTTCATAATTTTTTATTTAAATATTTTCCTTAATTATTTCTACAAGTTTTTTATCTGTTATTTCGAAGTGTTTATAAAGATCTTTATACGTTCCGCTAGCTCCAAATGATTTCATTCCCAAAAAATTATCTGCTGAAACATATTTTTCCCATCCGTTAATTATTCCAGCCTCAATAGCAAATATAGGCTTGTTACCCAACAAAGATTTTTGATATGACAAAGCTTGATTCTCAAAATTATTCCATGAAGGAAACGAAACAACTCTAATATTTATATTTTCTTCTAAAAGTAATTTAGCACTTTTTATTGCAATTTCAACTTCTGATCCTGTTGCTAATATTGTTCCGTCATAGTGGTCACAATCAAGAATCACATATGCGCCTTTCTCAACTAAATTTTCATTATTATTTTTTTCTCTTAACAGAGGTACATTTTGTCTAGTTAGAACTAATATAGTTGGATTATTTTTTGATTTTATAGCATTTTCCCATGCTTCAATAGTTTCAATAACATCACAGGGTCTAATCACATTTAAATTAGGAATTGCACGTAATGATGCTAAATGCTCTATAGGTTGGTGTGTTGGTCCATCTTCACCTAAACCAATGGAATCATGTGTCATAACATAAATTACCTGTAAACCCATTAATGCTGCTAATCTAATCGAAGGACGACAATAGTCAGTAAATACTAAAAAAGTTCCACCATACGGTATTATTCCTCCATGAAGAGCTATTCCATTCATAATGCCTGCCATAGCGTGCTCCCTTACTCCATAATATAAATAACTACCGGAAAAGTCATCTTTTGAAATTGGCTTCATTAATTTAGTCAAAGTGTTATTTGAACCTGTCAAATCAGCTGATCCACCTAACAAATTTTTTAAATTTTTTTGTAACGTTTCTAGAGCAATTTCACTTGCTTTTCTTGTTGCGCAATTTGTTTTTTCTTCAATATGCTTCTTTTTAAATGAATTAATATTTTCTTTCAGTTCATTCTTAACATCTTGATTAAAATAATTTTTAAATTCATCTGTATTAACTATTTTATCAAATTTAATTTTCCATTTAGATATTTTATCTATATTTCTTTTATGAAAATTTCTCCATGTATCTATTAAATTATTTGGTATAAAGAATGGTTCATGAGGCCAATTTAAATTTTTCCTTGTTAATTCCACCTCTTCATTTCCTAGGGGAGAGCCATGAGATTTTGATGAAGACTCCTTATTTGGAGAACCATAACCAATTTTTGTTTTACAAGCTATAATTGTTGGAGCAGAACTTTTTTTTGCTTCTAATATAGCATTTTGTATTTCATTTTGGTTATGTCCATTAATAGCAATTGTATTCCATCCATAAGAATCAAATCTTTTCAAATTGTTATCAGAAACAGATAAATTAGTAGGTCCATCAATTGAAATAGAATTGTCATCAAAAAAAACAATTAATTTAGAAAGTTTCAAATGACCAGCTAAGCTACAAGCCTCATGACTTAATCCTTCCATAAGACAACCATCACCTGCAAATACATATGTGTTATGATTAAATATTTCATTTCCAAATTTACTTGAAAGAATTTTTTCCGCGAGTGCCATACCTACACCATTTGCTAATCCTTGTGACAAAGGTCCCGTCGTAGTTTCTATTCCAGGTATTTCCCAATATTCTGGGTGTCCCGCTGTTGGGGAACCAAGTTGTCGAAAATTTTTTATATTTTCAATATTTATACCTTTATATCCTGATAAATATAAGCATGAATATAACAGCATTGATCCATGACCATTTGACACAATGAATCTATCTCTATCTAACCATCCAGGATCAGAGGGATCAAATTTTAAAAAATCTTTGAAGAGAACTGTTGCAATATCTGCCATACCCATCGGCATACCTGGGTGACCTGAATTTGCTTTTTGCACAGCATCAATTGATAAAAACCTAATACAATTTGCTAACTGGTCTAAATTTTCTACGTTTTTTGACAATTTTTTCTCTGAATTAATGTATTTTATACTATAATTTAATCTCAATAAAGTGACATTTTTTATAAAAAAAACTATAAATACCTATGGATCTTATTTCAAAATTAAATGAACTAGAGGATAATATTGATAAAATTGATAAATTGACTCAAGATATGCTTGATAGTTTAGATCAAAAAACGACAAAAATTAATTTTTTAAAAGAAGAAATTGAATTAAATATAAAAAAAATTGATGAAATTATAACAGAATACAATGCCAATACTTAAAACAAAGATATTTGGTAAAGACATTGAAATTAATTATCAAGAAAATGAAAAGGATAAGCTTAACGTTTTAATTGATAATTTTAAAAATAGAATTAAAGAATTTGATCATTTAGAGGGCAAAGTTGGTGATATAAAAATTTTATTTTTAGCAGCTCTAAAATCAGAAAATGAAAATTTCGAATTAATTAATAAAAAAAAGAATCATTCAACTAAATTAAAAGAGTTCGAAGAAAAGATAAGGGAGGTAGTTTTATTGAAAGACGAAATAACTAAATTAAATAAAAAAAATTCTGAATTAAGTGAATATATAACAAAAGTTGATATATTGATAAAAAATATTAATTCGAAGGTTCTTTCAATAATGAATAAAATATCATCCAAAAAATAATGAATATTAATAATAAAAAAAAAGAGCTGAGAAAGATATTGAAAATAAAAAGAAACAAAATTTATAATAATGAGTCAAAAAAAAAATTAGATCTAGAAAGTAAATTAAGTGATTTAGTAAATTTTAAAACTTCAAATATTGTTGCTACGTTCTTATCGATTAATACTGAAATTCCAATGAATAAATTAAATGAGTATTTATTGAATTCTAACAAAACAATATGTTTGCCAGTTGTAAAAAAAAATTACGATCATTTATTATTTAAAAAATTTGACAAGAAAACTAATTTACAACCAGGCAAATACGGCATATTAGAGCCAGAAAACGATAATTTAGAAATAATTCCAGATTTAATTTTAACACCTTGTTTAGCTTTTGATTTAAATGGATATAGAATAGGTTATGGAGGTGGATATTATGATAAAACCTTTTATAAATTTAAACAATCTAAACAATCATTTGTTTCTGTAGCTGTAGCTTTTGAAGATCAAAAAGTAGATAAATTAATATCAGATGAAAAAGATCAAAAAATAAATTTCATTTTGACTGAAAAACAAATATATAAGATTAAATGAAAATTATTTTTATAGGAGACATAGTTGGTAACTCTGGTCGACAAGCTGTATTTGATAATATAAATTTGATTAAAGATAAATATTCACCAGATGTGATAATTGCAAATGCTGAAAATGCAGCAGCTGGTTATGGACTAACAAAAAAAATAGCTGATGAACTTTTTGAAAAAGGAATTGATGTTTTAACTTTAGGTAATCATTCCTGGGATAAAAAAGAAATGTTATCTTATATTGAAGAATGTCCTAATATTATAAGACCAATCAATTATCCTAGGGGAGTTCCAGGATTAGGTTATTTTGAATTAAAATTACAAAATGGCAAAACTTTATTAGTTATCCAAGTTTTATTGCGATTGTTTATTTCATTGCCTTTAAATGATCCTTTTGAAGCTACTTCCAATATTTTAAAATCTAGCATTCTTGGAAAAACTTGTGACTCAATAGTTATAGATATGCATGGAGAAACAACAGCTGAAAAAAATGCATATGGGCATTATTTTGATGGTAAAGTATCAGCAATACTAGGAACTCACACGCATATCCCAACTTCTGATGATAGAATACTTGAAAATGGAACAGCATATCAAACAGATGTAGGAATGACTGGTGATTATAACTCAGTAATTGGTATGGAAAAAGATGGACCAATTCATTCAATTACAAAAGGGTATAGATTAGAAGGTAAATTCTCAGTCGCTACTGGAAAAGGTAAGATTTGTGGGGCTTATATAGAAACAGATGATCAAACTGGCCTTTCAAAAGCCATAGAGTCTTTCCAGATTTAAAGATTTCATATAATCGACACAAATCAATGAGATATTAGAAAAATGCTTTACTAGTAACGACTTAAAAATTTATAGAAGGCATTATGGCAGGGCACTCAAAATTTAAAAATATTATGCATCGAAAAGGTGCGCAAGACAAAAAAAGAGCGAAAGTTTTTTCTCGTTTAGGAAGAGAAATTTCAGTTTCTGTCAAAGCTGCAGGACCGGATCCGGAAAGCAACATTCGACTTAGATCTGCAATAACTGCTGCTAAATCCTTAAATATGCCGAAAGATAATATTGAAAGAGCAATTAAAAAAGGCGAAGGAAATGATGCTGACTCAAATTTTGAAGAAGTAAGATATGAAGGTTATGGACCATCTGGAGTAGCTGTAATTGTTGAAGCTATGACAAACAATAAAAATAGAACAGCTGCTGAAATACGTTCAACTTTTAATAAATATGGAGGTAATTTAGGTGAAACAGGAAGTGTGAGCTATGGATTTAAAAGACTCGGAACAATTACACTTCCAAAAAACAATATAAAAGAAAATGATTTATTAGATTTTATATTGGATAACGGATCTGAAGATTTAGAAATTTTGGAAAACGAATTTATTATATATTGTGATCAATCAATTCTGCACAATTTAAATGATAAAATAAGTCAAAAATTTGGTGAAACATCTTCTTCAGAATTAATTTGGAAAAGTGAAACAAATATTGATTTAAAATCAGAGGCTGCTGAAAAATTATTTAAATTATTAAATACTTTGGAGGAAAACGAAGATGTACAGAGTGTTTCATCTAATTTTGAAGTAAGTGAAGAAATTTTAAAATCTTTAACAATATGAGAAAGGAAATTTAATGCCAGACAAAGCTTGGAAAAAAAGAGAGAGGGACGTTGCTAATTATTTTAATGGCAAAAGAACTCCCTTAAGTGGAGGAAATGGTAAAGTTACAAGAGCTGATGTAATTCATGAAGATTTATTTATTGAGTGTAAATTAAGAGCAAAACATACAGCAATATCACTTTGGGATGATACTGCTAAACTAGCGAAAGAAGAAGGCAAAACTCCTGTGATAGCGCTTTGTGAAAAAAATCGTCCTGGCTTTTGGGTTATGGTACATAGTAGTGATTTAGAAAAATTAAAGAAGGATCAATAATATGGAAACTTTAGTTACTTCAGAAATTACTTCAAGTGCCGTGGACTTTTCAATGTTTTCTTTATTCTTAAGAGCTGATTTAGTTGTTAAATCAGTTATAATATCTTTAATTTTATCTTCTATTTGGTCATGGACAATAATTGTAGAAAAGTTAATTAAATTAAAGCGGCTGAAAGAATTAGAAAATGAATTCGATGAAATTTTTTGGTCCGGTAACTCTTTTGAAGATTTGTTTGAGACTTTTAATTATAATAAAAATGACCCTAAATCTAAAATATTTTGTTCAGCAATTGAGGAATGGAAAAAAACAAGTAAATCTAAAAAAGATATTAACCAAAATAATATAAATTCGCTTAAAGAAAGAATGAATAGGTCAATGCAAGTAACTTATAACAAAGAAACTGAGTTGATTGAAAAAAATTTAACTTTTTTAGCAACAGCTGGTTCGACCGCTCCTTTCGTTGGTCTTTTTGGAACTGTTTGGGGAATTATGAATAGTTTTCAATCAATTGCTATCGCTCAAAATACAAATCTTTCTGTTGTTGCTCCAGGTATTGCTGAGGCCTTATTTGCTACAGCTTTGGGCTTGTTTGTCGCTATACCAGCTGTAGTTGCATACAATAAAATTACATGTGATTTTTCAAAATATTTTTTATCTTTAGACTCATTTATTGATGAGTTTACTACTATTTTTTTTAGACAATTAGAAAATAAATAAAAATGCAGTTTAATCAAAATTTTAGTAAAAAAAACAAAAGACACACACTTATGAGTGAAATCAATGTAACTCCTTTTGTTGATGTAATGCTTGTTCTTTTAATAGTATTTATGGTTACAGCACCATTACTAACAGTAGGCATACCAGTTGATTTACCAAAAGTTAAGGCAAATGCTTTGACTGATCAAAAAGATCCTCTCGAAATTACAGTCAAGCTTGATGGCAGTGTATATTTAGGTGAGTCTTTAGTTAAAGTTGAAAATCTAATCCCGAGATTAAACGCAGTTACTGATCAAAACAAAGATACTAGAATTTATGTTAGGGGCGATAGAGTCGTTGCTTATGGAAGAATAATGGAAATTATGTCAGTTATCAATTCAGCCGGTTATATTAAGGTTGCATTAGTAGCCCAAAATCCTAATGAATAAAAAATGACTTCAAAAACTTACGATATAAATTTTTTTTTTAATCATTTTTCTAATATTGAAAGCAATAAAATAGGTTTCTCATTTTCTTTTTTTTTGCATTTCATAATTTTATTATTAGCTATAGGTTTACCAAATTTTTTTGAACCAGCTCCAATCAAATTACCTAATATTATTCCAATTGAAATAATTAATGTTGCAGATATTACTTCCGTTCCAGAAAAAGTTGAAAGTAAAACCGATAAGGTTATAAAAGAAGAAACGAAAAATAAACAGTTTAATAATATAGAGAATGAGCAATCAGTAATTGAACCTGTTAAAATAAAACCAAAAGAAGTAATTGAAGAAGTCGCTGAAACAATTATTCCAAAAGAAAATGAAGATGTAGAAAAAAAAATTAATCCAGATATAGAATTAAAAGTTGAAAAAAAAATTATTTTAGATGAAAAAGTGGAATCTTTACCAGATAAAAAAATCAAACCTAAAATAAAACCAGTTCAAAAAGTTTTAGAAAATGAAATTGATGAAAAACCGGAAAAAAAAATTACACCAAAATTAAAACCAAAACAAAATAATTTTGATAAAGTAAAAGAAGAAAATAAAGATATTATGTTAATTGCAAAACCTAAGCCAAAACCAGAGCCTAAGTTTAATATTGCATCTATGTTAAAAGATTTAAGAAATGAAAAAAGCTCAATAGTAGACGAAAACAAAGATGAGAATAAAAAAGAAAATCAAGAAATTTCTGAAGATACAAATTCTAGTGAAGAAATGGCTCAACTATCAATAAGCGAGATAGATCTTTTGATTCAACAATTATCAGCATGCTGGGCGGCACCAGCGGGAGCTGTTATAGAAAAAGGTATGGTAGTCAAAATAGGAGCTAAAATTAAGCCAAATAGAAGGATTTTGGAAAATAGTGTCCGCATTATTGACACAAATATATCCAAAAGTAATTCTTTTTATGGACCTATTACGGAAAGTGCTATGAGAACTTTATTAAATCCTGATTGTATACCACTAAAATTACCAGTTGATAAGTATGAACTATGGAAAAATATTACTATAACTTTTGATCATAG
>MDTE01085431.1_pt1 | contig 12275 bp, 1 predicted proteins | sample 811231 | NCBI WGS metagenome assembly MDTE01 (sample SAMN05326651, study PRJNA326480) | marine metagenome | isolation source: seawater | place: Indian Ocean: Red Sea | collected 2010
AGCGGCGACGTTCTACACCTGATCTACTTTAACGACACCGACGACGATATCGAGCATAAGACTTTGCTGGCCGATTCCTGGACGCAGGCCGGCAGCACCGGCTGGAACCAGACCCTAGATGGCGCGGATGTGGATGATTTTGTCAATACCGCCAGCGCGGTTGCAGGTGATGGGCTGGAGACGGACGCGGTGTTTTACTTTCCGACCGTAGTAGTCGACCGGCAAAGTTCACCAAACAAGGTCTACGCCCTCTACAAATTCGGCGATGCCACCTTTGAAACCATCTTCTTCAACAATTATGTCTACGATAATGCCATCGGTGCCAATGCCGGCTGGAATACCAGCTCGGCCGCCCCTGTTTGGAGTACGGCCAATACCAGTGTTTTCAGCGATGGCAACTCGAACTACAACGTCGAACTCGACTGGACCGTGACCGAGCGGGTCGGAGCCCTGGTGGACGACCGGCTGGCGAGCAGGGGGGAGTTGCACATCGTCTTTTCGGCCGGCCACAGCAGTGAGACCGCCGCCGATCCCCACGAACACGATATCTACTACGGCTATTACAACGGCACCAGCTGGACTTTGCCCGAAATCGTTGCCGACGACGATTCCGATGTCACCGGGACAACCGGCATAGAGGATGGGATTGCCAGTGGGGACGTATTTCTCAGTGCACCGGCCATCGCCAAGGGGACCGGTGAAGCCAATCTCTACATGGTCTTTGCCGGCGGTGCCAACGAAGGGATGGGGGTCGACTTTATCAGCGATGTGAATCAGCACGCCTATTTTAAAGTTCTGGGCCGGGTGCTCACCTCCGAGGACGAGTCCGTACCGGTAGGAGGATTCGCATACAATCTATCCTATGCGCCAATCAACCCCCACAGCATCAGTTCCGAAATAACCAACAACATGGTGATGGTGCATGTGGCCGACAATAGCAGCGGGGATGCGCTGGGCGCCAAGGCCAAGACCGAGGATGGCTTCCTGGCCGGGGACTGGGAGACCGTAGGTGCTACGCTGGCCGACGATGACAAGTTTTTTGAGGGCAGGATCAACGAAGATACCTCCTCCACACACGAGTGGGGAGACGACGACGACAAAGTCGATCTACTGGTAAAGCTCAATGTCCTTGGCAGTGACTCCTCGACCAATGTGCAAGAGATTACCAATAGCACCGCCAGTGCCGTGGGTACGGGTAAAGGGGCGAGGTCCATCCGGGTGGGCACTGACCCACGGGGGTCTTTCGTAGTTGCCAACAGTTTTTTTCTGCTGGGGGCCGATATCGACATCATCGATTCCAATACCGCTCCGTTCGTCAGTATCCAGCAACCAGATGGCATCGCCGATACCGCCAACACGCATTATATCATCAACTACGACCTGAGCGACGCGGACGACGATATCTCTGCCAGCGGGTTAAAGCCTTCCCTCTACGCTTCGCGGGACAGCACCCTTTCCACGGTACAGGAAATCCGCATCTTCGGGACCTTGATTGCAAATGAAAATGACCGCAGTAGCGTATCTGCCGATGGCACGGACGATTTTCTTGCCGGCACGAGTCAGACCTATACCTGGGACGATCCGCCCAGCGGGTTGAAGAATCTACTTTTCGCCAGCATACAGCAGATTCCAAGCGGCAACTACTATATCTATCTGGTGGCGGACGATCAGAAAAATCCGCCGGTTTTTGCGCGCAGTCCCGGGGCTCTGAGTATCATCCACAAGCCGATCGTCGATCAAGTCGATCCAATCGCGGCGGATACCGTCGATACGGGAGTAAGAACGGGGGAACTGGCCAACCCCTATGATCTCGACTTTGCAGTGAGGGACTTCGACCTCCATGGCACGGCTGAGGTACAGCTGTTCTTCTCGGCCGTGAGTGGACTAAACTCGCTGTCCGTCGCCGGCACCTTTCCCAATCAGAAATTCGCTCTGGGCAAGAGCGTGGCGGGTACCCGGGCCACTGCTATCACCAACTCGGACACCTTGACCAGCGCCGATAGAGAATTTTCCTGGGACGTTCAGGATTCGGTCTTCGTAAACGGGGATTCAACCACCGTGGCCGAGGGGGCCTACTTCATCTATCTGGTGGCCAGCGATTCTGAAAATAACGTCGTTGGCCAGAGCTCCGCTCAACTAAGCGTCAAACATTCACCCTCTTTTACATTCTACGAACCGCCAAGGGATACCCACCGCCGCATAAATTCCCGTTCCCAGCCGGTCTATACCATCCAGTGGCAAAAGGGACGGGGCGATCGGGACTTTGACGACAACGCCGTCATCGATCTCTACTTTAGCACCGACAATCCGGCCACCATCAACTACGAGGATTTTCCCGATTCGCTGCTCAAGGATGCCGATACCCGGATCATTGTCAAGGGCCTGAGCGAAGACGGCGATAATGCATCGGATATGTACGTATGGGATTTTCGTACGCCGCCCAACGATGTGCCCAAAGCCAGTATCGATGGCAAGGTCTGGCTCTACGCCATCATTAGCGATGCCAAGGGCAATAGCCAGGTAGCGCTGGGGGGTGCCCTGAGCCTGACGCACGAACCGCATATCACTTTGTTGAGTTCCGATTTGGACGATTATAGCGGATTTGAGAAGAACGATATGCTGCGGCTCTCCTGGGACGATTACCTGGTCGACGATGGCAGCGGTACCGACGATGGGTATATCAGATTGTACGCATCGCCGCCACTTACTACTTTCAGCACGCTGGCACAGCTGGAAGCAGATGTCCTGGCGGGCAACTCGTTTTTAGTCAATAGTTCGGATGGCACGCTGACTGGAACCATTCAGACCATCCGCGAAGACAGCAGCAATTTTTTCGATTGGAATACCCGGCTTTTCGGCACCGACGGGTCTACCTATCACGTATATGCTGGGATCAGTTCAGATGAGACTTTCAGTAATAATTCGGCCACGACTCTGAGCAAGAGCACCTCAGTGCTGAGCATCGACGGCATCACGACACTGCCGAAGAATATCACCACCATGCCCTCGCAGCAAACCGTGGCCATAGGGGATACCTTGACCATGGATGTGATGGTCTATCATCCCCAACAAATCAATTTAGTCCAGATCGTGCTGAATGTAGGCAGTGGCAATTTTTCGGTTGTAGACCAGGGAAGTGCTGCCGGCACCCAACCCTTCATCGACGCGAACAGCATTTTTAGCGGCACTAACCCCATTGAAAATACAGTCGACAATAGCAATAATCTGCGCTTTTCCAAATCCTCTTTTGTGGGTGAAGTAGTAGGAACTCAGACCCAGCCGGATAGGCTGGCGCGTTTTCAGCTGGTAGCTCTCGAGAGCCTGGAAGCCTCTCCCAGCGTAGTTTTCTCCCAGTATGAAACGGGTACTGTTCTGGGGCTTGTTGGGCGCAGCGATCCCCTGGACAATTCCAACGATGGGCTCAGTCTGGACAATCCAGTATTAACTCGTGTGCGGCGGGGTTTCATCAACGTGGCTTCCCTGGTCAAGCTGGAGGGGCGCACCCTGGGAGACGGTGATCACAGCACCCTGCTGGACGTCCATCTGCGCCGTCCGGGCAGCACCATCGATCTGCTCGAAGAAAAATTTCGCACTGCCAACGACGATCTCACTTCGACGACGGATACCATCGAGGTCACTACCAATTCGAGCGGTGCCCTGACGCTGGTGAGCGTGCCGGCCGGTCGCTATGTGCTGACGGTAAAAGATACCAGCCACGTCAGCGGGCGCACCGACACCTTTACCATACGCAATGGCGATGACCTGACCATCGGCACCGATATTGCCGGTTTATTCGGTTCGGATCTGCGGGGCGATCCCACTTCAGTTTTACCCACGAGCGGGACTCAATTGATAGCCGGGGATGCCAGCCAGGACAACGAGATCAACGAGGATGATGTCAACGTGATCATTGCGGCCTGGAGCACTTCCTCTACGGCGGCGAATTTCAAGGCTCAGGCCGATATCAACAATGACGATGAAGTAGGAGCCGTGGACCTGACGGTGACGACTTCGAATTTCGGCAATAGCGAAGGATTCGGCGCCCCGCCAGTGTTCAAACCCCTGGTCGAGGGCGACAACCGCGATGCCTTCCTCGAAATCCGGCCCCTCTTCGACGGGCGGCGTCCTCTGGTGGGGGGACAGCTGATCGATCTGGAGGTAAAGGCTCTGGAGCTGAATGATCTGGCCGGTTACGAATTTGATCTCCACTTCGATTCCAGGATTTTGCGTCTGGTAGTGGAGGAGGTGGAAAGTGGCGAGATTTTCTCGGGCAATCCCCATGGCTCGGTTTTTGAAACGCGTGTGCAGGATGGACAATTGAGTGTCATTGGATCCCGGATCGGCAAGGTCTGGTCGGCCCAGGGCGAGGGGAGTTTGGCGCGCCTGCGCTTCGAGGTCTTGCAGGGGGGAGGGACAGCTGAACTGGCTGCTGCCATTAACATAGGTGAAGGCATTTTACTGGATACGGCCTACCGGCAGGAGGCGGTGAACTGGCGCCAGAGTCTGGCCGAACTGCTGCTGCCCTCCCGGCCTGATCTGGAGCAGAATTATCCCAATCCTTTCAATCCGACTACGGTTATTCCCTTTGCCCTACCCGCGGGGAAAGAAGTTGATCTGGCCATCTATAATGTCCTGGGGCAGAAGATTCGCACTCTGGTAAAGGGACCTATTGCAGCGGGCTACCACACCCTGATCTGGAATGGCCGCAATGATGCGGGGCATCAGGTTTCTTCGGGAGTTTACTTCTACTTGTTAGAAACCGGTCAATTCCGGCAGACCCGCAAGATGTTACTGGTCAAATAGGCAGATGCGAAACTGGATATACAGCGTATTAATGTTGAGCGCCTGGAGTGGCCTGGCGGGGGCGAGTGTGCCGATTTTTGAGAACCGGACTCCGATTGGTTTTGCACCGGCTGACAGCTCTAGCAAAGCCGATTTCGTCGTCGGAGAAGAAGTTCATCTGCGGGTGGATTTGAACCAGGCCGTCACCAATGCCTATCCTTTGTTCGGACACTTTCACAGCCTGGAAAAAAGCGATCAGGTGGGCACTGTGGCCACCGATGGGATGCAGGTGGACATCGCCATAGTGGATGTCGTGCCCTTTGGGACCAACAGCGACCAGCCGGCACCGGGGGATACTACCGCTGCTGTCAACCCGGCCATCCATATGGCATGGATCGAAGAAATAGGTACCACGGCCAATAGCGGTACGATCTACAACGGTGGTCTGACGCCGGTCTACGAGGTCAAATACGCCCGTAGCTTCGACGGCGGTGCCACATTCAGCACTCCAGTTAATGTGGCGAATGATATTAGCTACCACATTTTGACCACCGGTGATAACAGCTCGTTTTCAACGCTGGATTTGGAAGTCGATAGTGCGGGCAATCCGCGGCTAGTCTTCGCCTTCATTTCAACTGCGGACCGGGCGCGCCATGAGAACGTTTATTTCTCTTATTCCCAGAACGGTGGCGGCACCTGGTTGCCGAGTAGCGGACCGCTCGTGGTCAACGACTCGGGGACCGTGGGCAATAGCGAAGGCAAAAGTTGTGCCTTCCCGCGGATGGCCATCGACGACCGGGACGATATCTATATTTCCTACGTGCGCGGTCTGTCCAGTATCACGGCAACGAGCGATGTGATGCTGGCCAAGGTCAATCGCATACCGGCTACTTTTGCAATGCATGCGGTGGGCGAGAGCGGCACTGCCGGCACCGGGGGAGTGCGCCTGAGCATCGATGGCGAGCGCCACATGGGACCGGATCTGGCCATCGGCGATGGGAACGCCCTGCACGCACTCTATTTCAACGACACCGACAACCGCATCGAGCACAAACGCGTCAATACCGACACCACCTGGGCCGATGTGAGTACTGGTAACTGGAGTTCGGGTGCAGACGGCGCCTCGGTAGCTGCCTTTGACAATGCACCGGCCACCAATGAGGCCTTGGAAAAGGGTGCGGTCTATTATTTTCCGACCATTGCAGTAGACCGCAAGCACTTGCCTGATAAAGTATACTCGGTGTTCAAGTTGGGGGTGGACAATTCGCCCAGTACATCCGACGAAGGGATCTTTTTCAATCAGTACGACGACGACGGCAGCGTGGGTGCAGGAGCCAACTGGGGCACGGCCACCTCGGTGTGGAGTAGCGCGCCATCGCCGCTTTTTGTGGATGGCAACCAGGTTTACAACATCGAGCTGGACTGGGAACTTACCGAGCGCGTCGCCGCCCTGGTAGACGATCGCCTGGATGACCGCGGCGATCTCCACATCGCCTTCTCGGCCGGATACAGCAGCGGCGGCGAGCACGATATTTACTATGCTCGTTATAATGGTAGCGACTGGAGCTTGCCGGAAAAGGTGGCCGACGATGATTCGGATGGCACCGGTACGGAGGACGGCATCGATAATGCGGACGTATTTCTACTGAGCCCGGCTCTGGCAGGTCATCCCGACAAAGAAAATATCTACCTGGCTTTTGCCGGGGGCAGCGGGGAGGGCTTTGGCATTGACAATCTCACCGATGTGAACCACCGCGCCTATTTCAAGGTGCTGGGGAGAGATATAACATCGGAGGACCAGTCCGTACCGGTGGGAGCCTATGAATACACCCTGTCCTATACGCCGGTCAACCCGCAGGGCGCGACTGCGGAGATCGAAAACAATCCGGTGTACGTGCTCCTTGCCGATCCTGCTACGGGTCGGGGTTTAGGGGCGGCGGGCAAGAGGACCGATGGCTTCCTGATTGGCGATTGGGAGGCGGTGGCCACTTCATTGCTGACTGACAACGACAAATTTTTTGAGGGCCGGGTCGACGAGGATTCCGATTCGACCAATGAGTGGGGAGATGATGACGACAAAAATGGTTTGCTGGTCAAACTGAATGTCCTGGGGAGCGATTCCTCCACCAACGTGCAGATTGTCAACAACAGCACCGCCAGCGATGCCGGCACCGGAAAGGGATCGCGCTCGGTGCGGGTGACGGCATCTCCGACCTTTTCTTCTTTTGTAAGCGCGGGCAGTTTTTTTGCCCTGGGGGCCGATATCGATATAGTCGTATCCAACAGTGCCCCCACGGTGAGTATCTCAAATCCGGATGGGAACGATGACGAGGCCAATACCTCTTATACCATCAGCTATGATCTGCAGGATGGCGACGATGCTTTGAGCGGTAGTTTGAAAGCAGCGCTATATTTTTTTCCCAGCGCCGGTCTCAAAACGGTACAGGACATCCGCATTTTTGCAACCTTGATCGCCGATGAAAACGACGTGAGCAGCAATAATGCGGCCGGTACCGACGATCTGACCGAGGGCACTGGTCAGGACTACACCTGGGACGATCCGCCCGACGCCTTGAAAACTTCGGCGCTCTTCGCCTCCATCCACAAGGCCCAGAGCGATGACTACTATATCTATCTGGTGGCGGACGATCAAAAGAATCCGCCGGTCTTTGCGGTAAGTCCAGGGCCCCTGACCATAAAACACAGTCCCATTATACAGCAGATCGATCCGATTGCGGCCGATATTGTGGACTCGGGTGTGCGCACCGGATTGCAGGCTTCTCCCTACGACCTGGATTTCACCGTTGTCGATTACGACGGCGAAGCCCAGGTACAGCTGTTTTACGCTTCGGTGAGTGGCATTACCACAGTTTCCGCGACCGGGGTTTATCCAAATCAGCAATATGTTCTCGGTAAAAGTCTTTCCGGCACCCGGGGTACGGCCATTACGGAATCGACTTCCCTGACCAGCCGGGATACCGAATATTCCTGGGATATTACCAGTCCAGTGGTAGTTGAAGGGGGTTACTACCTGTATGCAGTAGCCACGGATTCGGTCAATGTGTCGGTCGGCAATAGCACGATGACCTTAAGCGTGCAGCACTCACCATCTTTCGAATTTTACGAACCACCCAGGGATACTCAGCGGGATATAGATACTGGATCGCAGCCGGTCTATACCATCCAGTGGCAGAAGGGACCGGGCGATCAGGATCTCGATGACAACGCTACCATCGACCTGTATTTCACTACAGATGATCCGGCGGTGTCCGATCATGCGACCGCATCGGGAGCTGCTTCCACCTCTCTGCTCAGCGACGTGGACACCAAACTCATTGTTAGTGGGTTGAGCGAAAATGACGACGGCAAGGACGATATGTACGTGTGGAATTTCCGCGATCCTCCAAATGCAGTGCCCATAGACGGCGAGCGCGTGTGGCTCTATGCCCGGATAACAGATGGTAGCAATACTAGCGTGGTGCGCGGTGGAGCCCTGCTGGTAAGGCACAATCCCTACATCATACTGGAAACCCGCATGCCGAAAATCAACCAGGGGGATATTGTGCGCCTGGAGTGGGACGACTACATGGTGGATGATGCATCAGTTACGGATGACGCCTACATCCGGCTCTACGCTTCGACTGCGGCAAATCACACGACCCTGCAGAGTTTGGAGGAAAACGTGGTCGGCGCCGGGGGCCGTGACGATACTTACATAGTCAATAGTTCCAATGGCATGACCAGCGGCACCATCACATCAATTCTCGAAACCAGTGGCAACGCCTTCAATTGGGATACCCACACCAGTAGCTTATCTTTCCCCACTGGAACCTTTTCGGTCTATGCAGGCATCAGCGCAGATGCGACCTTTTCCGACAACGCCACCGGGCGGGTAAGCAAAGCGTCTAACCAGGTGGAAATAGGCTTGTTTTCGGGCATCAACTCCCACCTTTCCCTGAGTCCAAGCAAGGTGATGGCAAGCGTTGGTGATACTCTCTTATTCGAGGTCTTGGTACAGTCCGGAGGGCTGGCCACCGACGCCATCGAGCTGGAACTGGATCTGGGTACCACACTATTGACGATATTGGATTCGGGTAGCCCTTTTGCCGATCTGGGCATAGTCTTCAACGGGGGCACGGAGTTGACCAATTCCAGTGCTGGCAGAACGATCAGCTATGGCAAGCAAAAGTCCGGTGGTGAAATTCTCGGTACGAGCGCCGACCCTGTGCGCCTGGTCAGTTTTCAGGTGAGGGTAGAAGCGGGTCTCAGCGGGGTAAAAAATATCAACTTCAACGACGAAAACACCAGTTTGAGCATTGTGGGCAATACGAATCTGCTGAACAAAAGTTCGGGCATGTCCAGTCTGGGAGCACAGCTGGAGGCCACGGCGCGCGGCAGGATCCAGGCTACGGTGCTACTCGAAGGACGCGCTTCACCGATTGGCAATGGCGACCACTCGACCCTGCTGGACGTCCATCTGCGGCAGCCGGGAAGTACCATTGATATTACGGAAAGCCATTTTGTCAGCAGCAACGACGATATGATCGCCACGGCCGATACCGTAGAAGTGCAGACTACCAGTATCGGGGGGCTGACGCTGGTTAGTGTGCCGGCCGGTCGCTACGTGCTGGCGGTGAAGGATACCAGCCATCTGAGCGGCCGCACCGATACCCTGAGCATCCGGGCGGGCGAAACCCTGACCCTGTCTTCGGCCCAGGGCTTTTACGCCTCGGATGTTCGCGGGGATGCTTCGTTTCTGCTGCATCAAGCCGGCACCGAACTGCAGGCCGGAGATGTGACCGAAGACAACGAGATCGACGAGGACGACATCAATGCGCTCGATGCAGCCTGGGGCACGGATACTGGCAAGCCCAGGTTCAAGGCCGCCGATCTCAATAACGATGGCCGCGTCGGCGTGGAAGATTTGACTGTGACTACCTCCAATATAAACAATAGTACCGGTTTTGGGGCCCCCCCGGTATTCAAGCCGGCAGGGGTGCCGAAAAATGTCGATTCCGGTCTCGAAATTCTGGCTCCCGATGCCGGTGAATGGCGCCGGGGCGAAGAAATCGAGCTGATCTTCATGGCGCGAGAATTGAACGATCTGGCCGGTTATGCTTTCGATTTGAAATATGATCCAATGGACATGGATCTGGTTGGGGGAACCGCAGGGATGCGCGCAGCGGATCTGTTCAGAGAAAATCCACAGGGCTATTTCAAGCGGCTGCAGCACCGTCCCGGATTGCTCTCCGTGGCTGCTGCCCGCAGGGGCAAACAATGGTCGGCCAATGGCGCGGGGGAGTTGCTAAGGGTGCGGGTGCGTCTATTTCAGGATGGTTTCCCCAAGTCGCTGCAGGTGCAGAGCGGCAAGTTGCTCAATTCGAAATACGAGCAAAACGAGATCCGCCTGTTGAGCGATCCGCGCGAATTGGGCCTGCCGCAGGATTTTGCCCTGGGACAGAACTATCCTAATCCCTTCAATCCGAGCACGACTATTCCCTTTGCCGTGCCGGTGGCAGATGACGTACTGGGCACGGCGGTCCTGGCGCCGGTTTCAGTAGAGATCTTCAATATGCTGGGCCAGCAGGTGCACACGCTGGTGCAGGGCAACCTGCAGCCGGGTTATTACAGCATGGTGTGGGACGGGCGCAACAGTGCCGGACGGGCGGTAGCTACGGGGATCTATTTTTACAAGTTACAGGTGGGCGGAAAAGTGCAGGTCAGGAGAATGACGCTGGTGAAATAGATCTCTTCTGGCTAAGGACTTGCGGTCCTGTTTTTATTGCGGCAGATCTTTTGGGAAAATCCGCCGCAAATCGAGATTTCTGCTGTTTTACTTTATTATTTGCAAAGGTGCAAACTTTTGGACCTTTTTCGCTTTTTCCGCCTCGTCGCTTACCTGGATGCGATACAGGTAGGTGCCATTGGCCAGATTTTCATCGGGTTTCCACTCTATCTGATTATAGCCCAATTGCGTGGTCCCCTCTAATTCGTCTACTTGCTTGCCGCCGAGAGAAAAAACATGGATTTGTACAGCGCTGGCCGGGGCCAGCAGATTATAGGTAAAGTGGCCCCGATTTCCCCGGAGAGGATTGGGGTGAAATAACAAATCCGACAGCAGTGTAATGCCGCCCTCGCCTACCTGCACCTCAACCTGAGTGCGCGCCGAGTTATTAAAGGTATCCCAGGCTTTCAAGCCAATTACGTGGGGACCCGGAGTCAATTCCGGCAAAAGGTATTCGAGGATGCCGCCGCGGTAGTCGCCTCGGGTGCTGGTGAAAAAGCGGGTCACCGGGTAAGTAATCTCGTCGATATAGAGCACGATCTCGTGTCCGGTTTCACCGGTTACGTTGATGCCGCTTTCATCCCAGATAGCGGTGCGCAGGAGCGGGTGCCGGGGTACGAAACTACCAGTTTGAAAGGGCTCTTGACCTGCAAAGCCGATGTCGATCCGGGGCCCCTGATGGTCTGCGATTACCTCCTCGGCCGTGCCGGCCAGTGACAGACCTTCGACCGCGCCGAAGGCTGCGGGCCAGCCTTCGGCCCACAGATAGGCACTGATGCGTCCGTTGACGCCCCGGTAGGTGATGTCCTTGGGCACTCGGAAGGCAGCTTCGAAACGGCCTTTCTGTACGGGAAATAGACCGCGAAATAGGGGGCCACCCATTTTTTCATAGGGCAATTTGTCCAGTTTGGTATTTTTTCCTGGAGTCGGGAAAAAGGAACCTACCGACGAATCAAAGGCCTGCACCAGGGCCTGGCCGCTGTAGGTGGTCGCCGGTTTTCCCTCAGCTGTGAGGACGCGGCCCTGAATCTGAATCTCTGCCAGTGCCCTCAGCGTATCGGCGACTTCCAGTTCCACCCCATAGGGCGGCAGGGCCAGGCGCGTGGCCGGGTCCCCGATCAGGGCATAGCGCTGGACAATGATCCGTCCCTGGGGCGTCAATTTATCCCATATCAAACGCTTGGCCTCGGTCAGGGCCTGGCCCAGGGGTACATGAGAGCGCCCGCTGCGATACATCTGCTCGTGGAAAGCCCGTGCCAGCACCATATTGGTGGCATGAAAGCCGACTCGCGTCGCCGAGATCATGCCGATGATGCCGCCATCGGACTTTTTCAGCATGAGTTCGGGCATGGCCGCTCGGACTGGATCGTCGAAGACGCCGATCTGGCTGGCCGCCGTATACACAAAGGGCAGGCGTCGACCGTTGGCGATGGCGCCGAAATCGCGCGATAGCAGGAACATGTGCTCGTGCGCCAGGGTTTCGGGATTGCCGTGGCCGACATAGGTCAGCAGCACTGCACCCTCATTGAACAGCCGGATGAATTCGTCGCGTGCCCGTGGCTTGGTCCGTCCCTCCAGGGGGTACTGGGCGATGTAGTGTTTTACCAGGTCGAGTCCTTGCGGCAATGATTCCGTAGCCAGCAATTCGCTGTCTTTCACGAAATAGGTCTCCTCGAGGTCGAGATCTTTGGGATTTCTGAGATCGTCG
>MDTE01022143.1_pt1 | contig 12274 bp, 12 predicted proteins | sample 811231 | NCBI WGS metagenome assembly MDTE01 (sample SAMN05326651, study PRJNA326480) | marine metagenome | isolation source: seawater | place: Indian Ocean: Red Sea | collected 2010
AAGTGCATGTCGGCAATATCGGTTGGACTATCGCGCTTTCGCCTGAAAAGCGTACTCAGTCCCGCAGCAAGATCAAAGGGCTCCAGCTCATGGCTTTTTGAAGCCGCGGCAATCTGAGGACTGCTCTGATCAGCGGAGAAGATGACCTTAGATCCTTCGGGCTCAGAAATTCTGCGATCTCTAGGCTATACGTCGTGCTTGGGTGACTTAGTTCGCTGGTACTAAGTTGGATTTCATCAGTAGCTATTCTTGTGACCGAGGCGTCTGCAGCGAGCACAGCAGTACTAGGGCTTTTCAGCAAGGCCGCAGGACGTTGCACCATCATGTTTTGTTCAACTCCCTCCTCAGGGCAGGGACAACATCACGGAACAGACGCTCGAGGCTCGGCGACATCTGCTCCGCCGACAGTCCCGGCGGCACCGCCATGGTCACGATGTCGGTCATCCCAAACTCCAGGATGAAGGCCTTCAACTGCTCGACACACTGCGCGACGTTGCCGACGATCCAGGTCTGGGGCACCGGCTCACCTGATTCACCAAACCCTTCGCCGCTCTCCTCGAAGAAGCGGCGATAGAGCGCCATCCTGTAGCGCTCCGCTGCACGTATGACCGGCCAGTCCGCGTCCCTGTCGTCAGTCACGAGGATGCTGCGAATGATGCCAACGCGCTTCGTCGCTGGGTCCCGTCCATCCGCCCGCAGCGCGTCGACCCAGGGGTCGAACGATCGGTGCCGCAGCCCCTGCGGCAGGAAGTTGGTGTCGTACTTTGCCGCGCGCAACGCCCCGGGCTCCGACATTGCCGCGACCCACAGCGGCGGCCCACCCTCCTGCACGAAGCCAGGTGTGATCTGCACACCATCGAGCTGATACCGCTTACCGCTGTAGCTGAAGCGCTCACCCGTGAAACATGCCTGCAGGACTTCGATCGCCTCGTTCATCAGGGACACGCGACGCGAGACCGGCAATCCAAAGCCGCGGAACTCGTGCGGGGCATACCCCATGCCCAGCCCTACTTCGACACGTCCGCCGGACAGATTGTCGAGAACAGCCATGTCTTCGGCGAGGCGCACCGGATGGTTGAAGGGCGCGAGGCAAATGTCGGTCCCGAAGCGCACATGCGACGTCACCGCCGCCATCGCACTTGCCACAGGAATCCAACTCGGCAGGTAACCGTCCTCGATGAAGTGATGCTCCGTGAACCAGACGAGGTCCGAGCCCAGTTTGTCCAGCCACCGCACCTGCTCCATGACCTCGGCGTAGAGCGCCGCGTGTGACCGCCCTGAGTCGGGAGGGTTGCGAAAGTCGTAGCAGACACCAATACGCAGATCAGGCATGGGGCTCTCCATGATCGGACTCGGCAAACACACGCATCAGTACGCGCGTCCGTTCGTTCAGCACGCCGTAAAACGCGCGGGTTTCGGCATCGGGATGATCGCGCCACAGCGCCGGCGGAATGCTCGAGTCGTTCGCGAGCGGCGGTCGGGCACGATGCCCGTAGTAGATCTGGACGCTGCGCCGCACTGAGTCGGTCGGCCGGGTCGTCGCGGTATGCAGCACGGACGCGTTGAACAGCACACAGGTACCCGCCGGACCCGTGATGTCCACGATGCCACCACGTTCCAGCTGTTCGCCATTATCGTGCAGCACCGGTTCGTCGACAGACTCGGGTGACAGCGACAGGCAATGTGTCCTTGAATCCACGTCCGACAGGTAAACGATCAGCTGCACGTAATCGCAGCGAAGCGCGTGCGCATCGAAGTGCGGGCGATCCCGGTGCCACGCCCGGTGCAGTTTCCCCTGATAGGCTGGCATGCGACGCAACCCAATTTCACCGAAGCACGTCGGCCCACCAAGCACAGCCTCGACGAGTGGAAACAGCAACGGGTGCCGAACCAGCTCATCGAACGCCGGCGACGTGACCAGCGCCTCGTAGTTCGCCGCCTGATGAAACCCGTAGTGGTGCCAGAAATAGTGATACTGTCGATGGTCATCCTCGAACATCGCGCCGAATCGCTCAATGTCCTCATCCGGAAGCATCTTGCCCAGGTTGACAAAACCCTGACTCGCGAAGGCCGCCAGAATGGCGTTTGCATCCATCACACTTACGTCCCAGCGCCCACCCTTACAACTGGGGCATCATAGCGCAGCACAACACCCCTCCCAGAGTCTTGCGAAAATGCCCAAAGCCTTCCTGTTCGATGTGTATGGCACGGTCTGCGACTGGTTCACGCCCATGCGCGGCGCCCTCGCTGGGTTCGCTCCCAATGGCGAGCATGACTTCGACCAGCTCACGCGGGATTGGCGCAATGGCTACGGCCGCGCTACCTGGACGCGCGTCAAGGACGACCTGCCGTTCATCCCCCTCGCCGACATGACGAAGGAGGTCCTGCGCGATCTTCTGGCCGAGCACGAGATACCCGCAACCGATGCAGAACTCGCGGCGTTGAACGGCGTGTGGCGCCGCTTGCCGGCCTGGCCCGACGTCGCCGGCGGACTCGACAGGCTGCGCACGATCGGTCCGGTTGCGCCCTGTTCCAACGGCAACTTCGATGACATGGAGTCGCTGGCTGCGTTTGCGGGCCTGAACTGGACAACGCTGGCCGGGTCCGAAGTCTCCCAACAGTACAAGCCAAGCCCTGCGACTTATCTCATGTCGGCGGAAAAAGTCGGTGTCGCGCCGGGCGAGGCGATGATGGTTGCGTCACATCAGGGCGATCTCAAAGCCGCTCAAGCCCAGGGACTCAGGACGGCATTTGTCATGCGTCCCGACGAGTTCGGCGGCAAAGGTATGGGGGAAGAACTTGCGGTGACGGGAGAATGGGACGTCGTCGCCTCGAGCTTCATCGACCTTGCCGAGCAACTCGCACGGCAGTCATAGCAGCCAGAAATACAACACCGCCGGCAACCCGAGCACGATCATTTCGAGCCGAATGAGCGCAAGCATGCCCGCCTCGGATTCCCGCACACGCCGCAGCAGTTCCCCCAGCGGCTCACCCATGTGGCGGAAGTCCGCATGAATCTTCAACTGCACCGCGAAATCGCCCTGATCGGCGATTCCGGTCGTGGGTTCCCGTCCCTCCCGCTCCGGGATCAGCCGCCAGCCAATAAGGACGATGAAGAGAATGCCCGCTGCTGCGACCGTGAGACCCACAGGTGTGAAGTCGAACATCGTGAACGGCTCACCCAGAGCATCGCCGGGATACGTTGCTATGACGACATTTGGCGGCGTGCCAATGAGCGTGACCATTCCGCCGAGGATCGAGGTAAAACTGGGCGTTATCAGTGTCTTGCGTGCATTGCGGCCGGCCCGCTGCGCGGCATTGATGTCGAGCGGCATAAGCAGCACCAACGCCGCCACGTTGTTGATCATCGACGACAACCCAGCCGACAAGCTGGCAATCAGCCCGATATGCGCTCTCGTTACACGTCGTCGCCCGGGCGGGCCCCGTCAATCGTCTGCTGGTTTGCGGCGCCGATCAGCGACCTTTGAAAACCGGATCGCGCTTTTCGACGAACGCGTGGAACGCTTCGCGCGAATCTTCACTCGCTCCCGTCCGGCTGTGGCGCTCCGTTTCAAGCTCGATGTAATCCCGCAGCGGCATGTTCTCGGCATTGATGAAGTTCTTTTTCATCTCGCCAATCGCCAGCGGCGCCTTCGCGGCAATCTTGTCGACGATCGCGTCAACCTCGTCACGGAAGGTGTCGTCCGGGAAGGTACGCGCCACGAGCCCAAGCTCTTCGGCAACGTCCGCCTTGAACTTCTCCGACATGAAGAACAGCTCGCGCGCACGCTGAGCACCAACAATCCGCGGCAGCGTCCAGGGGCCACCCATGTCGCCGGAAATCGCCACGCCGAGAAACGCGGTATTGAACGACGCACGCGCGGTGGCGTACCGCAGATCACACGCACAGGCCCAACCGAAACCAGCCCCGGCACAGGCGCCGTTGATGGCCGCCACGGTGACTTTCGGCATCTCGTGAAGCAGGGTCGAGATGTGGAAGTACTCCTTGCGATTGGGTTCCTGTGCCTCGCCGCTCGTGGACGCCTTGAGGTCAACGCCCGGGCAGAAGCCGTGGCCGGCGCCAGTGAACATCACGGCACGCACGGTTTGGTCCAACGCCACCCGATTGAGCGCGTCATACAGCTCGCGCATCATCTGGTTGGTGATCCCGTTCAGGCTGTCCGGGCGGTTCATTATGACGTTCGCGCGAGGTCCGTTGACCTCGTAGATGATGTGCTCGTAGTCCGACATGCGTCCTCCGTTTGTTGTGCGCTTTTTTGGATCGCGTAGAGTCAGTCAGATACTAACAGGGTGGATTGGTCCGCGTTGAGCTGTGCCAGTCACGCCGACGCCGGCGCAAACCGGCCGTTTCAACCTTGAAGCATCACGTATTTCAGGACATCCACCACCTGCTCGGGCGTCTGCGCCCAGGCCATCGCGGCCGCGTCCACCTCTTTCAGAGGATGGATCAACGCCTCGTCATGCAGGGTGATATACGGCACGCCGACGGCGGCCGCAAAGCCGGCATCAAATGCCGCATTCCACTGCTTGTACTGATCACCGAAGCGCACCACGACGAGGTCGGCGTTCGAGATCAGCGTCTTGGTGCGAATGCCATTGACCTTCGATGATTTGTGGTCTTTCCAGAATGGCGCTGCCTCCGATCCAAGCACTTCGCCCGCGTCGTCGCTCGCGGCGTGGTCGGTCACCGGCGCCGAGAACTCGACAGGGAGATCAGCTTCCGCCGCGCCGTTCTCGATGCGCTCGCGCCAATCGGTGTGGATCTCACCGGACAGGTACACGCTCCAGATCATGCTCACGGACTTTCCTCCTTGGTTTGATCGACCGGGGCTGCGCCACTCCGCCGCTCTGCTGAACGCCAGGTGCGCGACTCGTCCGTGCCGAAGAACGTCGTTTCCACCGCCTGTTCGAGGTCGATGTCAAAGTGGGTCGCCATCGCGGACGACACGACGAATACATCAGCAACCTCGTTGGCGAGCCGGCCTGTGTCGAATGGCTCGTAGTTGACCGAGACCGAGCGCTTCAGTTCGCGCGCAACCTCGGCAACCTCTTCAGACAGCATCAGATGCAGCTTGAGCGGCTCATCGGGCATAAACCCGCGCTCGACCCTCTTGTTCGCGATTCCTGACTGCAGATCGCGCAGGGAATGCCCTGCAGACACCGTTCAGGCCCGGCCTTCAGCGACGAGCCGTGCGCGCAATTCAGGATCGATCGCCGGATACAAGTGCGGGGACCACTTGGAGACAATGCCGAGATCGTTGCCATCGCGCTGCCAGTTGTCTCTGCCTTCGCGCGTCTCGACCAGCCCCCACATCAGCAACGAATCTGCATTGTCCCGAATCGCTTCGAGTGGCGTGTGCGGTTCGAGCCCGAGTTGCGTCAATGGTTTTTCGAGCGTGCAGACCGGGGAGCGGAACGTCGTGCCTTCACGGAAGTTGCCCGCGATGCCGACGCCCGGGTAGAGGTCCTGCAGAATTGCCTGAACGTCCTCCTGCGGCATCATGCCGCCGTCGTCCGTAGCGACGAGGTTGTATCGCTGGCCATTTTCATTGTCGGGCGACTCCGCGATCAGTCGCTGCGTCTCGGCCACATCACGAACGTCGACGATATTCCAGAACATGCGCGGATGCCCGTACCCCTCCAGCATGTCGCCGATTCGCGTCTGCCACGCCCAGGGACGTTGATGGGAGGCGGCAAGGATCGGGCCAATCACGTGGCACGGGCACACGCCAAACGCTGCAAAGCCGGCCGCCTCCGCCTCGGCGTAGACATACCGTTCCGACTCGACCTTGGTCATCGAGTACGCGACTTCGCGGTTCCTGGCGACCGTCTCCATGTCCCAGGTGGCGCCCTCGCGGCGCCAGTCCTTGTTCATGTCTGCCCATGAGTCCTCCGTGAACCGGTGGCCCTCGTCGGACGGATGGCCTACAGCAGCCATGGAACTGGTGTACACAAGACGCTGCACCGAACCGGCCGCCTTGATCGAGTCCATGACGAGGCGGGTCGCGTCAAGCCCCCCTTCATAGACCTTCATCGGTGTCGAGCCTTCGAGATTCCCCATCTCTGCCGCGGCATGGAAAATCCCGACGCAACCGCTGAACGCCTCGTCATAGGCACCGCGAACCGTCATGTCGCAGGTATGTAACGTGACGCTGCCTGGGCCGATATGGTTCATCGCGGTCAGGTGCGCGGTGTTGTAGAGGTTGCCCGCATCCCGGACACACGCGCGAACGGTATAGCCGTGTTTGACGAGATTCAGGACGATGTGCGAGCCGATGTAGCCCGCGCTGCCGGTGACCCCGACTGGGCCGTCACCTGGTCCGATAGGAGCGTTCGACATGGAGATTCCTTCTTGTTGGCTGGCCGCGCGACAGTATGGGTCGATGCAGCGGTTCCCGGTCTCAGGGGTTCAGTACAACCTTGATCGCGTTGTCCGCCTGAAGCTGAGCCTCATAGGCATCCGGCGCCTGCCCAAGCGGAAAGCGATGCGAGATGAGCGGCTTGCGATCTATACACCCTGACTCGATCAGTTCCGCTGCCTCGACAAATTCGTGCGGCTGCCACGCCCACGATCCGTGGATGCGCAGGTCCTTGCGGACTACGATGTTCAGGTCGAGCTCGATCGGTTTCTCGAAAACAGCAACGACAACCACCTGCCCACCATACGAGACCATGTCGATTGCCTGCGAGAGTACGGTCGGGCCCGACGAATTCTTGCCCGCTCCGGCGCAGTCGAAGACGATGTCGACATTGCCGTCTTCCGTCTCGATCAGCCCGAGACTGCTGCTGCCGGTCAGGTCACAGACCGCGCGCACCGTGTCTGTGTCGAGCGCGTTGATCGTGTCATTCGCACCCAGCTCGCGGGCCATGTCGAGGCGCTTCTGCGATACGTCGACCACAATCACACGGGCCTCGGGCGCCTTGGCGCGAATGCACTGCACGACCCCAAGGCCTATGATCCCGGCGCCCATGACGACGCAGGTCTGCCCGTCTTCCGGCGCGGCAAGGTTCACTGCATGCAGAGACGTTGCCAGCGGTTCCGTGGTTGCCGCCTCGTCAAAACTCACGTGTTCCGCCAGTGGCCGCGCGAGCCCCACCATCTGCTCGCTGATCTTCACGAACTCTGCGTTCGCGCCCATTCCTACAGTGCAGATCCGGTCACCGACGGAGAGTCCGGAGGCGCCGTTCACCTCGACCACCTCGCCGCTGAACTCGTGCCCCATGACGCGCGCCCCGTCCAGGTCGGCCGACAGGCCTTCTTCGAACAGACCGTGCCGGTACGTGTGCAGGTCTGAACCGCAGATGCCGCACGCCTTGACGCGGAGTACAGCTTCCCCCGGCCCCGCGACCGGACGTTCAACGTCTTCTACCTGGATGTCGCGTGGTCCCTTGAAAACCGCTGCCTTCATTCGAGCGCCCTCTCTCGGCCAATGATTCCTGATGTTGTGTTCGCGTCCGGCGTAGTGCCGTGCCAATCGCATGATACGTCGTCTGTTCGCATGCTCCCAATCGGATCTGGCTCGCGAGGGCGCGGGCATCCGGTCGGCAGGGTTTGACCGGATCTTCAAGCCCGGCGCAGCGCCGCTGATCGGCCACGTCAGCCGAGACCCCGCGAACTGCCAATACGTCCGACCCTCGCCACCACAGCCACTACTCCGAGTACCGGAACCTGACAAAAAACACCCGCTGACCCGCGCCATGCCGGGCCGTCCTGAGCAGATCAACCCTGTTCGCGAATCCCGACTCGCGGGCCATGTCATCGGTCACGTCGGCGAGAACCAACTCCAGGACGGAGGTCACCTCAACCCATCCGGGGGACAGGGCATAGCGGCCACCGACCTTCACACGCGGACTCTTACAGATTCGAATGCTGGTGGTAACCCCGCCCGACCTGACGGCCTCACGAAGGCGCGCGGCAAACTGCATCCGTCAGTCTGCCGTTCCGAAGCCGGTCACGGGTTCGTGCCGGGCGGTGCGGAACGCGTCTCCATCGCGGTGAGCGTCCCGAGCAACAAGGCAAACTGGGGGTCTGATCGCAGTGAACCCCAGAAACGCGCGACCCTGAGACTGTCGAGCAGATGCTCGTCTCTTTGTTGCAGTCCGGCTTCGATCGCTTCGAGCGCTACCTGAGTTTCTCCAGCAGCGACCGCTGCACGTGCAAGGGTGTAGCGATCCGCCTCAGATGGGATGTCTTCGAATGAGACTCCCGGCTCACCCAGCGCCAATCTCACCACGAGGGCCCGGGACTCAAGCGCGGGATCGAGCCCGGCGGGCAACTCAGCCAACATCGCCCGCGCCGCGTCACGATCGCCCGCGAGTACCGCGGCGTCGGCGGCGAGGATCATCGCTTCCACACGGGTCCGGAACTCGGGCGTATCACGGGCGGCTGTCGCCGCGAGCGTTCGGGCGAGCGCGTAGTCGCCCGTGACCGCCGCCAGTCGCGCAAACGCTGCCTGCCACGTCGCGCGGCGCGGGGCAAAGTAGCGTTCGGCGCCCTCGAGCAGTTCGCGCGCTTCAGCGATGCGCCCTTCGCGCAGGGCAATCTGCGTGAGCCCAAACAGGTTGGGCGCGGCATCCGGATTGCGCATCCGCCCGCGCTGCAGCACATCGCGGGCGCTGGCGTAGTCGAGTTCGAGCACCAGGTAAAAGCGCGCTCGCTGCATCAGGTAGCCATAGCGTTTGGGGGTGAGATCGATGACGCGTTCGAGGTGCCTGCTCGCCTCTGCTCGCGCTTCTTCCAGCCCATAGCGCGCGGCGCCCAGGGCCGTGTAGAAATCAGCCAGCCGTTCGTGGGCTGTGAGTGCTTCCGCCTGCTGTGTGGTCGCGGTCGTCAGCATGAATCGATACCGGTCCCACTCCATCGGCCCGCCCGCAAGCCAGGCCAGCCACAGCCGTTCAGCCGACAGGACCTGGCGCCTGACCTCCGGTTGCAGATGGCCGATGTCGGTGAACGCACTCGAATTCTCAGCGCGGACGTCAACGTACACGGCGTTGCGGATGCGCTGTGCATCGCGGGCCGCGTTCGCGGTGTCAGCCAGCGTCGCGAGCGCGTCACCCGCCCCCCGGCCAATCACGTAGCCCACTGCCGACTTAGTGACCCGATAGGCATGCGGCTGATTGGGACCCACCAGAATGACGTCCTCCTGGCGGTTGAGCGCAGCAGACAGGTGCTCCGCCCCTGCACCCAGCAACACGCTGCCGAGTGGCGCAATGCCCGCGGACCCCGGAGCCCGACTCGGCGGGGAGTCCGGCTCCCGCACCGCCAGATAGAAGGCCGCTACGACCGCGGCAACGATCGCAATCAACGGCACCCAGGGCACCTTCGGTCGTGGGGTGCTGCGGGCTTCGGTCGGGTCGGATGAAGTGGTCAATGCTGACAGGAGAGCAGTCGTCGTCGGGAAGCGCGATGTTGGTTCACCCCGTGCTGGAGCGCAACAGGTACTGACGTGCGAGGGCAGCACGGCGAGGGCGTTCCAAAGGGCACATACCGAAAGCGGTCCTACAGTGTGCGCGCTGTCGCCTGGCTCCGCGTGCGACTCTTCAGTCGCGACCGGGCCGCACAAGGCTTACGCCTCGCCGCGCGGCCAATGCAGGGGCAGGGGCGTATACTCGCCCCACGATCGCCAACAACAACAGGAAATCACATGGAATTCGGAGTTCAGGTCAACGTCTACCGCACGAACTGGGACGACGTGCGGGCCTCGGTCGAAGCGATGGAGGCGGGCCGCTGGGACAGTGTCTGGTTTGCCGATCACTTCATTCCACCCGGCGCGAACCACGATCAGGAGGCCCTGACGGCATTCGAGGGACTGTCCGCGATCGCCTTCGCCGGCGGCATGACCAAGAAGCTCCGACTCGGCAACCTGGTTCTCGGCAACACCTACCGAAACCCCGCTCTAGTGGCAAAAATTGCCGGCACCATCGACACCATGACCGAAGGCCGCTTTACCCTCGCCATCGGCGCGGGCTGGTACAAGCGCGAACACGAGGCGTACGGATGGGAGTTCCCGTCGATGAAGGAGCGCCAGGATCGCTTCGAGGAAGCGTGTGAACTGCTGCGGCAGTTGATCCACTCGCAGGATCCCGTCGACTACAAAGGCAACTACTACGACATCGACAGCGCACGACTGTCGCCGGGGTCATACGACCCGGAGAAGCCGATTCCCATCATGGTCGGCGGAACAGGTCCAAAACGGACGCTGCGCACGCTCGCCCGTTACGGCGACGTCATGAACCTCGACGGCTGGGCTGGCGGCGGCATGTCCCTCGAGTACTACAAGGCGAAAGCAGAGATCCTCGAGAAGCACTGCGAAGACTGCGGACGGGACCCCGCAGAGATTCGCCGCACCCTGCTGATGCCCTGCTACCTCACGGAAGACCAGGGACTCATCGACCGTGTGACCAAGGGCCTCGGACCAGGAACGGTTGCGGGCTCGGCTCAGCAAATCATCGACCGCATCGGCGAGTTCAAGGATGCGGGCATCGCCGAGATCATGTTTGGCGGCATCGCGTCAGGCGACGTCGATCGCTTGCAGATGTACGAAGAAGAAATCGTCTCGAAAGTGTAGACCCTGCTGAAGGCGCCCCCCCCCGGGCGCCTTCAATACGCCGCCCTGGCAGCAGGCAGCGACAAGGGACACACACCCAACACCGCAATCCACACCGCAACCATGCGCACGCACCGTGCGCCTTCACCCACGCTCGTCCGCCGTATACGCCATGGGGACTGTGCCGCCAACTGCCCGCACGGCCATGGCATCGCTGAAATGCTGCGCAGAGGACACACACCCAAAGCGGGCTTACGCGGCGTCAGATTTCAGCCGGAGCGATGACCGATTTTCAAGTACGCGTCCAAGTGCCCCTTGAATGTAGGCACTTGCCTGCGGGGGATGCGCGTACGAGAGGCCATGCTGACCAATCGACGCGCACATTGTGTGAGCCAGGTTTTGGTGTGTGTCCCTTGCGCTTTGTGTGTCCCTTGCGTTCGCGAGCGCACTTCGATCCCTGTCAGTTGCACCAGTATCCTCGCGACCTTGTCGGCCACTTCACCACCCTCACCCCGGGAAGCAGTTGTCTCCAGTTGCGCCGAAGCAAGGCAGGACTCGTTCCCGGCAGGAACGCCGAAGCGCTACGCATGCGTCACACCGCAATGATCTTCTGCATACAAGGAAGACCTGACGCAAGGTCTAAACGGTCGACAGTCGCCTCGCGTAGGTGAGCGCATGCCCCAATGACGACGTAAACGCGACGCCTTTCCACGCGATATCAAACGCGGTGCCATGATCGACCGACGTACGGATAATTGGCAGCCCGATCGTCACGTTCACGCTGTTCTCAAAGCCGATCAGCTTCATGGGCGCGTGACCCTGATCGTGGTACATGCAGATGATCGCGTCGTGAACATCGTTGTGAATCGCCTGATAGAACACGGTATCTGCGGGATGCGGACCTGTGACGGCCCACCCACGTGCACACGCGGCGTCGATCGCCGGGCGGATGATCTCCCCGTCCTCTGAGCCAAAGAGTCCATGTTCCCCGGCATGGGGATTCAGCCCGCACACCGCGATGCGCGGCGACTCGAACGCGCGACTGAGGCTCCCGTGCGTCAGTTCGATCACGTTGAGTACGCGCTCAGTCGTCACACGATCGATCGCGTCCCGCAAGCTGAGGTGCGTGCTGACGTGACTGACCGCAACATCGGGGTTGGCGAGCATCATCGAGTAGTTTTCGGTGCCGCAAAGGCCCGAAATCAGTTCTGTGTGGCCGATGAACCCGGAATGAGTCAGCTTCGTGCCTTCCTTGTTCATCGGCATCGTGACGATGCCGGCCACCGTGCCGGCGAGCGCCGCCCGGGTCGCCGCGACGACGTACGCATGCGCGGCAGCACCGGCCACGCGTGACAGCACACCCGGGGTGAGATCGGCAGGCACAAGACGCCCCAGGTCCACAACGTTGAGGAGCCCCGGTTCCGCCTGCGCAGGGTCATCAATCACATTGAGCGCGACGTCAACGTCGAGCAGCGCCTGGCCCGCGCGCAGAATCGATGCATCGCCGAAGACGACCACCGTCTCGTCAAGCTCGCCCGCTGCCGCGCACCGCAGCACAATCTCCGGACCCACGCCGGAGGCGTCACCCATCGTGACGGCCATGGGAGCACTCACCTTGATGCACCCTCCTTCGAAAACCGTCACATCATAGGGTGTCATCCGCGCTTCAGGCGAATTCGGGGCCCGTTTCTGGCAGACTTCCGGCT